>ENA-ORXI01002940-ORXI01002940.1-sediment-metagenome-genome-assembly--contig:-NODE-2940-length-11873-cov-12.510851_pt1 | contig 11873 bp, 9 predicted proteins | sample MGYA00237861_ERZ511468 | MGnify/ENA primary metagenome ERZ511468 (study PRJEB26299, sample SAMN06266213) | sediment metagenome | isolation source: Hudson Canyon methane seep mesocosm | place...
AAATTTATGATTTGTCATGAGGGTTGAAAACGATCCTGATATAATTAACGACTATTTTACCCCTAATCCATATAGGTCACACACTTCATGGCACTTAATGATCGACAAAAACGTTATTTAAAAGGCTTAGCACATCCTCTAAAACCAGTTGTAATGATTGGTAACAAAGGTTTAACAGAAAATGTACTCGCTGAAATTGATAATGGCTTAGAACAGCACGAATTAATGAAAGTACGCGTTTCAGGACAAGAGAAAGAAGATCGTCTTGCGATGATTGACGAGATTGCCACTAAAACAAGTGCAAACTTGGTGATGACTATTGGTCATATTGCCGCTTTTTATCGCCCGGCAAAAGAACCAACAATTGTATTACCTAAAAAATAAGTCGATTCGTCTTTTTCGTACCAAACTAGAGAAAGAATAACCATGATTGAAAAACCAGCAATAACAGACCAAAAGATTGACAAAGTGCTTGCAGAACGTTGGAGTGGTCGTGCATTTGACCCAGCAACGCAAGTAAGTGACGACACTGTTGTGTCCTTATGTGAAGCAGCACGTTGGGCACCCTCTTGTTTCGGCGATCAACCTTGGCGTTTTATTGTTTGGAATAAGTTTCAAAATGAAGCGAGCTGGCAAAAGGTAATCGATACTTTGTCTCCCGGTAATCAAGCTTGGGCTAAAAATGCCCCGCTTTTAATTCTTGCCGCTTCAGTCAAAACATTCAGCCACAATGATAGTAACAATCGTTGGGTAGGTTATGACACGGGGGCTGCAAGCATTAGTTTATGTTTGCAAGCCACATCAATGGGTTTGATGAGCCATCAAATGGGTGGTTTTGATGGTGACAAGCTTAGAGCTGAATTTTCTCTGCCTGATGATATCGACTTATGGGCAATGATTGCAGTGGGTTACCCTGCTGATCTCGATGGTTTGAATGAAGAACAACTAGAACGGGAACTAAAGGCACGAGAACGCCGTCCTTTATCTGAACAGTTTTTTAGTGGTGCGTGGAATACCCCTCTTAATTCCGGAGAATAAAAATGAAATCAGTGTTACTTCTTGCAGGCCTATTGCTTACAACTGCAGCATCAGCATTTGAACAACTCTATGTTGATCGTTTAATGAATTCGGGAATATGTCATCATTGTAATTTAGCTGATGCTGACTTACAGGGACAAGACTTTAGCGGTGCAGATATGAGTGAAGCATTGCTGAAACGAATCAATCTAAGTGGTTCTAAATTAGTCGGGGCTTGGTTTACTCGCTCTAGAATTCATAATGCCAACTTTGAAAATGCTGATTTATCAACAGCATTATTAGATTATTCATTACTCATTGGTGCAAACCTTAAAGGCGTTAATTTTAATGGTGCCAAATTAAACTTTGCTGATTTAACAGACGCAGATTTAACAGGGGCAACGATGGAAAATACCATTATTCGTGGTGTGAAATTTTGTAATACAACAATGCCAGATGGTAGTGTTAATAACAGCGGTTGTTAAAAAACTCTAAATATCAAAGGAACTGAACATGTCAGACGAAAGTAAACCTGCTCAACAAATTATTGTTACTTCAACAAAAAGTATAGCAATATCACTCATCCTCACTTTCTTATTTGGTGCTCTTGGAATGCTTTATAGCACCATCTGGGGCGCGATAATAATGATCGTTGTGTCAATTGTTGTCGCAACAGTAACATTGGGTATGGGGCTTTTTCTTGTTTGGCCAATCTGCATGATTTGGGGCGCTTTAGCCGCTGCATCATATAATAAAAATCTATTGGCAAAAGTTGGCCAATAATTTTAATTAAAGGCTGAGCACATTAGCTAGGCTCCCCTGTGGCTAATGTGTTCTGCCTGAACTTATTCTTTGAACTCTTTGTTTGCCAATAAGTCTTGCAGTATTTCAAAATCAAGATTGTTAACTAAGCTTGTTAATTCCTCTGCAACCTTTCCATTCTCTAATCTTATCTTTTCAATAACATCTAACGCCTGCTCAATGTCTAATGCCACTGCCGCATCTGATAACTCTTCTAATAAATGCTCACTTATCTCTTCTAGTTTTTCTTTAGTTAAGGCTGGTGACTGTTGATCTGATATTTCTTCCTTATAAAGGTATCGAACACCTAAGTTTCTAGTCATGCAATCAAATATCTCATCGATTTTATAAGGCTTGCCTAAAAAATCATCCGCTCCATTTTCAAAAGCAAGCCTTTTATGCTCACCTAAGACAGAAGCGGTTAAAACCACAATCTTTGTCACCTTCCCTTCTGGTAGTGCTTTAATGCGTTTTGTTGCTTCAAAACCATCCATAATAGGCATTCGTTGATCCATCCAGATCAAATGAGGATGCCATTCTTGGAAAATCGTCAGAGCCTCCTTACCATTATTAGCAACTTTCACTTTAAAACCGACGGGTTCCAACAACTTCTGTAACAATAACTGGCTTTCTATTTGATCTTCAACAATCAAGATTCTAAAGTCAGGCTGTCCTAATTCTAAGCCAATAACCTCTTGACTAGCAGCCTCTTTCTCAGCTAAATCCCCGCCTTTTTCTGCAAGGCCAACCTTTATCATAAAACTAAACGTTGAGCCTTTACCCTCGGTGCTACTAACCTCAATCTCTCCCTCCATCATTTCAATAAATTGTTTCGTGATGGTCAGGCCCAAGCCTGTTCCAGCTTGCTGTAATGAATGACCAAGCTGAGTAAATGGATGAAAAACATTCTTTATACCATCACTATTCATACCAATCCCTGTATCTTCCACATCACAAGTAAGTGTTATCTCCTGTCCACTGCCTTTTTTGGCAGCAAGACGAACATTTATCTTCCCTTTATCGGTGAACTTCACAGCATTGCTTAGCAGGTTAATAAAAATTTGGCGTATTTTTGCACCATCAGCATGAATAAATCGTGGGAAGCTAGAAGTCTGGTCTACAATTAGTTCTACGCCTTTCTCATCGGCTCTTAAGTGCATCATATCGGTTACATCACGCAGCATCTCACCTAAATCTAAATCAACAAGCTCCAATTCAACCTGACCGGCCTCAATTTTAGACATATCTAAGACATCGTTTATCAGCTTAAGTAAGTGTTGACCACTACGGTTAATAATATCCAGGTTTTTTATCTCATCCACCGGCACTTCAGAATTATTTTGCATTAATTGTGAAAAACCAATAATGGCATTCAGTGGTGTTCGTAATTCATGACTCATATTAGCCAGAAAGATACTTTTAGCATGATTCGCTTGCTCTGCATCAGAAACTGCTTTGTGTAAAGCCTCTTCAGCCCGCTTTTGCGAAGTAATATCATGCAGCGAAACAACAGCGCCTAATTTATTACCATCACTATCAAACATGGCACTACCTGATGAATTTACAAGTCTTTGTGGACTTCTCTCAGGTTTAATAATCATTTCAATATTATCGACTTTCTCACCGTTAAAAGCCTTAAATAGAGGAATGTCATCCTCTGTCATTGGCGTTTTACCATCAGTCAAAAAGAGGCTGTAATGATTTGCCCATTCAGTTGCCGGTAATTTTTCTTCTTGAATGCCATGTATATCTCTAGTTGCTTGGTTAAATAGGGTAAGATCACCATTTTCATCACAAGCGACAATACCATCTTTAATACTGTCTAAGACAACTTCAAGAAAGATATGCTGCCTCTCTAGCTCTGCTGTTCGTTCATGGACTCGTTGTTCAAGACTTGTATTTGATTTGGCCAGCTCAAGGGTAACAAGATCTCGTTCATTCTCTCGTTTTACAATATCAGCTTGCATTTGACTGATGCTCATTGCCAAGCTAGCAATTTCGTCTTGCTTGTAACTATCAATCTCAGAATGATAATCCCCTTCTGAAATGGCTTTAGCCACTTTGACAAACTTATTTATCGGCCCAATAACTAATTTGTCTAATCCTATTACCAGCAAAATAATGATTATCACAATCAAATATAGCGTGCTCATTATTTGATTAGTAGCCTGCTGCCTTAACTCTTGCCCAATATATTTGGGGGATATTACAATCTCTACATGACCTATCAGTTGTTCATCATGATAAATATCTCTGTAGCTAATAATAAAATTATTATTAATAGATTCCTCAGCCTCTAATTCAAGCTTTTCGCCACCTTTCCTTGTTACGATATCTCCTTCACCAGTAACGGATATAGAAAAAACATGTTGCTCCGTCATTTCGTTGTCAAGAATCTTATTCACCCACTCTGTATCGAGCTCCCATAATGGCAAAGCTAAACTTGCTGACAATCTATCTGTAATACGATCAGACAAATCATGTAACGCTTCTATTTTTTTTTGTTTTTCACCGCTATATTCATAAGTCCCTGAGATTCCTAACACAAGCGATATAGCAAAAATCATAGCAATGATAATGCTATTTTTTATGCTAGCAGTTAATTTAGAAAACATTCTGATTACTCAACCTCAATAAAACGGTATAAACGCTGGTACTTATTCATGGTAACAAACCAATTACCTGGAATGCCGGTTTTACCATAATACTTGCCGACAATATCACTATAACGACCATCTTCAATCATAATGTTTAATGCTTCCCTATATTGCTCTCCTAATTGATGTGCATTTGGATAGTTAACATCAATCAACATCGCTATTGGCGTAGCTGAATCACTAATCGGTATAAAATGAAAATCATCAACATCATCAGGATATAACTGACTAATGATATGTTTTGCAACGAGGTCTATTTCAATCACCACATCAAGGCGACCCAATTTCAATTTTTTGATTAATGATTCTTGCGTATAACTTTCCTCAAACTGTATACCTAACTTAGTGAAAAATTCATCTTCTTCCAAGCCACCTTTTAAAATACCCACTTTCAAGCCAATGAGATCATCCCAACTATCGATTTGTAGGGCTTTTTGGTGGTTGGGCATATAGTAGTGAAAAGAGTTTTGAAATAAGGCTATGGGAATAATGACAGCAAAATCCTGATTTTTAATATAAAACTCAGGGTTACCTAAATCGTTATTATTGTCATCATCCATTGATCTCTTAAGGGGCTGGAAATCAATCTTTAAATCTCGATCAATCATTGTTGAAAGTGAATGCATAATTTCACCACACATCCCGTCTAATGCCATTTTATTCGACCAATATGGTGAGCTGTCATTAGCATTAAACTCAATCGTGTCAGCATGGCCCTTAATGGATATAAATCCAAGGATGATCACTCCAACATAAACGCTTATGTTAGTACGCCATAAATTTGTCAGTAAGGCCATTAATCGATTCTTTAATTATGGCTGAAGTGATTGAGTTAGAGATTTGACTCGTTCATTCACATCATCTTCATGCAAATATTTTTTTAATAGTTCAGCATATTGGCCATTCTCTAAGATGATGGACAGACCTTGTTTTAATTTCTGAGCCATTTTTTCACCATCAGGATTATTTTTATTAAAAACAATAAATTTAGGTACTAATTGAGTAGAAATGTCCATGGTCGAGAAATGTTCTTTTTGTACAGAATTATCGTGTTCCAACATCCAACTTATTGCTAGATCAGGCATTTTAATAAAATCAACTTCTCCTGCAACTAACTTATTAAATAATGCATAATGCCTTGCAAACACAAGTTCAATACCTGCTTCTTCATAAATAGACCTCGCCTGTTTTTCGCTTCGATGGGTGCCATATTTCAGTCCAGAAAGATCACTTAACGATCCTTGCCCATTTAATCCTTCTTTATAACGGAGTTTAGAATAAATATAGCTCTCTTTTGCATAAAAAACAGGCACATAAATAAGTGACTTTTTCTCATCCTCCGAAAAACTAATGTATTCGTCATAAACCGCTAGAGCTTGCTCTTCATTTAGATAATAAGTCACCATTTTAGTAACGGGAAATATTGTCAATGTAGCCTTAGTTTCAACCGCTTTTAATGCCGCATTCACAATAGAAGCACTTAATCCATTTTCTGCCACATCCAAACTAACAAAAGGTGGTGCATCAACAGCATACATTTCATTCTCAGTTTCGACCAGCATACTTTGGGTTACTCTCGGCCCAGTTGCCATCGCCAATTCTGTCATAAACAGCATGCCTAGAAAAAGACCTAGTAGCGTTTTATTATTGTATTTCATTACTAATTCTCCCGATTAATCGGCAATAGTTGAGGTAGACAAGGCCATAATCTTATCCCAAAGGCCAAAGTGAGCACCAAACGGTGAGGTTTGAGATAAAAAGATAGTCACCATTTTCTCTTTAGGATTGACGCTAAAACGTGTTGAATAATACCCAGCCCATTCAAAGACACCAATATCACCACTATCAACACCATGACTCCGATCTTCTTGAATGGCGAAACCCAAGCCAAACTTCCAACCATGGCTATGCAACAAAGTGGCATCATGTTCACCAATATGGTTTGTTGCCGTCATCAATTCCACCGTTTTTCGACTCAATAATCGAACACCATCCAATTCGCCTTTATTAAGAAACATTTGGGCAAAACGGAAATAGTCATATGCTGTCGACAAAACATTGGCACCACCAGAAAGGTATTTACCTGATGTTTCATAAGCGTCATTTGGACACAGTGCTAGATCACCATTAATTAGCGGACCCGTTACTCGTGTTAATGAGCCCTTCCAATCCGTATTCCAATCAGCTGCAAGTCGATCTAACTTTTCTTCTGGAATATAAAAGTGACTATCCGTCATTTTTAATGGTTCAAAAATTCGTGTTTGGACATATTGATCAAATTTCATACCTGAGACCACTTCAACCAAATAACCTAATACATCAACAGACAATCCATATTCCCATACTTCACCGGGGTGGTCATACAAAGGCAGTCGACCCAATCTTTTCACCATATCACCGATACTTTCATCGGGGCGGCAAAAACCATCTGTAATGCCAGCCTCTCGATAGAAGCTAACGACCTGTTCACGCTTTGGATTTGGGAACCAGCCCGTTGAAGCTAAGTAAAGAATACCTGATTGATGTGTCAATAAATCATGAATAGTGACTTCCCTTTTAGCAGGTACCAATTTATATTTGGAATCACTACCTTCTGGCAGCATTTCGACCACTTTTTGATTTTTAAACTCAGGAATATATTTTGAAACAGGATCAGAAAGTAATAATTTACCTTCTTCATAAAGCAACATAATCGCCGTACTAGTAATGGGCTTAGTCATGGATACAATTCTAAAAATCGTATCTTTTTTCATTGGTTTGCCAATATCAGCCAGACCTGTTTCTTGTACAGAAACTAATTTTCCATCACGGGCTACTAATACGACTGATCCTGCAATTTTTTCCTCAGCCACATGATCATTTAGCAGCTTATCTAAACGCTGTAACCTTTCTGATGACAAGCCTACAGACTCAGGACTCACCATGTCATAATCTTGAGCATTAACTGGCAATATGACTAAAAAAAACAGCATAATAAAAAACTTCATCAGCATGTTCATAACCTCAACTCCTGTGATAAATTTCCAACTTCAAGTATTTACAAAACGACTACCAACGGTCTAAAGCGGGTAGCGAGTAGCCCTTTTCTCTGAACAACAATATGCAACATCGTACGACTTCAGAGTCATATCTAATGCCACTACCTTTCTGAACCTCTTCCAATGCGACATCAAGACCTGGGCTAACACGATAAGGTCGATGACTTGCCATCGCCTCAACCACATCAGCAACCGCAAGAATTTTAGCTTGCAAAATAATATCCACCGCCTTTAACCCCTGTGGATAACCTGTCCCATCCAGTCTCTCATGATGCTGCAAAATCATATTGGCCACAGGCCAAGGAAAATCGACATTTTTTACAATATCAAAACCCACTTTTGAATGTGTTTTAATCATTTCAAACTCAATATCAGTCAACGTCCCTGGTCTACTTAATATTTCAGCTGGCAGATATATCTTTCCTATATCATGAATTAAAGCTCCTAGCCTGACACCTTCAATGATTATGCTATCTAATTTCATTTCTTGTGCAATTGCTACAGACAAATCAGCGACTCGTTGTTGATGACCTGCGGTATAAGGGTCCCTTTTTTCAACCGTTGTTCCAATCGCTGTTATAGTTTGTAGCATCATGGTATGCATCCTCATTGCATCCTGATGCTCTTTTTTCTGAGCTAATTTTCGTTCAGTAATATCTAAAATAGTGGCAACTAGACTGGTGGCATTTCCTGATTCATCATAATTAACTCGACCTTGCTCAAACACATAACGTATTGCACCATTATGCTGAATAATTCGGTGTTCACTACTATATAATTGTTGCTCATCAGATAATGAATGACTTAAACCTTGTGCCACCTGATGTCTATCTTCAGGATCAATAAATGCCATATAATCATCGTGTGTCATGTTTAATGATTGAGGCTCTATTCCCAGTATCCGGAAGACTTCATCAGACAAATGGCAATCATTTGTTAAGATATTCCATTCCCAATGGCCTAAATGCCCTATTTTCTCTGCCCACTCTAATCGATGATAACTTTGTCGTAATTTCTCTGTCGATTTTTGCAATTCTAAAGTACGTTGATCAACTAACTCTTCTAAATGGACTTGCAAATGGTGTAGTTGCATATGATTGTGAACACGGGCTAATACTTCTTTAGGCTGGATAGGCTTGGTAATATAGTCCGCTCCCCCCATATCAAACCCTTTGATTCTATCTTCCAAAGCATCGAGTGCACTGATGAATATAATCGGAATATCTCGTGTATTCGCATTTTCTTTAAGACGCCGACAAACTTCATAACCATCAATATCTGGCATCATAATATCTAGCAAGATCAAATCAGGCTTGCGTTTTTCAACAGCCTTTAAAGCCTGTTTTCCATCTCCTGCCGGACGGACCTTATAGTTATTAACAACAAGCAAATCAACCAATAACTTTAGGTTGGCAGACGTATCATCAACAACAAGGATTTCACCTTGTGACATCTGATGTTCTGCCGTTGTTATTTCCGTCATTTGTTCTCAACCTTGATTGACAAAAAGTATCATCCTAACTGTCTACTTTTTCTCTGAAAATTTAACTGAAATTTCAATAAACTTCTCTAGATTATGCATAAAGAGATCAATAAGATGAGGGTCAAAAGCTCTCCCCTTTCCTTCATTCAGCAACTGTAGAATTTGTTCGAGTGGCCAAGCTTTTTTATAACAACGGTCATTTCCTAATGCGTCAAATACATCCGCAATAGCTACTATCCGACCTGCAATATGAATATCTTCACCTTTCAGACCTCCCGGATAACCGCTACCATCCCACTTTTCATGATGCTGTAATGCAATCATTGCCGCCACTTTAAACATCGGTCTATCTGACCCAGATAACATCTGATAGCCTAGAAGGCTATGTGTCTTCATAACGGTCCATTCATCTGTTGTTAAGGGGCCGGGCTTATTTAAAATATTATCAGGAATAGCGACTTTGCCTATATCATGCATGGGCGCTGTTTCTTTGATCAGTTCAGCGTCATCCACCTCTGCCAATTTGGCCAATAAATAGGCATACTCCGAAACCCGCCTCACATGCATCCCTGTTTCATGTGATCGCGTTTCACAAATTTCGCCCATCGTAAAAATGACTTCACTTTGTGTTGCTATCATTTCCTGATTAAGTAGCTCAATTTCAGACAAACCATCCCGAACCTTTTCTGCAAGATGATCATGATAATCTTTTAACTGTAAATGGGTTGCAACACGCGCTTTAACTTCTTCAATCTGAAATGGCTTCGCAATATAATCAACCCCGCCCATTTTAAAGGCTTTCACTTTATCTTCGGCATCTGTCAGAGCACTTATAAATAAAATGGGGATATCGCGATGTTCAGGTGTTTCTTTTAATAGCCTACAGACTTCATAACCATCCATTTCAGGCATTTTTATATCAAGTAAAATTAAATCAGGCTTGACATGTTGCACTGCTCGCAAGGCAAGCTCACCACTTCTTGCGGCACGAATTTTATAGCCTTCTTCTTTCAGAAGGTTACTGAGTAGCTGTAAATTAGCGACGGTATCATCAACAACTAAAATGTCTGCAACTCTATCCATTAGGCTATCTTCGTATTTATATGATTGGGCTAAGTATAAACCTATCTCACTCACTATTTATAGGCTATTTTCAGATCTTTTTGGTTCAATTTAATAAATCAAGCAATCAATCTCATCATGTAGGTTACAATTTACCCTTAAATCGGCAAAAGAACATTACTTTACATTTTGAATAGTCCATTGAAAAATTTAGATAACCTGATAAAAAATGCCATGTTGGCCGACCAATTTCCATTGCGTCGTCGCTTGCAAAACTTACGAAAAAACCCTGATCCAAAAGCGGAGCAAGTTGGTGCTTTGGAAAAGCAGATTAATAAATCAGTCAGGTTAAGAGCGCTTCGCCAAGAGAAAATACCCAAGCCCACATTTGAGAATGACTTACCTGTTATTGACAGGCGAGAAGAAATCGCCAAAGCCATCAATGACAATCAAGTGATTATCCTTAGTGGTGAAACGGGCTCAGGTAAAACAACACAATTACCCAAGATTTGTTTAGAGCTAGGTCGCGGTGTTGCCGGTCTTATTGGTCATACTCAACCCCGCCGTATTGCTGCTCGTACTGTGGCAACTCGTATTGCTGAAGAACTAAAAAGTGAGCTCGGAGATATCGTCGGTTATAAAGTTCGTTTTCACGATCAAGTCAAAGCCGATAAAAGCTATATCAAGTTAATGACCGACGGGATTTTGCTTGCTGAAACCCAAAACGATAGATTCCTTAATCAATATGACACGATCATTATTGATGAAGCGCATGAACGTAGTCTTAATATCGATTTTCTCTTAGGTTATTTAAAACAGTTATTACCCAAACGCCCTGATTTAAAAGTCATCATCACTTCGGCAACCATTGATACTGATCGTTTTTCTCAACATTTTAATAATGCACCGGTTATTGAAGTGACTGGGCGAACCTTCCCAGTAGAAATTCGTTATCGTCCACCAGCAGGTGACGATGATGAACAACGTGACTACGATATGATTCGTGGCATCGTTGAAGCTGTTGATGAACTCTGTAAAGAAGGACAAGGTGATGTATTAGTCTTCTTATCGGGTGAACGTGATATTCGTGATGTTTCAGAAGCATTACGTAAACATCATCCACCCAATACTGAAATTTTACCTCTATTGGCAAGACAATCTGCCGCAGAACAAAACCGTGTATTTAAAACGGGTGTTCATCGTCGTATTGTTCTCGCAACAAATGTGGCAGAAACATCATTGACTGTACCGGGTATCAAATATGTTGTTGACCCCGGTTTTGCTCGTATCAGCCGTTATAGTGTACGAAATAAGGTTCAGCGCCTTCCTATTGAGAAAGTATCTCAATCAAGTGCTAATCAACGTTCAGGTCGTTGTGGTCGTGTCTCTGCTGGTATCGCAATTCGTCTTTATGATGAAGATAACTTTAAAAACCGTTCAGCCTTTACCGATCCTGAGGTTTTAAGAACCAATCTTGCTTCCGTTATCTTGCAAATGTCATCACTTAAATTGGGTGAACCAGCAAAATTCCCCTTTATTAATCCACCTCCCGATAAGATGATTAATGATGGTTTTCGTTTATTAGAAGAATTAGGTGCGGTTAATAAACAACGACAACTGACCGAGTCAGGCCGTCAATTGGCTAAACTTCCGATCGATCCTCGTATTGCACGCATGGTGCTATCAGCTCAGCAACGTAACTGTTTAACTGAAGTATTGGTTATTGCCAGTGCATTGAGTATTCAAGATCCTCGTGAACGTCCTATGGACAAACAGCAAGCGGCAGATGAGGCTCACAGTAAATATAAAGATGAA
>ENA-ORXI01002942-ORXI01002942.1-sediment-metagenome-genome-assembly--contig:-NODE-2942-length-11871-cov-5.701119_pt1 | contig 11871 bp, 2 predicted proteins | sample MGYA00237861_ERZ511468 | MGnify/ENA primary metagenome ERZ511468 (study PRJEB26299, sample SAMN06266213) | sediment metagenome | isolation source: Hudson Canyon methane seep mesocosm | place: USA:Hudson...
TGGATGTGGTAGCCACTCTTTACTCAGTTGCCTTTCTAATTTAAAAATAGATTGCAGTACATTTTCTGAAGTACTATTCTGATGATTTATAGAATTATGATACTTCGGTAAAATCCAACTATATGGCTGGTATACTTTATCGCCATCAGATATATCCGTAAGCGCTTTCCTATCGCTATCTTTAATACATAAGGTAATTTCTTTCAAATCACCTTCAAGGCGTAAGTAAAAATTTTCTATGACATTTTGGAAGAATGTGTCTTCTTTTATCTCTGGTACTGCTAATAGCCTAGAGACGTACTTTTTCGGATCTGTAATGCACTCAAAAGACCTTAGCGCTTCATTTAACCTAACAGCTGTTTTATCCCCATTCCGAGCATCATTTAAACGCTTATATTTTAAATGTCCTTTAAAGAATTCATCAATCGCTTGCCCTGTTTCAGCAACACCAGATGAAAATTTCTCACGCTCTTCATCACTTTTAAAGGAATGTTTACACACTCTATCTAAACAATATTCCATTAGCTTATAATTCAATAAAGACATACTTTGAAAAATCAGCTCATTTCCTTCTTTCTTCAGTCTTGATAGTTGCATTGCCATATCGTCAACCACATCGCTCGGCAAAAAAATTTCTGTATCCATATAGGTATCACGCCGCTCAATTCGACCAATAGCTTGCATGATGTCTTTTAAAATAGACATGGCATGTTCTTGCATCAAAATTTTGTAATTACTGCCATTGACTAAATTAACATCAAAATCTTTAAGCTGGTATGACTTAGCCTCATCTGCATAGTGTTTTAGTAATAAGACATAATTCTCAATGCTATTAAATCCATTTTCTGTTCGTACTTTTGAATAAAAAGGCCCATTTACTAACACTAGCCGCTCAAAGTCTTCATCTATTCCCTCATTCACATAATGAGTAAATAAATTCAAACCTGTTCCTGCACTCTGATATGAAGAAATAAAAGCAATTTTGGTGTTTTGATTTTGTAGTTTTAAATACTCATCAACATTCAAGTCTTTTACAAGCTTGGCATTAAATAAAATCACTCTTAATGTAATGCCGTTTTCAAATGGTTTTATCTCAAAAATCTTACAATTATCTTCATCAAGAATCTTTAACCTCTTTAAGCGTTGACCTGAACCAGATTTAATAAAATCACGGACAACCCTTGAAAACTCATTACTTAATGACAATACCAAACTATTCTTTTGGTCATAAGCAGTAAGTAACATAGCCTCTATTTGGCGTTTAAACTCATCAATACGATAGGTATTAGTACTTTTGAAAAATGGGCCTAATGACTTTAACCAAAATGAGTAACAATCTAAAAAGTCTGCTTTACTATGCGCATCAGTAATCTGATTTTTTTCAGCGTTATAAAATTCTCTTATATTTACATTTCGTGCTTCTGCACGACATTCCCTCAATTTTTGAAGTTTTTTAGCATCATTATCAGTACGCGTGATTGAACTGTAATTAAGGTTATCCCTTCCATCATTGCCATACATTTCCATAATAGGACGACAATAATTACCACTGTAGCTATATTTAAATCCACTTGTTGCACTGAGACATACAACTGAATTGTTGGTGTTATGAAGCACTCTCATCAAAGTTACTTCAGGAAGTGCCTCAAATAGATCCAATTGAAATGTGACATAAACCTTATCCCTGAGTTGAGGTGACTTAAACGGTAAATCATTTACCTTTTCGATAGAAAAGACTATTTTTGGCGTAAAGTAAGTAAAGAAAGCATCTATATACAGGTTTTCATCATCAACACGGTCAAACATAGCCTCAACACTGGCTCGAGCACTCTTTGTTTTTTTAACAAACTGGTCTAATAATGAATTTTGACTATTCTCTGCACCATGACGAATCATATTTCTAAAATCTAAATCTTGAATATGTGAACAAGCCGAGAATACACACATTAGAACCTGTAAGACATCATGCATAGTCGGATTATCATCCACTTTATTCCGTTCATAATAAATACGGCACTCAGTATTATTTGCGTAAGAACCTATTCTGATTTTTTTTAGCCCCTCTTCATTAAAAAATCGCTTAGGTGTAATGCTAAAAACATTTTTACAAATCTGAATAATTTGTTCTACTTCAGAACTAGCTATAACAATATGATGTAGATTATTAGAAAATATACCGAGTATTTTATTAAGTGTTATGCCATTAGATATGTCGCATTTAGTCTCGAATAAATAGTTAAGTTCAGAGACAAATTTTTCATGCGCTTCATATAAAACAAACTCTTCAGAGCTTTCCTTTTCAATACTTTCAAAGGATTGAACGATACGATTAATAACTGAAAAAACGTGAGCTATCTGAGTATTTGCATCAATCAACTTCTTCTTACTATTCTGAAAAAACTTGTCATAAGCAATATGCTCCTCATCAACAATAAGTGTGAATGAAATATTATGCTGACGGAAATAATTTTTCTCGTCTGTAAGAAAATATTTAGTTTTTAAAAACCCCAGCTGATCAGCAAACGGCTTACCGTTCATATCAGAAGTATTAGACTCTTCATCAGGCTCATCCATTTTTTTCTTTTGCCCAATGATGTAATCAAACGGCAAAGATTTGATTACTGGCTTACCATCCTTATTTTCTATGGCGATATTAACGTTGTAATCAAACTTATCAGAGGTTGCTAATAAAATACAAGGTGATATTTTTGCCATTTCAAAAGGCAGTACGAAATCAATAATTTCAGATAGTATGGCAGCCTTATTATTAGGCTTTTCATTTTTGTATTTAGCCCCTCTAAATCGCTCTACAATTGGGATATAATTCCCATTTCGTTGTTGCTGTAAAATATCTGCTGATAAACTCAATAAAGTTTTTCTAATGTTTTCATTATTTTTTTTCTGCCGATCTTCATATTCATCAACAAGCTCAATATCACCTCTTTTTTTCGCCTTGGGTATTTCTTCACTATAAAACTCAGCATCACGAACACGTTTTTCTAAATGCCTTGAAGAATCTTTTAACCAGCTGTCTCTATTTAACTCTTTAATCCAGCGTTTAAAAACATCACCACTAACCTCACCAGTCACCCAGTTTTTAAATTTAATATTGCTAATATCACCCTGCGCCAAAAAACTTAGTAGTTTAATCCCTTTATTCTTAGCATCCTCAACTAAGCTTTTATCTATATCAATTTGTGCTTTTTGAGGCGTAAGAAACAACAAATTACGATGACCACAAGCAATGTCTTCCATATCAGTCTCTTTAATAAAACTATTAATAACACTGTAGGATTTTCCTGTTCCCGTACCATCACTAGAATAAGTTATTGATGGGTTGTTTTTCGAATATGTATCATAAAGATATGAAACATCATGCCTGAATGCATTAATTCTTTTTTTATGCTCAACAGGCAGTTGTTTACTTTTCAACTGTTCATCCATATTCTGAGCTGCCATAGGTAACACCAATTCATAATTCAATACTGCATTGAGCCGAATCAACTTTTGATCCCAAAATTCATTTAAAACCCGTAAACAAGAAAGCTGAGTGGCACTAGAAACTGTTAAACATAATTCTTGAACATTATTTGATTTATAAGCTTCTTGCTCAAAACAACTTGCAAATTCAGATGCCTGTGATGATGTTAATTTTTTGAAATTTGGCTTAACAGTAAAGTTATGAAAATCACTTGGTTTCAATTGATTTACAAAAAATCGATTCGTTTCATAGGTGTCTTTTCCTTTACGTAAAAAGCCCATTTCCGCAAGTTTGTATAAAATCGATTTTGTATCTCGTTCCGAACCCTCTAATCTACTTAGAATTTTTTGGATTATTTCAGATGAATGATCTAACGTACGATGTATGCTAATTTCTTCACAAGAGTTCTTTGCAAAAAAATATAATCCTTCTTTTTCATCATCAGTCCAACGATTTGTCATCGTGCTCATTCTCCAGCTTTACAACCAATACAATTCAACAAAAAACTTAACTATGCTAAAGATTACAATCAAACCCTAACAAATTGAGTCACGGTCAAATTAAAATAAACTACACTTGTCGGTAAGTAAGAAATTAATGTATCTAAATTAGCGAAAACAAGGAGGTTGTTTATGCCAAAACAAAAATCACAAGCCTTGGTTCAAAGGCGAAACTCAGTTATTGAAACAATAAAACGACTTAGTGGACTATCAAACCGTTGGGTGACAATTTCAGAAATTATTGACGATATTAAAGGGCAAGGTTACACAGTTAAAAAACATAATATTCGTCGGGACTTAGAAGCTGTTTTACCCATTTATCCACAAATAGAAATTAACGACAATAGTAAAGCAGATGAAGGACCTATCAATGGTTTAGCTTATGGTTACCGCTGGATTGGTAAAGATTTAGAACCTACAACTGGCATTACACTGCCAGAAGCTCTTTCTCTTGTAATGGTTGAAAAATACCTAAGCCAATCATTGCCCGTACTCCTCTCCCAATCACTTAATGAGATTTTTTCAAAAGCTCATCACACATTAGATCTACACAAAAAAAGTGAGATTACACACTGGCCCGATAAAATTAGCGTTATTCAACCTGCTCAATCATTTATCCCACCAAAAGTTAATCATGCTGTACTAACAACAGTTCATGAGGCTTTACTTAAAGAAAAACAAATCCAAGTTGTATATCAACCTTCTAATCAAGCAGTACCAAAGGAAAAATCGTATCGGCTACACCCTTTAGGAATAATTCAGCGTGGCCCCATTACCTATTTGTCAGCAATGGCAAATGATTATGAGAATGTTTATATGTATGCCTTGCACAGAATAAAATCAGCTGATTTGTTAGACCAAGATAGCCGCAAAAAAGAAAGCTTTGATTTAAATAGTTTTGCCAATAAACAAGGCCACTTTGGTTCTGGTGAGCCTATCAACTTTAAAGCCATCATTTGTGCCAACCTTGCAGCTATACTTGAAGAGACCCCATTGAGTGAAACTCAATTAATTACCAATACCAATAAAACAGGTTTTAAGGAAATCAATACAATAATACCTAACACTTGGCAATTACGCTGGTGGATATTAGGCGAAGGTGAACGAATTGAAGTCTTAAAGCCTGATGAATTACGTTCAGAAATAGCAAGAACTTTGAAAGAAACTGGGCAATTTTACGAACCTGAAGAAGCCTGAAAAATCAAAACTTAACATTCTATTTTATAAATTTTTTGGCAATGATGAGACTTCTTCTAATTTATTTCTAGGTAAAAAATGTCCTTCAATCCACTCAAAAAAACTCTTTAGTTTTTTTAATTTATTACATGGCTATTAACTTATTGCAGGTAAGGTAAGTTCAGTAAATCTCTTTCTTTAAAGCCCTCTCCAAAGGGAGAGGGCTGGGTGAGGGGGAAACAAATAATCATTAAGCAATTGAAATGAAATATAAAAAATATATTTGTTTAAAATCTCCTCACCAAAACCCTCCCCAGCATGGGAGGGCTTAAGAGCTGAATTTTATAGTGACCTGTGGCTCGTTAATAGGCATGATTTATTATTTTTATACATCAGATAAGCAAGTGCCTTGCAATCCTCCCAATAAATAATTTACTCAACAAACACCGACATTTTTCCAAACCCAGTAATAGAACAAAATCGTTTTGCACGTGTTATTGCAACATAAAGCAAAGAGCGTTCACGCCATTCATGTTCTCTAATAATGGTTTTGTCATCTGAATCTAAAATATCTAATGGTAATATTCCATCATTAACACCAGCTATATACATCGTATCGAACTCCAGCCCTTTAACTCGGTGCATCGTGGCAATTCTTACGCCATCATGATTTATATCATCCAAGGTATTATGATCAACTTTATAATATGCAATACCTGCCGCATCAAATGCTGCAATATATCGTTCAATATCACTATTTCGCCTAGCTACTAGACATGCCTTTTCTAAGTCTTCATTAGATAGGGATTGTAAAGACTGAATTAGATAGTCTATTTCTTCCTGTGCACTTTTAAAACATTGAACTAAAGGTTCTGCCCCTGTCATTAATGACCTGTATCCTTTTTGCTCATCAATACCATTATCTAAATCATCAAAAGGGATACCCTCTAAAACTGCCATAGCAGTATGTCGGATTTGTTCTGTTGTTCGATAATTGACTCGTAACTTACGACTACGTCCTACAATTTTAATATCACAATGACCTAAAACAACTTTGCTGCCATAAATCCTTTGATGAGAATCGCCTACAATAAACAAATCATTAATATGTTCTGACACTATATGCCGAATCAATTTAAATGCATTTAGTCCAAAATCTTGAGCCTCATCAACAATAACGGAATAATAAGGCAGTTGTATGCCTTTTGCAGTAATAACAGTAATGGCATCACGGTAAGCATCTTCAGTTTCTTTTAAGCCAGCATCATTTAAGCCTAATCTATAATTCTCAAAAACTGGCCAGATTACTTTACGCATGGCTCGGTCCAACCTAACACCACGACCAACTCGCCGAGCTTTGAAATACTCTGCCATATTACTAATATTTTGTGGCTGAATAACTTTTTCCCATTCTTCATGATAAAAAGAATCGGGCAAATCATATTCATCTGGTTTTAACACTAACGCCTGTTCCCATAATGTATTTTTTTGCTTTTCATTGAATGCAAAATTAATCTTATAACCTTGCTTATCTAAAAACCGCTTTACCCAAGCATCAAGATTAACCACCTCAATTTTACGCATCACCTCAACTGAACATATATTTTTTAAATTATTTTCAATATCTGCTGCTAAGTTTTTTGTATAGGTAGTAAATAATATTTTCTTATCACGCTCTGCTAAAGTTTGCTCTGCCAACCATTTAGCCCTATGCATTGCAACAACGGTTTTACCCGTTCCAGCACCCCCCAACACACGGACAGGACCATTCCAATCACGGAAAATCAATTTTCTTTGTAAAGGATGCAAAAACACGCGCCACTTTTCTAAGGGTGCATCCAGCATATTTTGCAAAGCTTCATCGTCAGAAGCTAATAAGAATCGACGCTTACTATCCTGTTTATCTAATGCTTTAGAATAATCTTCTGTATCAATGATTTCATCGTCATGCAATTGAATATCATAAACGGATAAAACCTCTTCCAGAGAAATACCATCAGCCAATAACGACAAAGCTTCATAAGCTTCATCAGGAATTTTTTTCTTCAACTCATCAATATCAAGCGGAATTTCAACTTGCCTCACTAATGGAATCAAATCATCGGGAACTCCTAATCGAACCAAATGGCGATCACGAATATCAAAAAACAAACCTTTATTACTAACCCCTGAAATGGTTTTTAGCTGATGAGCCTCATCTATATATTCAGATTCTAAAAACTGTAAAACACCATTCTCAGGGTTGATTTTTAAAACTTTATTCTTAGCCCAATCATAAGCATCATCATGTTTATCAGCCCATAATAAAATATAAACATTACCTTTCTCTGGGGCTAAAACAATCGCTCTATAAGCCTGATCGATCCTGACTGATCGTAAGTTTTTATCTCTAGAAACTTGAATAGTTTCATAATTAATACCAGGTGATTTAGGATCCTTCCTAAACAATTCCATAAATTTCACCGCTTTATCTTGCTGGGCTTTTGGAAGATGCAAAACACTACTAAAAAATTCTGATGAAATTGCCACTTTTGGAGACATTGTCATATTAATTATTACCTATCTTAAGTTCATTTAATAAGGAGACATTGCTATCAATCACTTCCTGCTGTGTGAAAACCGTCCAACCCTGTTTAATAAAAATTTCTTTATCCTCAGTCTCATCAAAAACAATCGCTATTTTTTCTTTCAACCAAGCTAAAAATGCTTCTGCTAATACTTCACCATCATCCTCAAGTTCATAACTTAATACAGGAACAATAAGGTTTTTATCAGCAAGTAACTTAATAAAACTAACTTCATCACCCACTGCATCAGTTAACAGTTCATCCCACTGGCTACCACTAAATAAATCCTCAACAATATGATGTGTTATATCAGAATAAAGACCTTTTCCAATTCCTTTACATGTGAAATAGCTGCTATTTTCTTGAAACTGGATGATATTAATTAAGCGTAAAAATTCATTCCATTGCGCTTTATCTGTTTCAGACTCAGTTAAGTCATCAGTATCATCAAAAATACAATTTAAAGCCACTTGTGATAGTTCACCTGCTTTAATTGCAGCCTGGTTAACAATCCATCCTATATTTAACCGATGCATTGATGCACCTAAAATATTACTTTTCTGACAAGCAACTTTATCGCCTAAGGAAAATAAATCACCTGCCTTCCATTGTGCATAATTAGGTAAATCATTTAGCTGATAAAACTCATCATTACATTCAGAAACTGTTTTAGCCTTCAAATAGCCTGCAAAAGTCATCACTGAAGCATATTTTTGCCATAGTATTGGCTCTGGTTTGTGCAACCATGCCATTAACCATTCAAAACTTGATTGGTTTTTTAATCCTAATAATTCACTTGCTGAAAATTTTGACACTAAAACCTGATATCTATCTTTAGGCATACCCAAAAATAAATCTAAATGCACGACAGACTTATCATCTAAAACTGATTGAACATCATCATAAGATAAAGACCATACTAAAAAACGACCAGAAGCAACAATCGCCAAACGTTGAGCGCTATCTTTATCAACACGATCTTTATGATACTGAAAACCATCAGTAAAAATAACAACTGGCTTTGCCTCTTTTACTGACAAGGGCCACAAGACAAAATCAGCACGTGACATCACATCAACCCCCTCCGCCAATCCCAGTTCGACTTGAGGCTCCATAAAATAACGACTTTCACCTAAACGAATAAACCAGCCAGCTTTTGTCCCTTTAAATTCTTTGCGACAAACAAACCCTTCAAAGGCTTTACCTAATCGATTAATCGCTTCAATAAAACGCATCTCTAATTCACTTTCCAACAAAGGTGAAATGGCTACATCTTTTAAACCTTCAACTTCTATTATGTTGTTTTGCTGCTCTTTAACCTGATAGATAAAATCACGCGCCTCTTGTCGAGATATAGTGTTCATATCACGGCTATTTCGATAAACATAAAGGCATTTATAGCAACCATCTGCCCCTTCCTTTTGTACACAACTACATTGCTCCAAAACAGGCATGGCATAATCGACCAAAACCTCAAGTAAAGCATTTTGGTCGGTCATTAATTGCTTTAAATACCCTGTTCCACCAGGAACAGAATCATAAATAACCAAAAACCGTTTGCTGATACCTGTATCAACATCAGGTTCAACATTTCCAGCAACACGTAGATGATCAATTTGTCCGCCAAACTTTTCTTTTAGCCCTAGCTGTAACGCAGCGACAAAAGAGTTTTCAATAATATCTGCCTTTATGCCTTCAGTAATTGGTAATAAAATCCTAATCGCCTCTGAGTTGAATTCACGATACAAATACAAACCATCAATTAAATTACTGTCTTTTTCCTTGTTACGCGCGGTACAACTCATTGCATGAAATTGTTCTTTTTGCTTAGCACCACCTTGCACCATGCCACAGTACTGACAAACCTTAAATCCCTTACGCTTTTTTTCTTGACCCGCAATAATGACCTCTAGAGAGTTATCATCACTTTGCCCCGTATTTATTTCTCTAAAATCAGCGCGAGATATAAATTCAAAACCAAAAGGCCAGTCTTCCTTATCTACACGCCATGCAGCGGTAATAGCCTGTGGATCAAAATCAATTAATAACTGTCGAGTAAAAAACTGCCTGGATCTATCATCACTATCATCTAAAATACGACTTTTACGATCTGCTGTATTGGCATAAACCTGCTTAAGCCTAAGCATATTTTTTTTCTGAGAAACATTACTCCACCATGCATCGCCACATCGAGGACAAGCCTTGTAAGTATCACCTGTATCAATACATTCAGAATGGTGACAGCTACGACAGAATCTCCAAGTCTCTTGCTTAGAAACACGCATATCCACCCGAGTAATCTGTACCCGTCGCCCACCCGCATAAAATGTATTTAACGGTGCCAATTCTGATAAAGCTGAAGCTGCTGGTCGTTCATATTCATATAGCCACTGTTCAGACTCAGCAGACGTGCCTGCTGCCTGAGTGGAAAACTCATTATCTCTTCTCGAGCGATAAATGACTGAACGTAATAATACGCCTTGTTCGGGGAACGCATAGTTAGGGATTAAGCCTTCATCTGTTAGAAACTGCAAAGTGTCTTTATTCTGCATCCTTGTAGCTAATACTTGCAAAGCCTTAAGCTCAGTTTCAAATTGCTCTAAAGTCTCTTTATCTTCAGGCGATAAAACATCCTTACTTTTAAGTTTTAACATCACTGTATTGACACGCTTAGCTTCTTTTTTTAAAGACTCCACTTCTTGAAACTGCAACATCAACCTTTCTTCAATCCTAAAGCTTAAACTCCCTTGTTGTTCAAGGTCACCCTCAGAAAAACTCTTTATCCAATGAATAGAAAATTCACTTAATTGGCTGTTATTTTCAGGACCAAATAACAACATAAAATCCTTAAACAATTGTGTTCTATGCAATTCAACATAATTTAAAAAAGAATAAGGGAATTTATTTAAATCTCGTTGTTTTTTATTAACTGCCGTTAATACCGTTTGCAGCTTCAAAGGAATGAGTGCTTGTTCTCCAGATTCCTTAACCCAACAATCTAAACAAAAAGCTGTATATTGACGTTCTAATACAGCTGAAGCATCAAGAAAAACACCTGGTGTTGCTACATGCCCTGCCATCATCTCTTGTGGCTCAGCATAAAAATACAGATCATGCGCATCAGCATTGGCTAAAGTAATATTGATTGCATTACCATCGCGTCGCCCCGCTCGACCAATTCTCTGTAAATAATTAGCTTGTGCAGGGGGTACTGAGCACAATAACACGGTGGATAAATCACCAATATCAACGCCCATTTCCAAAGTAGGTGTTGCAGCTAAAAGATTGATGTCCCACGGTTTTCTATCTTGCTGATTGCGTTTAAATGAGGATTCCACCTCAGCTCTTTCATCTCTTGTTAATAGACCTGTATGTTCGGCAGCTACAATACGATTAATATCACCATCACGATACAAACGACCATAAAAATCAATAGCATCCTTTCCTGCTTGTTTGAGTTGATAAATACCTAAACAACTCTTTTTTAAGCAATGACCATTTTCCCATAACTCAAGCTCTTCTTTAGCAACCGTATGTGAATGTTGACAACGATTACAAACGACATGTATCAACTCGGTGCTAATCAATAGTATATCTGGATTAATCGCCCAAACCTGTTCACCAGACTGGCTTTCAAAATTCAATAAAATATCGCTCTTTTGCAATGCCTGAATCAACAAATGATAAACATCCACTGTAAAGTCACCCGCCAGCTCACTATCGTCTTTTGATAAAAAACACTTCACTAGCCAATTTAAATACCACACATTAGATGTTTTATTGCTTTTATGTAATGTTTCAAATCCCTTGGTTTTTTTAGTGGCTAAAAAAACGGGGACTCTTGCATTAGGAGCATAGTTAGGCAGATGGGGCTGATTAATAAAAACACCAGGGTTACCATTTTCTTTAATATACAACTCAAGAGCTGAATTAAACACGCCTCCATTAATTCGAAGGTGTGCCAAAAAACCTATCACAAACACCTGTAGATCATGCTCAGATAAATCCCTTAAATGCCCAATTTCTTCACGTAGTTTAGTTAAAAATAGTTTTGAAACCAGCTGTAAACTACTTTGCTTAATAAAGGTACACGCCGCTCCGCTTCTTTCCAAAGAACGACCAATTCGAGACCTAAAACCAAACTCAG
>ENA-ORXI01002949-ORXI01002949.1-sediment-metagenome-genome-assembly--contig:-NODE-2949-length-11840-cov-8.011052_pt1 | contig 11840 bp, 11 predicted proteins | sample MGYA00237861_ERZ511468 | MGnify/ENA primary metagenome ERZ511468 (study PRJEB26299, sample SAMN06266213) | sediment metagenome | isolation source: Hudson Canyon methane seep mesocosm | place...
TACCAGTATCTCACCCAATCTTTTGGTTTGGTACAATATTAGCTCAAAAATCTAACAATAAAAATTATTCCAACAATGCCAAAACCAATCAAGTAGAGCTTATTTCTTCGTGTTATCATGATATAATACAGACAAAAAGAACCAGGTTAAGGTATTTACTTGAACTTTTTCTTGACAAACTTCTTCAGACCCATTCTCTTCAGATCCTGAGATTCCTTGAGAACTGATTTATGCTGCTTTTCCTTGTGAGATTTTAGCATCTTTCGAATACTACTTGACTCATTAGCAAGTATTTTCAGGGCATAAATTCCTGCATTTAGTGCCTTGTTTACACCGACAGTAACCACTGGGGAGCCAGATGGCATCTCAGATATTGATAATAAAGAATCAAGACCACCAAATGCAGATTTTTTTTGTTGCTTGTCATTGTAAACTAATATTGGAACTCCAATCACTGGCAGAACGGTATGTGATGCAATCATTCCTGGTAGGTGTGCCGCACCTCCAGCGCCAGCAATTATCACTTTGAATCCATTTTTTTCTGCATGCTTTGCATATTCTTCCAATCTTGTTGGGGTTCTGTGAGCCGAGATTATTTGGTCTTCATGTGGAACACCAAATTCATCAAGAATTTCAGCTGCACCGTGCATTATTCTGCTGTCAGAACTGGAACCCATTATGATTCCAACAAGTGGCTTTTTCATAATTTTCATAGACCTGAAGATGTTTTTAATGTAACGAACACTGGTTTTTATCTAGTTTATTTTTAGGGTGATTATGGCAAAAAGGCTTGGAATCATAGGAGGAGGTCAGCTTGGCATGATGATAACGGAGGCTGCCAAAAATCTAAGTGAGTATATATCAGAAATCATAGTGCTTGACCCAACAGAGAACTGCCCAGCTGCTCAGGCTGGAGCAAAACAAATTGTTGGTGACTTTAAGGATGAACTTGCAATCCTAAAACTTGCAGAACAGTCTGACATCATTACATACGAGATAGAATCTGGTAATACAGATGTGCTAAGCAAACTAAAAGCAAAGATTGAACCATCGCCATCCACCCTAGGCATAATCCAAGACAAATTTTTACAAAAAACATTCCTTTCAGAGAATGAACTTCCTGTTTCACAATTTTATGAGATTACATCCTTGGGCGACCTACATGAAAAAATTAAGGAACTTGGGCTTCCTGTTTTACTAAAGTCAAGGAGGGATGCATATGATGGAAGGGGAAATTTCAAGATTACTTCCTCGGATGAGATTGAAAAGGCATACCATCACTTTGACGGAAAAAGCCTGATGGTTGAAAAATTTGTCAATTTTAAGATGGAAGTATCTGTAATAGCAGCTCGAAACACAAAAGGCGATATTGCCACATATCCTCTGGTGGAAAATATTCATGAAAATAATATTCTGAAAATGACAATTGCGCCCGCACGCACATCTGATGATGTGATAAGTAATGCAGGTGATATTGCAAAAAAGACGATGGAGGTCCTGAAAGGCGCTGGTGTTTTTGGAATCGAGATGTTTATTGATCAAGATGATAAGATTATCATCAACGAGATAGCACCACGAGTGCACAACTCTGGTCATCATACATTACAGTCATGCAAGACATCACAGTTTGAACAACATATTCGTGCAATACTTGGGTTGGAGCTTGGAAGCACTGACCTGATTCACAAAACTGTCATGTGCAATATTTTAGGTCCTGATGGATTTGAAGGGAAGTACAAGCCAGTTGAGCTAGAAAAGGATAATGTGTATCTGAAGATGTATGGAAAAGATATCTCAAAGCCGCAACGCAAGATTGGCCACTTTAACGTTGTAGATCTGAGTGATTCCAATGATGCGTCCGAGTTGTTGAAAACGGCTGACGAGATAAAAAATTCAATTTTAGTCACTCCGCTAGATTAGTTTATTAATTCTGAAACTTTGAGCTAATCATGGCAAAAGCTGCAGCATTAGTAATCACTGGCATATCAATTGCGTTACTAGTAATTTATGGTGCAGATGCAGCTGTCGGAATGGACGATCCTGACAAGCAAGGCTTTCTAGACATGGATCACATGACAAGAGGACTTGGTCTTGGCGGTCCAGCAATGGTTTTGCCATTAATCGCATATTTTATTTCACGAAATGATTCATCCAAGGGGCTTGGTGGAATGATACTAGTTGCAGGCATTCTGATCATAATTGGTGCTGTAACAGTGATTGGCATGGCTGATCTTTCTGAAGCAGATGAAACAGCTAGAAATCCACTCATGGAAACAGCTCCGTTACTAATAGTTGGTGGAATTCAAATGGGTCTTGGCGTATTAAAGATAAAAAAATCTTAGACATGTCAGTTTGTGAAAAATGCAAAAACAAAGTTCCTAAAGTGTATAATTGTGAGCATACGAATGATCAGGACTATTGTTCAGACTGTTATACGGAACTACATTACTACCTGACTGAATAAAATAGTAATAGCCTTTTAATGCAGTTTACAGTTCACTTTTTTTATGAAAGCCATGATATTATCAGGCGGACGTGGTAAGAGACTACGCCCAGTTACAGATACTATCCCAAAACCACTGATCAAAATCAATGGGAAGCCGTTAATTGAATGGAAGATTAATTATCTAAAAAAATTTGGGATTAAGGATATTATCATCTGTAGTGGATATAAGGGAAAAAAGATTGAGAACTACATTAAGAAAAAAAAGAATTTTGGTTGCAATATAGAATACTCTGTTGAGACATCACCACTTGGTACTGGAGGTGCAATTAAAAAAGCGATTAAGAATATTGTTGGTGATTCATTTATTGTGTTGAATGGTGACATAATTACAAACATTAATTTGAAAAAAATGATGGTTAAAACAAACAGTATTGCTGCAATTGAATTGAGAACAAACTATGGAACAATGAAAATTAAAAATAATAAAATTCTCCAATTCAACGAAAAAACTGATGTTAAAGATACATGGATGAATGGAGGAATTTATCATCTAAATACAAACATTGCTAAAATTTTACCTGTAAAAGGTAGTATAGAAGGCATTGTTTTTCCAAAATTAGCCAAAAAAAATTCATTGAACACAGTAAAATTCAAGAATGTATTGTGGCGTTCTATCGATTCTCACAAGGATGTTGAAACATGCTCAAAGGAAATGATTCAAAAAAAATACATGAAATTTATATCAAAAAGATGAATCTAAATGCGTTTGTCATATAGCCTAGGTTCATTGTTAACAGTTGAGCAAGTTCTCGTATGTTCAAGAAAATTAAATGAATTCAAGCCTGATACAGTATGGATTCCAGAAACATGGGGAATGGAGAATTTTTCAATGCTTAGTATGGCAAGTAGGGAAAATAGTTTCTCAAAAATTGGTTCGTCTATAGTCAATATCTATTCTCGAAGTCCTAGCTTGATTGCGATGGGAGCAGCAACTGTTGATACAATTTCAAACAAACGTCTAGTTTTAGGACTAGGAACAAGCAGTCAACCGCTGGTTGAAGATTTTCATGGTGATAAATTTGAGAGACCGCTTAAACGAATGAAAGAATATGTGGAGATTATACGGTTAATTCTTAGTGGTAAAACGGTAAATTATTCTGGAGAAATTTTTTCGCTGAAAAATTTTTCATTACTTATCAAACCTCCCAGAGATAGAATTCCAATTTATCTCGCAGCAGTTAACCAAAAAATGGTAGAACTTACATGGAAAATTGCAGACGGTGTGATTTTTTATCTCAGACCAAAAAGTGAGATTAAGACAACGCTTGCAAAGATGCAAAATCAAAAAAAGATTGATTCATCACTTCAAATCATCACATGTGTAAATGATGACTCTGAAAAAGCCATGTTTCGTGCCAAAAAGACGTTGGCGTTTTATGTCTCTGTTGGAAAAATTTATCGAGAATTTTTGGCATCGAACGGATTTGAGAATGAAACAAAAAATATTTTTGAGGAATATGAAAAAAATGGATTACAAAGCAATCATGAATTGGTGCCTGAGTCAATGGTAAACGAACTATGTATTGCTGGAACACCTGATGAATGTAAAACTCAACTAAGGCAATTCCGCGAAACGGGAATAGATTTACCAATTATACAGTTTAATCCAACAGATAACGTGGAAGATTCATTTAATTTGGTTACTACAACATTTTCGGAGGAATCTGATTGAAAAAAGTTGCAGTAGTTGGATATGGGAATACAAAATTCACAAAGGATGAATTGCCGATTGAATCACTATTGCTAGAATCAACAAAACAAGTGTTTGATACCACAAAAAATTTGTCACAAGATCTTATCGATGGCGTTATAGTTTCAACTAATGACAATTCTAAATATCTTGGTGCTATCTTATCTGAACTTTCTGGCATTAAACCAAAAATTTCTCACACGGTTGAACATCTGTGTAGTTCTGGTTCTAGCGCAGTAATTTCTGGGTTTTCATATATTGCATCTGGATTGGCAGATACTGTTTTAGTTACTGGTGCAGATAAAATTGGTAACCCAGGGCAAATTTTAGAGTGGGACAAATCAAGGGGTGAATACGATCATCCAATTTACTGGGCATCCATGTTTACAAAAGCACACAAGAGACAATTTAGTACAACAGATGAGGAACTAGCGATAGTATCCGCTAAAAACCACAAGCAAGCAATGGATAATCCAAATGCATATTCACACAAACCATATACAATTTCTGAGATTATGAATTCAAAGAACGTAACTGAGGATTTACGAATTTTAGATTGTTCTTATTCGTGTTCAGGTAGTTCATCAATTCTTTTAACATCTGAGGAAAATGCAAAAAAATTTACAGATGAACCAATTTGGATATCTGGAATAGGGCAAAAAACAAACTCTGCAAGTTTTACAAAAAATGAGTTAACAACATTGTCTAGCACAGTTACAGCAGCAAATAATGCGTACAAAATGGCTAAAACAACAAACACAGAATAAGAGAGTCGAATGGCTAAACGACCAAAACCAATTAGCCGATAACTTTTTAATAATAGAACGAGGTATTAACAATGGCTAGCTTAAATAGCTTAACAACACAACCGATCTACAAGGTAAATCACCCCGATCCTTTCGCGCCTGTAGATGTTGATTATATTAGTGATATTCCAACATGGCTTCCTGACCTAGAACAGTTCAAACGGCTTGATGGCAAAATTGAAGAGCAGAAGGATCGCGAAACCCGCGAAAGCGTAAAAGAGCATCCTAATAAAGATCAGCGCACGCTTCATTGGTCAGAGTTCGGAATCAAGACCACTAAGATCATGGATAAGATCAAAGCGAAGGTCAACAAGTGTCCTGAAGGTGAACCAGACCTAAGCAACAAACAACCTGCATGGATAGGTTACCTTAAAAGTACTGAGTACACTGAGGAGGAAAAACGCACTATTGAGTCGGCTAAACGCCAACGTGTTTTCAAAGAAATGATCTATTTGGAGTTGGAAGAAATTTTAGCGTTTAATCCAAGTTTGGAGAAAGGAGTGTTTGCTCGCAATCAGGAAAAACGTAGACGTAACCGATGGCTGATCCATTTTATCAATGAAATGCTTCCCGATCTGGAAAATGTTTCGACTTCAGACAAGCCGCCTTACTTAACACTTGTTGAGGTTTCGGCAACGCTACCATTGCGTAGAAAAAAGAAAGTGGCTCACTAGTTCGTCAGTTCGTTACATCGGTAGTGCTACCGCTACACATTCAACACATTCCAAGAGATCAGCCGCAGGCAAGAGCCGTAGGCATACAAATTGGAAATATTACAATGTCACATTCAATTATCGCGATAATAAAAACGAAATCGCACACCTATTTCGTCAAACCAGATGGCTCGTATAGTAGACAGCCAAACAGTCCAGAAGAACGCAAAGCATTTAAGTTAAAGCCGTCAGGTTGCGCTGTGCTAACCGTTAGTCAATACAGAGCAGGTATTATATTCGATACCTTTTCCGAGGCGTTGCATGGTACGACAGATCCTAAGTGGCGGGGTTAGATCTTATTGTTTAACGGGCACCGAACATGTTAAATTACATTTAAAATCAGTAGGTTGGAGAGGTTCCCGTGCAAGTGAGCAAGCAAGGCGAGACAAGGAGCGCGTGTTTCTCGAGTAATTTTTGGATTTTTATATAGCAGAATCATCAACAGTCTATTTTTATGAGGTTAATTCCACTATGGACAATCAATCAACAAGTGAAGTCAGTTTTGAAAAAGAGTTAGCATCTAACCCTGAGTTATATTTCTCAAGAGAAGAACTGGGTGATGCCTTCCAATTAGCTAGATCTACTGTGTGCAAGATGATCACTGGTATTGATCCTTCTGGTGTTAGGGAACGAGCCCTTGTATGGCTAATATCAGATGTCAGCACGCTAAATGATGCCCGACTAATTCAAGCGCAAAGAAACCGAGAGCAGGAAGCAAATTTGGCATTGATCAAGTTAGATCCTGCCAAGATGCCCCCATCAGACCGCCGAACTCATTATCAGGCGGAAGACTTGAAACAAAGCGCGCTACTGAAGCAACGTAAAAATGATCTCGAATCTTGTAAGCTGATACCGTCATATGAAGTTCAAACCTGTTTGGCTGAAGCATTTAAGAAAGTGGCGCTAACACTAGACACGCTGCCAGACGCGCTTGAAAGAGATGGTTACCTTAATTCTCGTGATGTTGAGGGTGCGATAGCGCTAATTGATAAGGCACGTACAAAACTAGCGGATGAATTGGCGAACTTAAAATGAGGTATATGAAGAGATTTAACCTGACAGGCTGAACAGTGCCAGCAGCGGTCGGTCGTTTAACGGTAGTTTTATGTTTTTTATTGGTTACAGTTAAGCTTACCCCTCATGCAACAATCCCAATATAAACCTCGCATGTTTTTCTGCTACTATATACTGTAATAACCTAATAATCCTGTAGGAATTTAATAACTTAACCGCCCCTTTGGTTGGAGTGTTTAGTTATTATTATTTTTGTGAAATCTGTAGGTAATAAGCTCATAAAATTATAGGCTATAAATTCTTACAAGCTTACTAGACCATTAAACATATGGCTAAACTGGAAATAGTAAGGCGTGACTTAAAAAGTGATAAGACCCTGCAAATAACGTATTATTTAAAATCCATGTGAAAATGAGGTGTAACAATGGGCGTAGAGGAACAAGTTGATATTTTCCCATGGAATAAAAACTTTGAGACAGGAATTTCTGAAATAGATGAGCAGCATCAGGTGCTTGTTAGACTGATAAACCAGCTTGCCTTTCATCTTGGCAATGATTCAGAAGACAATTTATTAGAAAGTACTTTTTCAGAAATAGCAGATTATGCTGTTTTTCACTTTCAATCAGAAGAGCGTATATGGGATGAATACTTCCCAAGTGATTCAAGTTTGAAAGGACACAAAAAAACTCACAAAAACTTTATTACAAATGCATTAAAGCTAAAAGAATCTGACTCTATAAGTCCTCAAGGCTCAGTAGAAGCCCTATTACGTTTTTTAACACGCTGGTTGGCTCGTCATATTTTAGATAGCGATATGCGTATGAGTAAAGTTGTCTTGGGGATACAGGGAGGCATGTCTTTTGAGTCTGCACAAGTGCAAGCAGATAAGGATATGAGTGGTGTTACGGCTGTAATGATAGATACTACCCTTGCTATGTATGAGCACCTTTGTCGGAGAACTTTAGACTTAAAGCGAGAAGAAAGTAATAGGCTGAAAGTAGAAAAGAGGCTCCAGCTTTCATCACGAATATTTGGCGATACTCATGACGGCATAATAATTACTGATTATCAAGGCATTATAAATGATGTTAATCCCGCTTTTTGCAATATTACCGGTTACAGTCGTGATGAGGTGCTGGGTAAAAAGCCTAGCATTCTTAGCTCAGGAAGGCAGTCTCCAGAATTTTATAGTGATATGTGGATGGCACTTAAAGAGCATGGGCATTGGCAAGGTGAAGTTTGGAACAGAAGAAAAGGTGGTGAACTCTATGCCGAATTACTTACCATTTCGACTTTACTCGATGATAATGGCAAGGCAATAAACTATGTCGGTGTATTTACTGATATTACCGATAGCAAGCAACAGCAAGAAAAACTGAGCCTAATGGCACATTACGACATCCTTACGAACTTGCCTAATCGTGCTTTATTTGTTGACCGTTTCAACCAAGCTATTGCCCACAGCAAGCGTTCTGAACACCAACTGGCTATCTGCTTCCTTGATTTAGATGATTTCAAGCCGGTTAATGATAAATATGGTCATGATGCCGGCGACCAACTATTAATTGAAGTGGCTCAGCGAATAACAGCTAGTATCAGAGAAGAAGATACGGTGTCACGCCAAGGGGGTGATGAATTCACATTATTACTAAATGATATTGAATCCTATGGTCAATGTAAAAATACATTAGAACGTATTCTTCATGCCTTAGCTCAACCTTATTCAATCGATGGAAATTCACATAAAATAACTGCCTCAATTGGCGTGACCTTATATCCCGACGACAATGAAGACATTGATACCCTCATCCGTCATGCAGATAATGCGATGTATCAAGCCAAACAGTCAGGCAAACATCGTTATCACTTCTTTGATAGCACACATGATAAACAGTTAGTGCAACAACATCACAAGCTTGATGAAATACAGCAAGCACTTATCAACAATGAATTTACTTTGTATTACCAGCCTAAGGTCAATATGGTCACAGGTGACGTGTTTGGGGTCGAAGCACTCATTAGATGGATTCATCCTGAAAAAGGACTGATTCCACCCCTAGACTTTTTGCCACTGATTGATGCCACAGATTTAGAACTGCAAATAGGTGACTGGGTAATTAATCAAGCATTACAGCAGATGGATAACTGGCTTGCTCAAGGTATCAAACTGGAAGTCAGTGTCAATATAGCCTCTCATCACATTCAATCAGAGTCTTTCTTTGCTCATTTAGAAGCCGCTTTAGCTCAATACCCTGCTGTAGATTCCCAATACTTACAATTGGAAATACTGGAAAGTAGTGCACTAGGTGATTTGCAAACAATCAGTCAAATCATCAAAATCTGCCAAGAAGCCTTAGGTGTTAATATCGCCTTAGATGATTTTGGAACCGGTTATTCTTCACTGACCCACTTAAGAAGCTTAACCGCCAACACTATCAAAATAGACCAAAGCTTTGTCCGAGATATGCTCGACGATCCCGATGACTACACCATTATTGACGGCATCATAGGGCTTGCTGAGTCCTTTGGTCGTGAAGTGATTGCTGAAGGCGTAGAAACAACAGGGCATGGACTAATGCTACTGCTGATGGGCTGTAAAGAGGCGCAAGGTTATGGTATTGCCAAACCGATGTCAGCTACTAATTTCGCTGAGTGGTTTTCTAATTACACACCTAATCAAGAGTGGCTTACCTGCAGCAGTAAAGTCAGGACAAATAAAGAAACCAAAATAAAACTCTTTAGGTTAATTACGGAACACTGGAAAAACAAATTTGTACTCAAGGTTCAATCTTTACCTGAAGACAATCAACAATGGCCCATCATGTCTGAGAAGCATGATCCGTGTGGACAGTGGATTAAGCGAGCACACAAAGAAGGATTATTTGGACAGGAGAGTCTAACGCATCTTGAAACTGCCCATGACAATGTTCACTTTATTGCTCAAGTAATACAACTTAGTTATCAAGAAGGTGAAATTGACAAAGCTAGAGGCTCTCTTGAAGGGCTTGTCACTGCCTATAACGAAATGACTAATGCTGTAGGGCTGTGTGAGTAAGGTGTATGCGTGAGTTTTAACTTGTTATTAATCGAGCTTCTGTAAAAAAACATACATAATAGTGACCACAGTTCAATTGTCCGCTGTGGGTCGAATAGCGACCTTTGAACAATTCGTCGCTAACGTGCCAGCAGCGGTCATTTGTTAAAAGTGATTAACTATCGGTTAAATCGCTGACTACCTTGTTTCTACCCAATTCTTTTGCTTTGTATAGATTGATGTCAGATCGCTTGAGCCATTGTCCGACAGTCTCACGTTTTAAGTACTCTGCCACACCAAAGCTAGCTGATGGCATATGTCCTCCATATATTAGAAATTGCTGTCTTAACTGTTCAGCTTTTTCAGTCCCTTCCTTACCCGCAGTGTTAAAAAGCAGTATTAAGAACTCCTCCCCCCCTAATCTAAACAGTTTATCCGTTACGCGGCTTCCATTGGATAATATTTTACTGGTATTTCTAAGCACTTCATCGCCAGCATCATGTCCAAACTCATCATTCACATTTTTAAAATTATCGAGATCTATTGCGATAATAGTCATGGGTAAATGGGCTCGAACATTTTGGCTTATTGCTTCAGTTAAAGAATCGAATAACGTGCTACGATTTAATAGCCCAGTCAGTGGATCGGTTACTGCTGCATTTTGCATTACCTCTTGTTGACGCCCCATAACTGCAACAAAAACAGCAACAAGTGCATAGACAGATAATGAGGTTACGATAAACCTTATTAACAGCTCAGGCTCGACTAGATCGTTTCCAATAATACTGAATGTAAATATGAAAATCAGGTTATAAATTAATGCATTTTTCATTGGTATCGTAATGAAAAAAACAACGATACTTGGGTAAACCCATAGCAATGCTTTAAAGCCTAATGTTTGCACCGCATAAAACACAATTATTGAAAGTAATGGGATAACACCCCATTGAACATTTTTAAATTTAATTTTGTTCTTATAGCACCCATAAAATACTCCGATCAATCCTAAAATCACTATGGCTAGAGCAACTGCTAAACTATAACTTCCTTTCCACAAATCGTATAAAAGCATAGGGAGCAATACCAATATACTTACGAGAGCCAAGTATTGAATAGTGGCTAATCGATAGTTTTCATGTGTCATTTTATGAAATATTGAGAACATATATAAACTATATCAAACTAATATACTTCTCACTGAAATTTAACTATATTAAGTGTCTTCTTCGGGTCGGCAGCTGCCCTTTGAAACTCGAGTTAGATCAATCCGTCACGTACGTGCCATATAAGCGGTCATTCGTTTAACGTCTGCGCTCAGCCTATCAAGCGCATCAGCAACGACCAACTTTCTGATATTCTAGTCTAAACATTAGGAATGGGTGCTCCATCCAGCTGAGCTAAGGGGGCAATAGTGAACGCGAAGTATGCTAAAAACTCAGAAACTGAGTTTAGTGATTAATCCACCAGCAAACAAAGAGCTTAGTCATCATCACGTCTACCTCTTTTTTTCTGCTCTCTATGCTCGTCGCCACTGAATGTATTTTGAAGCACGACACTGTCATTACGCCTATCTTCATGCTGTCGCCTATCATCATAATGTTTGAACTTACACCTACATTCATTAATTTTGTTACAACTTTCTAGTGGCAACTGAGATAGTTCATTTAGTAAATATATTTTTGAAGAAATCCATCTGGCGGGATCACAGGAATTTTCACAAGGAAGAACTTGAATAGAATGGTATTTAGCTTTTACTGGAGTAATATTGTTTTCATCTTTAGATTTACTTTTGTAAAACATGATAAATAATCCGCTTCAAAATCATAGAACCTCGAGTGATAATACTCTTTTAGAACCAAAAGATCGTGTTTATACAAAAATATAACAGTGACATTGTATAACTATCCGATAGGCTCAAGTGACAGTGAATAATAAATCAGGTTTAAATTTTTAAAAACCTCACTGTCTGTTTTGGGTCGAATAGCGACCAACATTACTAGCGCCCATACTTAATAGCTTATCCCAAAAGGAGGGCTAAGCTATGCTTTATTTACCAATATTGAGAAAACCGCAGGAA
>ENA-ORXI01002950-ORXI01002950.1-sediment-metagenome-genome-assembly--contig:-NODE-2950-length-11836-cov-16.509312_pt1 | contig 11836 bp, 7 predicted proteins | sample MGYA00237861_ERZ511468 | MGnify/ENA primary metagenome ERZ511468 (study PRJEB26299, sample SAMN06266213) | sediment metagenome | isolation source: Hudson Canyon methane seep mesocosm | place...
TTTTTAAAGTTGTGAATCAAGCCGCCATAACCAATTGATTCTTGCAAACCATTTAAGGCATCTTGTCTTAGTGCCCGATTTAATACTACTTCACGAAAGTGTTCTACATCAGTATTTGAGGGGTGAGACAAGGCATTCACTAATAATTGTTGATGTTGTTGCGTCGCGGTATTGTTAAAGTTTCTAATAGCTGCATCCTGGCCAGAGATATAACTTGAAATAGCACTAAATTGCTCTGCCGTAAATTTCTGTTCCGAAAAGACACCATTAAGCGCCCCTCGTTCTTGACCTGAAAACTCTTCAAGCCACAATAGCTCAATATAAGATGATGATAAGTTATTGAGCTCATAGGTTGAATTGAGGCTGGGCATAAAACTGATGATATTTAATATGTCATTGATGATATGGCTATAAGAACCAAAAAATGAATGCGTTGCATGCTGATCAATTTGTAGCCGGAGAGGACTGAGGCTAGATAATTCAGTTGTGAGATGGGGTAATTTTTCTCGAAGATCAATGGTTGCATAGCTGGGATTATTGCTAAGAAGAGACAATAGATCCTGAATGGCACTATCTGTCTGTTGCCGTTGATTTACTAATGGTTCAAGATAAAACTTTCCTTTACTTCCATAGGCGCCGGCACTTAGACCTCGCTCTTTTTGTAATTGGTAAATAAGTTTAGAAAGCTGATTAACAATAATTGAAAAATGTAATGTGTTTTCTGTGCCAGCTAACTGTTGTTGTTTGTCACTTACTGAAGAAGCAGCAAAAAATAATAATGTTGCGAGGGGTATAACAAGAAAAATACTGAGTTTCTTACTAATTGAAATATGATTTAAGAAATTTAGGTATTTTCTTTTCTTTAAATTAGTAACCATAAGTTAAATATACCTGACTATTTAGAACAATACCTACAACTATTGAATGAAACTACTGAGTTTATTGATCTGTGTCAGTAAAGCTACTTCTTTATTCAAGTTGGATTAGGTAAGAGCTGCGCTACTCACTTTGCTCACTAAAAGCATCATTAAGTTAATATATCAGGACAATGTTATAGATGAGAAGGTCTCCAATTTGTATGTATCTTTAATAGTGGTCTAAATTATAGTGCAGTTCATTTTTGTCTGGTACTATCATTGATAGCTGGAAGGAGAATGCAATCTAGCTTTCATGTTTAATCATTAGGTTAGAAAGGAATAAACCGATAAAATAGTGGAGTGGGGTTTGACAAGTAATTTAACCAAACTAAGCGCATCAGATATTATAGTGGGCTCACCGTTGGCGTGGCCTGTTTATGATAGTAATGGTACGTTTCTAGTTAAAAAGGGTTTTATTATTAAGTCTTTGGCTCAAGTTGAGCGTTTAATTGCTCGAGGTGCTTATGGTGACCAATCAGATTTATCTCATTCCAAACCTACAGAAACAAAAGAACAGGAAGTTAAAAAGCCCAAAGATATTTCCCCATTCAAAATACTAGAAGATGTCACTAGCCAATTGGCTATTGTTTTAGCGAGTAGTGAAGATAAAGAAAGTAATTTCACTGAAGAAGTGATGTCGCTAGTTGAAAATATCCAACGTGCTTGTGATCGAGATGCTCACGCGGCACTAGCATCACTATTTGTACTTGAAGGAAGTAGTTATCCAATAAAACATTCTGTTGATGTCGCTGTTATCAGTGATGTTATGGCCAAAAGCTCATCGATTTTGAGAGAAGAAAGAAAGTCGATAGTAGCTGCGGCTTTAACAATGAATATTGCTATGATTGAGTTGCAGGAACAGCTGTATAGGCAAGAATCACCATTAACTGACGAGCAAAAAGAAGCCATTCAGCATCACCCTAAGCAAAGCGTGATTATGTTAAGAAAGGCTGAAGTCGATGATAAATTATGGCTAAAATGTGTCTTGGCACATCATGAAACGATAACGGGGACGGGGTATCCGAATAAATTGAAGGGTTCTCAATATCCTCAAGCTACTCAGTTTATAGCATTAGCAGATCAATATTGTGCACGATTGTCACCAAGATCTTACCGTGACCCATTACTACATAAAGGTATTTTACGGGATATTTTATTGGATAAAGGTCAAACAGTTGAGCCTGAAATTGCAGCTTTATTTATTAAAGAACTAGGCTTTTTCCCACCAGGCCTGATTGTGCAATTAGCTAACACAGAGATTGGCGTTGTGACAAAGCGTGGAGAGAGACCTGATTCACCCATTGTTCATGCTTGTCTGATGCCTCAGAGTGGTAATTATGCTCAAGCAGTTATGCGAAATACTAAGTTAGATAGCTATAAAATTCGTAAAATAATGTCTAGTGATGATGACTATATTACCTTTAATAGACGAACAATTTGGCAGTTCAATGAAGAATAATTGGGGCTAGCTTTCCGAGAGTAATTCAACTATTTCAACTGGGCGAGTATTCATAATCCGCACTCATCAATGCCCCATAAAATAGCGGGATACAGCGTTTATAGGGATAGTATCAATTTATGCCCAAGATAGTTTGAGTCATTAGTATGAAGAGGTTGATGCGTGTAATCAGCTTTTAATTCTATTTCGAGTTGTATAATTTATAACGGTTGCGGCCAGTATCTTTCGCCTCATACATTGCTTGGTCAGCATGGCGAAGTAGTGTATCGATATCGCCTTCATCAAGGGGAGATATAGTGATACCACTAGATGCCGTAACACTATGTGAATTGCCATCGATCAAATAAGGCAGGGAAAGTGCCTGATGAATACGTTCCATGGTTTGTTCACACTGAGCAAAAGAGGTAATGTCATTTAACAATAGGGCAAATTCATCACCACCTTGGCGTGAAACGGTATCTTCTTCCCTAATACAGGTTTTGATGCGCTGGGCGACTTCAACCAATAATTTATCCCCCGCTTCATGGCCAAAGTTATCATTAATAGGTTTGAAGTTATCTAAATCTAGAAAGCAGACTGCTAATAAGGTTTCATTACGCTTGCTATGGGCAAGCGCTTGATGGAAACGGTCATTGAATAATACACGATTTGGTAGGCGTGTCAGCACATCGTAGTGTGCCAGTATCTTAAGTTCTTCTTCTTGCCGTTTACTACTGGTGATATCGGAGAATACACCGACATAATTGATCACTTTATTATTGCGATCCATTAATGCAGAAATGGTTAGTAATTCGGCATAAATTTCACCACTTTTTTTACGGTTCCAAATTTCACCTTGCCAGTGACCATTGTCATCAATTTGTTGCCACATATCGGTGTAGAACTGAGCGCGATGTTTACCTGAACTTAGGATTCGAGGATTTTTCCCTAGTACTTCTTCATGACTATAACCAGTGATGTCAGAAAATGCGGGGTTCACATCAATGATATTTTTATTTGCATCAGTAATTGTAACGCCTTCATGAGTATCACTAAATACTCTAGCTGTTAGCTCAAGGGCCTTTTCAGCCTGTTTTCGCTGAGAAATTTCATTCCGTAAACGATATACCCAGTATGTAATAATCAAAAATAAACAGACTGTGGCGAAGATGTATTTCACAAGGACTTTAAATTGAATGCCTAGCTTAAAATCGTGTGAGTGCCAACGATCAAAGATAGTATTTTTTTCTTCCTGACTAATTTGGGCTAAGGCTTTTTCTATTATAGAGTTGAGTTCAGGAGAGTCTTTATGAACGGCAAATCTAAATTCACTTTGATAGTGTGTGTGGCCTGCAAACTGCAAATTCACCAGTCCCGCTTTTGTCATTGCATAACTTGCTGTCATGACTTCGCCTACATAGGCATCAGCATGGCCTTCCGATACCATTATTAATGCTTCTTTAAGTGTAGGCGTCGTTATAACTGAAATGTCTGGATAATACTTCGATAAAAGCTCTTGAGTGTAATGGCCTTTTTGTATAGCAACTTGCTTGCCTTCCAACTTAGATAAATGACCAATATAACCTTGAGACTTGCGGTTTATAATGACGGCGGCACTATTCACATAGGGTGCTGAGAAGTTAAGAAAGGCTTCTCTATCATCAGTTTTAACCGCAATAGAAAGCATCTCTAGCTCACCCTGTCGGGCTAGGTCCAAAACTTCGCTCCAAGCCTCTTTATGAATTATTTCAAATCTAACGTCCAATATTTGTTCCAGTAACTGAATGTAATCAGCAGCTATTCCGATATAGTCCCCTTTATCATTAATCCATTCAAAAGGTGCAAAGTTCTGGTCGATACCAATACGAATAATGGGGTGGTCATGTAACCATTGATGTTCTTTTTCTGACAGATTGAGCTTGTATGAATTGTCTGTATGAATAAAACCTTCTATTTGACTATCAACTAAAGGCTCGGATAGATTAAGTCGTGCGTATGTTTCTGCGGCATACCGTAATCGACCTACTTTAATTTGTCCGATGGGAATGTGATCGATGAGAATTAAGTCTCGGGTTACTTGTGCTTCATTTCGTAAGTGTTCAAGACTAGATTGGCTGCCATATTTTTTGTGAATAATTTGAATTATTTCTTCAGGGTGTTCGAGTGCATACTGCCAACCTTTTAAAGATGCCCTTCGAAATCGTTTAACACGATCAGGGTGATCGTTAATTTCCCGTTGACTGGTAAAAAGAATGTCTCCATAGAAATCAATGCCATAACTTTGTGGGCTGATAATATTGATGTCAGTATTCTGTTCAGCAAAGTAAAAAGGCTCATTAGATTTATAACCGATCATTACATCGATTTTATCTTCAATAAGATCATCATTTCGCCAAGAATTATCTACATAGGTGTATTCATTTTCAGTTAGACCTGCTTGAAGTAATGCTGCTACAAGTGGGGCCTGATCACGACTTTTGCTATTAAGCATAATGCGTTTACCAGCCATTTCGTATGGACTGATAATTCCTGATGAACGTTTACTAATAAACACTAAAGAATTATGTTGGAAGACGGCTGCTAAGGCTCTGATTGGTTTGCCCTCAGCATAGTCGAGGATAATACCAGAATCACCAATGCCATATTCAGCCTCACCCGATAGCACCTGACTAACAACGCTAGCCTCTTTAGAGCGTTCATGTATCTGAACGTCTAAGCCTTCGTCTGCATAAAATCCTTTTTCTTTAGCTGCATAATAACCAGCAAATTGAAATTGGTGGAACCACTTTAGCTGTAAGTTAACTGTCTCTAATGATGAGTCTGATGTATTTTCAATAACAGTAGCTGAGTACGCAGCACTAGATAGTGCTACCAATATAATTGCGATTATATTAATTATTTTTAATGAATAGTGCGTCACAATAAAGAAAATCCATGATTGAATATCATAACTGCAACTATATCACTAATATATGAGCTTCATTATGAATCATTAATTTAAGAATGAGAATCTGAATAATGTGATCAGAAAAGATGGGGCAGAAGGGGGGGATGCTAATGGGAGTAGAACATCAACTTACTGCTACAACTCAGGGTTTGAAATTATTTAGCTTAAGTAAGAAACTTTTCATTAGATAATGAACCGCTTGAACAATTTCTAGGTAGATACAGGAATTAAGTTTATTATGAATGTAATCATAAGCAGGGATGTTAATCATATTTAGGGATGATAGTTACTGAAACAAGGCAAACTATGTCACAAAATACTAACTCTGCTGATCAAAATACATTAATCCTCAAGCAAGTTATCCCTTTTATGGGAAAATATAGTCTTTCGGCAACGCCAGTAAACTACACCGTTATATATGAGTATTATTCAGGTAGCAATCCGCAATTAAATCAAACAATTGATAAGGCATTATCATCTGAGCTTGCACCAACAAATAACGTTTTACAAAGTTGGTTTGATTCTTTCTTGATTGATTATGACTTGGTAGAACTCTCGCAAACCCAAATTGATATGGTTCAACTTGCTAATCAACTTACAGAGATAACACTACAGACTGAAGGCGATATTAGTCAGTTTGATGGTTCACTACATGAGCGTAAAAAAGAATTAGGCGAATCTATTGATAATAGTTCTTTGGCGTCGATTGTGACAGAACTATTGAGTAACACAAGCTCAATGCAAGTTGCTATGAGTCAAATGAAGCAGCAACTGAATTCAACAAAACAAGAGATTACAGGGCTGCAAGATCGTTTAGAAGTTGTATCACTGGAGGCGATAACGGATCCATTAACAGGATTAATGAATCGCAAAGGATTTATGACTGCGATTGAAAAGGCGGTAGCAGAATTTGGAAGCTCCGAATCACCACTCAGTTTATTAATCTTAGATATAGATCACTTCAAAAATATCAATGATACATATGGACACTCTGTCGGGGACAAAGTAATCAAAGTAGTGGCAGATTCGATAACAAAATATACCAGAGGTAAAGATACTGCTTGCCGTTATGGTGGTGAAGAGTATGCCGTTTTATTGCCTGAGACTGAGCAGAAAGGTGCACTGATTGTTGCAGAAAAGATTCGACGAATGATTGAAACAATAAAGCTTAAAAAAACGGGAAGTGGTGAAAGTCTTTCTCGCATGACCATCTCGGTTGGCATTGCTAGCTTTGTTTCTGGCCTAAATATAAATGATTTTATCGATAAAGCAGATGCGGCACTGTATCAATCTAAAAACTCTGGTAGGAATCAATGTACAATTTCTTCTGAGTAAACTTATCCCCTGTAACTTAGCTGGATAGAACGCGTCATTTATAGAATAAAATATGGGAGAGGGTCTTTTATCGCGATAAGAGCTCGTTTTCACCACCTAGAGAGCATGAAATAAAAAAGCGAAAAGAAACCGAGAAAGCACTATCAACTTTAGCGACCATGGATCCATTGACCTCACTGTATAACCGCCGAAAGTTCTGCGAAGTACTAAGATATGAAGTCGATCGAGAATTGAGGTATAAAAATGGCCTCGCATTAATCATGGTTGACATCGATAAATTTAAAAATATCAATGATACCTTTGGTCATAAAGCAGGTGATAACGCATTAATGCTGATTTCTCAAGTTATCAAAAACTCAATGAGATCGACTGATACGGTTGCTAGGTGGGGGGGAGAGGAATTTATCATGCTTATCGTAAACACTGATAAAGAAGAAGTGTTGGGGATAGCTGAAAAACTTCGCAAATCAATAGCTGAAATGACACCTGAGGATACAGATAGCATAACGGCAAGTTTTGGTATTACTTTCTTCAACGAGGGAGACAATGAAGAAGCTTTTGTTTCTCGAGCAGATAAAGCATTATATAAAGCAAAGGAAAATGGTCGAAACCGTATTGATGTAGTCACGATTTAGTAAGCTAAAAAAATTATTTAAATGCAAGAAGAGTAGAGTCAGAAACTTCAATGTAACTGTCAGTTGATTGCTCTGAGTCAGTATGAAAAATGGAATCGGATGGGGTATTCGAAAGGGCTTTCATGATCTGAAATTCCTATTGAGGGACGAGTAAAGGCTATTTGTGATGTGTTTAAGCTCTAGTATCAAAGAGGCGGTATAAAATGACTAGCGTTGATGGCGGTTTTTGAGTTTTACATAATGCTGTGCCGAGTATTCAATGGATTCAAGTTCTTCAGTGCTTAGTTTTCGAACTTTACGTATTGGGCTTCCCATCCAAAGATAACCAGATTCAAGATGTTTATTAGGAGGCACCAAAGAACCGGCCCCAATAAGATTATGAGGTTCAATGATAGTGCCATCCATTATCGTTGACCCCATACCAATTAAGCATGAATTACCAATGTGACACCCATGTAAAATAACGCGATGGCCGACGGTTACATTGTTGCCAATTTTTAAGTTAAAACCGCTGGGATTATAAGGTCCGTCATGAGTAACATGGAGTACGGAATTATCTTGAATATTTGAGTTGTCACCTATTTGAATAGAGTTAACATCACCGCGTATTACCGTTAGTGGCCAAATAGAGCTGTTTTCGCCTATCCGCACATCACCCAGAACGAGTGCAGTATCATCAACATAAGTAGATGAATGAATTTCAGGTTGTGTGCCTTCAAAATTACGAATAGTCATGGTGATACCAATGGAAATGAATCAGTTTACTTTATTTATGTCCAATAAATGAGAGGTAAGTTAATTATTCTTAAATCATATAGTGCCCGCCATTGAACCTATGTGTTGTATCGACCGGTTGAATTCACAACCAGAAGCGGTCACTCGTTTGACGGCAGATTTATTTTTATGGACGTTTGGAGGTGTGGTGGCTCATAATTTATTTGTCAGGGGATGACTTTTTATGAATCATGTTTCTACTGTTAGTCGTGTGGAAAAAGTCGCTTAGATTCCCTTCAATAATAGTTGACCACACACAGGCTCCTGCACCAATTTAATCAGACACCGCACTAAAAAGGTTCCAATAATTACATCTAATTGTGACCATGTTTTTGCTACAAAAAAAAACCATGGGTTTAACAGCAACATAGAAGAAATCACTCTTCGACCAGCATGATTATTGCTTCTTCGAAACTGATAAGTACTATTGAAAGAGTCATTAAGACTCAGGAGCGATCAGTCATTCAAAACCTGTAACTCCGCACACCTTGTACACTATAAAGGATAAATATGAGTTCTAATTTTAAGTCATCTATTGAGTTAGGAGTTGGCGTTGGAGGAGGCCTATCACTATTGTCAGGTCTAGTAACAGACTTTTTAATCCCTATTGCTCCCTATGGTTTCTATTTAGCTTCAGCACTTTTATTATTATTCCTATTATCTCTAATCCTATTTTTCATGCCTTTTACAAATAATTATTTACGGAATAAATTGAAAGATATTTGGTACTTTCCTGTTTTCTTACTGTTGTGTATTAGTATGTCATGTACCTATTCACTTTATTATCTTTCAAGTAGCAGTGGTGAAAATGGCTTTCTATCCGAAAATATAGATGAAATTTCGACATTACAACACTCTATGGGTCTGATTCAGGTTAGCTTAAATAATATTGAAATATCAACAGCATCAATTGATAAAAAAATGGACCATGTAAAAAAGGAAACCAGTTCTGATCCACGAAAAGAACTTTCAAACATGGGGTTAAGTTGGCAGTACAGCAACTTCATTGATGCCTTGACGAATCAAGATATAAAAGCAATTGAACTATACCTACAAGGTGGAATGAAATTGCGAAATAATAATTTTGTTGGCTATGTAAATGATTTATTCACAATACCCTCTTCAAACATGTTACTTCAATATAAAGCATTTAACGGTGATAAAGCTTGTCCTACACATGAATATCGCATGTCCTTTTATACTGATATTTCAGAAAAATTTGATAAGCTTAATTTTGTTCGAAAAGTTTGCTCAACGCCAAGAGTGTTTAACTACTTAGAATCTCAGATTACGAAAGAAAAAAACAGTTTAGATTACAAAACTCAATACAATAAAGATCTCAATTCGACCCGAGAGTCATGCACTTCTGATCTAAAAAAAGTATCAGACCAACAATACTATGATGATATTGATAATTACGACCCAATGAATCATGTCCTTTCTTCATATAAAGATATGGTTGTTGCCAAATTAACCATGCATATGATTTCTTACGGTCCAGATGTCGTTCTTGATAAAGCTTATCTACATAGGTTCTTACAAAAAACATTTGTTGAGGTTTGTAAGGAACGCAACCAAGAAGCAAAACTTAATTCATCTAAACTAGAAATGCTGGTAAGTATTAAGCGGCTATTATCTAAATAAGACAAGCTCAAGCATAAATATAAGGATTGAAAAATGAATATCGCTGAAATGTATACGACTACTGCCTATATAGTTTTGGGTGAGGATACACAAAAATATACATCAACAACTGTTAGCGGTGGAGGTGGTTATGTCGCAGGGGCTAATGGTCATTCTGCTCCAGTAACTTCTACAACGCACTACCATAGCGATCAAGATGTTTGGGTTCGCAATCTAGAGACAGGTACTGAAAGAAAATTTGAATTTAATTCGTTTAATGTTGATGTCAGGCCCGGTCATAAGGTTCTCTGTGCTTGGAATAATAAGTCTGAAGAATTAGAGCGTATTATAAATATTAATATGGATACTAAGCATACAGGTGGAGGTAGCTATAATGATTGGACAGGTGTTGGCGAAGCCTTAAGCGAGCCTCGTGGGGCATTTTGGGTTTCTCTTTTTAGTCTCTCATGGTGGCCAGCTATTCCATTCTTATCTGGTTTTCATGCCTTAACTGCCTTTTTTAAATACTTTATATCTGGCAAAGGTCCTTTTTGGGATGAAAAAGCACCAGGAATTAAATCTAGCGGTTTGCTGTTACTAATGACAGATGTGATCTTATTATTTTGGGCTATTAGCATTGCTAATCAATGGCATGTCGGCATGGAAAATTGGATTTTGTACATGATAGTCGCCGTCATTCCATTTACGATTTTACATATGAAAATAATCAAAGCCGAATATAAAGTAGTAAAAGCTCATAGTGACGCTCTTGATGCGTATCTGATTAATTACATTGCTTCAAATAAAGACACAATTTTTACTAGCGAATAAGCAGTACAAACCTGCATCAATAGAGTTGAATAACCTAACCGTCTACTTTGGATTGTGAATTCAACCGGTCGATGCAACACACTACCTTTATAGTATAAAGATAGGAGTGTTGAATATGACTTATCGAAAACGACCTTGGATCTCTATTAATGACTAGATTCATATCAAGAAACATAAAACGGGATAAACTCGTGTTGGATTATCCCGTTTTCAGTGGTAATGATTTAGCTGATTACTAGCTCATCTTACGATACTTAATCCGTTCAGGCTGGTGATCTTTACCAAAACGTTGACGGTAATCTTCAGCATATTCCGTGTAGTTACCTTCAAAGAACACCACGTTAGACTCACCTTCATAGGCAATCATATGGGTACATACACGATCTAAGAACCAGCGATCATGCGAAATAACAACGGCTGAACCAGGAAAGGCTAAAATCGCTTCTTCCAGTGCCCGTAAGGTTTCAATGTCCAGATCATTGGTGGGCTCATCGAGTAGCAACACATTGCCACCTTCTTTTAACAGCTTTGCCATATGTAAACGATTACGTTCGCCACCAGAGAGGTCTTTAACAAATTTTTGTTGGTCAGATCCTTTAAAGTTAAAACGACCACAATAGGCACGAGCAGGCGTCTGATAGGTGCCCACCGTAATCATGTCATTCCCTTCTGAAATCTCTTGAAATACGGTGTTATTTCCATTGAGATCACGTGATTGATCGACATAGGCTAATTGCACCGTACTGCCTAATTCTATCGAACCTGAATCAGCTTGCTCTTCGCCAGCGATCATGCGAAAGAGGGTAGACTTACCCGCGCCATTTGGACCGATAATGCCAACAATCGCACCGGCAGGAATAGATAAACTCAGATTTTCAAGCAATAATTTATCACCATACGACTTAGTGACATTGTTTAATTCGATGACTTTGTCACCTAAGCGAGGGCCAGGTGGAATGTAGATTTCTTGGGTTTCATTTCGCTTTTGGAATTCACGAGAATTCATTTCTTCAAATGACTTTAAACGTGATTTTGATTTGGCTTGACGGCCTTTAGCACCTTGTCTTACCCACTCTAATTCAGCTTTAATGGCTTTATTATGTGACGCTTCTGCTTTTGCTTCTTGTTGTAGACGTGCATCTTTTTGTTCTAACCAAGCAGAATAATTACCTTCATAAGGTATTCCGCGACCACGATCTAATTCTAAAATCCACCCCGCGGCGTTATCTAAGAAGTAACGATCATGCGTAATAGCAACTACGGTACCTGGGAAGTCTTGTAAAAAACGTTCAATCCAGGCAATAGATTCAGCGTCAAGATGGTTAGTCGGTTCATC
>ENA-ORXI01002953-ORXI01002953.1-sediment-metagenome-genome-assembly--contig:-NODE-2953-length-11819-cov-2.971555_pt1 | contig 11819 bp, 6 predicted proteins | sample MGYA00237861_ERZ511468 | MGnify/ENA primary metagenome ERZ511468 (study PRJEB26299, sample SAMN06266213) | sediment metagenome | isolation source: Hudson Canyon methane seep mesocosm | place: USA:Hudson...
ACAATTATTCTCATTTGCATTTGTATTTACATCCAATTAGGCTAAAGTTAATAACAGTAAATAAGCAATCAGACATTACAGGGTCGTAAATTTGAGTTTTTATATGAATTGGAATTAAGGCTACTAATAATGAGTAAAGAACAACTATTTGATCAATCTGAAATTTTACTTTCAACGACCGATGTTAATAGTCACATAAAATATGCGAATAAAAATTTTTGTGATATTGCAGGTTATACACTCGAAGAATTAGAGGAGAACCCACATAATATGGTTCGCCACCCTGATATGCCTAAAGCAGCCTTTAAAGATTTATGGTCATTTATTCAATCAGGTAACTCGTGGATGGGGCCAGTTAAAAATAAGTGTAAAAATGGTAACTTTTATTGGGTAAATGCATTTGTAACACCGATTAAGGATAGTGCAGGTAAGGTTTATGAATATCAATCAGTTCGTACTTCTCCCGATCGAAAAGTCATCGATAGAGCAACTAAAATTTATCCACAACTTATCGCAGATAAAACGCCTTCTGTTTTAAAGTATCAAACTGATATGACGCTATGGATACAGTTGATATTGATGCTTTTAGTTGTTCTATCAATAAGTTCAGTACTGATTTCAAATACGAATTATTTAGCCAGTGTTCCTATGTTATTGGTTTCATTAGCAGGAACTTTGATATTTAGTTTTTGGCGCAAAAAGTACCAACAAGTTGTTAGTGAAGCTAAATCGGTTTATAACAATCCTATGATGGGGTATTTATATTCAGGAAATAATGATGATGTTGGTGCAATTAGTCTAGCGATACAAATGAAGCAAGCTGAGCTTAAGGCTATTGTTGGTAGAGTAAGTGATGACTCTGAGAACATTACAGATACAGCGCAGCAGTCATCTAAAAGAGGGGGAGATGTTGCGAGTATTTTAAGCACACAAAAAAGTGAAACTGATCAAGTTGCAGCTGCTGTTACTCAAATGTCTGCCACCGTACAAGAAATAGCACAAGTCGTAGTTCAAGCATCTAATGCTGCCCAACAAGGGTTAGATTTAAGCTCAAATGGTCAAGAAGTGGTTTCCACTACCGTTGAAGCAATTTCTGAATTATCAGAGCAATTAACAGAAGTTGACAGTAGTATTACTCGCTTAATTAATGGAACAAAGTCAATTGAAACCGTTTCAAATGAAATTAGCAGTATTGCTGATCAAACTAACCTTCTGGCTTTGAATGCGGCTATCGAAGCTGCTAGGGCAGGGGAGCAAGGCCGAGGTTTTGCTGTTGTTGCGGAAGAAGTCAGAGCATTAGCAATGAGATCACAGCAATCAACAGAGGAAATTAGTAAATTACTAGGGCAACTTCAATCTGAATCGACTTTAGCTACTCGAGCTATGGAAAAAGGTAATAACTTGTCTACAAATTGTGTTCAACTAGCAGAAGAAACAGGGCAGTCGCTGAACCAAATAAATAAAGAAATTGAAGATCTGGCTAATATTAGCGCTCAAATAGCTACTTCGGTAGAGGAGCAATCTGTCGTAACGGAGCAGGTGAACCAAAATATCGTTTCAATCAGTGATATGTCATCAGAAAGTGAAGAACATGGAAGAGAGGCTGTATTATTAAGTGAAAACTTATTAAGTAGGCTGAATGATCAAAAAAGCTTAGTGTCTCAATTTAAATAGATCTTAATAAAATGTTTATTCATTCTTAACCAATCATTGAGCAACACTCAATATAATTGCTATTGAGTGTTGCTGATATTTAATTGTTTTAGCGCAAAATATCCCCAAAATTATATTTATAGCCTTAGTATTAAACGCGGATTTAACGTTTATGGTTATGAGCCTATTATTCTCCTTGTAGTTTGGTATAAACTAATGCGATTAGGGATTTAGAATAAAAAAAATAGTTATGAGTGATACTGATGGGTTTGCAGGCCCTATTGAAAATGAAACAATACAAACTAAAAAAGATAAATGCATTAAGCTAACCCCTTTATATCAACAGTTTACTCATAAAATTGTGGCCTTATTGGTAACAATAATTGTTATGATAGGATTAACTTTAATCCTATTTTACCAGAATAAAATCCAACATAGCGCACTTGTTGAAACTCAGCTAATCCCCTTAACCCAAGAACTAAAGCAAATTAAAGCGCTGCAAAAAGCAGATGTACTTATTGCTAATTTACTTATTTCGGCTAATTCAGAAAATTTTGTTGAGCTGCATTCAGAGTTAATTGCAGCTAACCGTCAGTTGTTACAACAACGCAGTTCAAATGAGCAGGTTTTTCAGCAATGGTTAAATGAAAGTAAATTGGCTGAAGATATTGTTTCACGTATTCAAGATAGTCATACCCATAATCAACAATTAAAGCAAAGTAGTATTATTCAATTACAGCTAATGATATTTTCAATAACATCAATTATCGAGAGTGAACTGGCTAGTCAAAAATTGAAAGATTTGCAACAATTAAAAACATTACTAGTTGAAGTGCTATTAGGTTTTGAACAATTGAATATGAATACTCCTATTGCAACTTTTGAACGCTTACGTATAAAAGTTGAGCAAGCTTTTTCTCAACAGAAGAACTTTAAAGGTAGTGGCTCTATACAAGCGATGGTTGAAGTTAACCAGCAATTTGACGCTTTTGAAAAAATAGTATTAACAGAACAAAGATCGTTGCCAAAATGGCAAGGCTACATTCGCCTAGTTCAAGATTATCAGCTTGACTTAAAAGCCCACCAGAAGAAAATTAGAGAACTATTATTAACACCTTATAAGTATAATCAAGATAGTGAAAAAGGCATTGTTTATGGGTTATTAACTAAGCTTAATATTGAGTTGTCTAATAAGAACATTATTACTATTTTAATCATTGCTATTTGTTTATCCTTGCTGTTTTCATTTTACGTAATGTTGAGATTACGTGAGCAAATTAAAGTCTCAACACGGGAAAGTGTTGAGTTAATTCAATCCACCTTGCAAACACAAGATGGAAGCATTGTTGCAAATTGTCTAGAAACTCAAGAGATAATGAATCACGTGCGATGTATAGCTAAGCCACAGCATAATGAGGATGAGTTTCAGGAGCTATTAACGCAATATCGGTCTAATCAGCAACTTCTGGAACAGGAAAAGCAAAAGATAGCACAATTATCACAATGCAATGAACAACAACAGTTAAACTCGAAAGAACAAATAACCGAGCATATTAATAACGACTTACTGTGTTATCACTTATTAGAGAAAACAATTTTACCTATAATACAGCAGCATCAGCTGACGTGTTTAAATCTAAAAAAATCAAGTGAAAATGATGTTGCTAGTGTAGCATCCCAGTTAACTTCTTTGCGCCAGCAATTATCACAGTTTCAGTTAGCATTAGAGGTGAAACTAGACAGAACGGTACTAAATCTTAGTGATATAAATTTGGTTGATGAAATACACGCCATTTTATTTAATAAACAGCAAGAGCAACAAAGTTCAGATAATCAGTTGTTTACTAGTTTCGATGAACAGCTTTTAAAAGAAACCAAGATAGATTTTCGTTTATTTCAACAATTGATCAGTTTGTTTATTGATATTTCATTAACTCACTGTGAAAAATCTCAATTATGCTTACATTTGCAGCTGAAAGATAAAAATGCAGGCCAACAATTAGTTCAGTTCACGGCTAAAATAAAAGTTAAATCGTTAAATACGTTGCCTACATTAATTACACAATTGGTTGATTCACAATCGACTCTATTTGATATTTCTCCATTAATTGAAGTGTTTAATACTTTATTTGCTAAGCTACATGGCGAAAATATTGTTGCACAACTTGTTGATGATGGTTATCAGCTTAACTTTGAATTACCACTAGCCATTGCTAATTCTACAAGTCATGCAGATAAGTTTACCTTAGAAAATATTACCGTAATGTTACTATCGACAAATACAGTATTAACTGAATTAATCGAAAAAATAGTGTTGTCTGCCAAAGGAAAATTTGAACGCTTAGTGCGAATAGACAGTTTTCAGCAGCAGCTTACGGTAAAGCACCTTAACCGCCGTAAGCTTGATTTATTGGTGATTTCTAGTGATGTAGCATCGAATCATTTTGATTTAATAACGCAACAAATTAATGAGTTGCCATTTTCTTTGCGGCCTAAGTTGATGGTACTTCAATCAGAAGTTCTTAATTATGAACGTTTTGGTTTTTACTCCCAAGCGGAGCAAGTTTTTTGTAAAGATACTTTTTTGGATAATATTGTAAAACTCTTAGCAAACAACGAGTCAAATAATCGATTAGTTCCTAGTGAGCCCTTTATTGCTAATCAATATGTTGCTACTGAATTACCTTTGCTTCTCGGCGTTCAATCTCCGCAGCAACATCAAAATTTACGGCGACTATTACATTGGCTTGGTTTGCAGGTGCAGGTTGTTTCTCATGAAGCTGCCCAAGAAATGCTTTGGAAGACTGGTCAATATAGCTTACTTATTACTGAGTTTGCAGAAACTTCTTTGCTTAAAATGACAAGTAAGCCACTAGTTAATATTGGTGTTTTTAGCTTAACAGATGTGATTCCTCAATCGGACAATGACCCATATTTTGAAAATTGGTCTGTTGGTAAACTCAAGAAAGAAAGCAAACTAACTGATTTGATTGATGTGTTAGCACCGTGGTTAAGACAAACTCATGATGCAAGTAAAACAGAAAGCAATAGCGATGAACTCGCGCTACAAGTGGAGCATTCAGACGGTTTAGATGAGCTTGTTATCACTGAAATTGCCGATGTGTTGACTGAAAAGAGCTCTTATGCAGGTAATGAAGCTGTTTTTGATTTTTCTCAATATTTGCAACATCAAGGAACAGTCGAGTTAGCTTTGTTTATGCTCGATGACTACACCCAAGACAACCATCAACAGTTAGATGCTTTAATTGAAGCAATAAAAACGAAAAAGATAGAAGAGGCTAGATTATCCATTTCGGCATTAGCATTAAATGCAAAAATACTCTCAGCACACGCGCTGCAATCTTTGTGTACTAAATGGTCAGAATTATTAAGTGGTAGTGGAACGTCTATTAGCTTAAAGAAAGTAAATTCTTTAATTAAAGATACCCAAATAGTATTGAATAAAATTGATGAATATGCAGGATCTATATAATAAGAGCCTGATTTTATGAGATTATATGGCTTAGTCAGGCTTTTTCTTACAAATTTAATAATCGATTTTAACCAAAATTGACAACTCCGTGAAGGTTTCGAGACATAAAAACTTACTGAATGTTAAGGTCAACTTTCCGATCATATAGCGGACATAAATTTCTCCTTCTAAGGAGGTTTGTGGCACTTAGCCATAGAATATTTTTACCGATACCACTAAAGATGTGGCCAATTTCACTCTGCCAGTAAATATATAGTTGAAAAGATAGAAATTAAAGAAGTTGAGTAAAAATTTAATTAGTCATTATTGTCGTTTTTAATCCGTACCTTAGTACGCCAAAAAGCTATTTTTTTTAAACTAATTCTGTAATACTTATCCTCGCAAAATATCATCTATTTTGATTAAATCATTCTAAAAAGAGTTCATTAAGTGCCAACAAAAGAAATAGCTAAAAAAATATCTAAACATCTTAAATCTGATGACGGTCGATTGATGCGCACTAAAGATAGTCGTCATAAAATTGTCAGTGCATTTTTAAGCTTACTTCGTCAGGGAAATGTCAGTCCGAGCGCTGAAGATGTTGCTAAAGAAGCTAAGGTTGGTTTACGCACGGTTTTTCGTCGATTTAATGAAATGGAATTACTTTACCGAGAAGTAGCGACTGAAGTTCAAGCTACTTTTGCACCTGAAGTCGCAAAGCCTTGGTCTTCGTCAATTTGGCAAGAACAAATGGCAGAAATGCTTGAACGAAAAGCTGAATTTTATGAAAAATTGATGCCCTACAGTATTGCTGGAAAATATCTTCGTCAACACTCTGCTTATTTAACTGAGTTTAATCGTCGCTGGTTAGACATTGAACATGAGGTTATTGAAAGTGTTTTACCCTTTAGCCAAGAAGAAGAGCCTGAGTTGTTCTGTGGTTTGGAAATTTCGTTAAGCATCGATACTTGGATACAGTATAGGAAAAATCAAAATCTATCACCCGAGAAAACCTATCAAACGATGAAAGTGATATTGGCATCGCTCATACACGCTTATGAAGCAAAAAGTAAAGATGAGGTGGATTAGGTTAAGGGAGGGTTAACCTCGATAAACGATTTCAATATCATATCTGCCGTAGATTCCTTGACATCAAAGGCTTGTTCTTCAGTTAAGTTGTGCAGTTTTCGCAATTGAATCCAAGTGTCTGGAGAGGTGGCAGCCTGTAAGCTGTCAAACTTCACTTTATTCGTAGCATAGTCAAATGGAAGGATATATTTATGAATATTTGCTTCGATGTTCTGCCACTTCTCCAAGCGTCCACGCAGAAAAGAAGAGTGGTGGCTATGATAAGCGATTGATATTCGATAGCACATAGATTGTTCGTAAATAACACACTTTCTTATTAGCGCTTCATTGAATTGAGCTTGCCAGTTATTTTCGGTTAAAGCTTCAAATATCTTCTCTTCGAAAACACCTTCAATTGCAGGTACTAGCTCTCGATATAATAGCTCCATTTCGTTGAATCGACGAAAAACAGTTCTTAAACCTACCCCTGATATCTTAGCCACTTCTTCAGCACTGGGGCTAATCTTTCCTTCACTAATAAGTTGTAAGAAGGCTTTCACTATTTTATTTCTGCTAGCGTTTGAGCGTGCCTTTCGTCCGTCGGACTTCACTACGTTATCAGAATTGTTTTCTACTTGATTTACCACTAAGAATACCATTATAAGTTTGTTAATTTTTCGATATAATTATTTCAATTGGTATTAGCAGCCCTTAAATAACCTTTATTCAAGGGCTGCTAAATGCTGTTATACCAAGTTGATATTAATTAAAAAGATTTTTTGAATGTTACACCATAAGTTGCTGGTTCGGTGTAAAAGCTAATCAATTTACCTGCTTGCAATGTTGCTGGTGCACCTGCAGCTGTTGATTCTTCGTTGGTTATATTACGCCCCCAAAAAAGTAAGCTAAAATCGTAGTCATCAAAAGAAACTAATACCCGTGCATTAATTAAGCTGCTGGCATCAACCAAAGATAGAGGATCATTACTGGCTTCACCATAAAACTCATCTTTATAGTTATAGTCGATACTTGCGGTACCATAAATACTGTCAGTAAATGAAAACTCTTGTGACAGCTGTAGTAATAACGTATTTTCTGGTTGTTGGATGGGTTTGTTCCCCGCTTGGTCACAGAACAATTTGGGCACTCCAGAATCTGAAAATTGTTGGCCTGAAGGTGCATCCCCCGTGTGCCACGGTGTAGCACTCCAACAATTGCCTTTATCGAAACTTGCATATTCAGCATTAATAAATGCATAAGCTAGTGATACAGTCATGGTGTCTGTTGGTAACCAAATACCTTCTACTTCAATACCTGAGGTATCGTAATCACCCGCATTTTGTAAATTGAAACCACTGCCTGTGTAAGATGATTGCTGAAAATCTTTAACTTTTGTTGAATGAGCAGCAATGTTCACTCGTAACGCTTGCTCAGGAAAGTCTTTCTTTATCCCAACTTCAATTGATTGCGAGGTTTCTGCGTCAAATATAGGATTGAATGCTTCGGCTATTCTATCAGTATTGGTGCCACCAGATTTATAACCTGTGCCGTAAGATGCATAAAATAACGTTTCATCATTAGGCTGATAGGCAAGTTTAAATGTCCCTGTGACTTGTTCATCGTCTAAAGTGACTTGAGTATCTGGTCGAGCTGCAGATGCCGCTGATATAGATTGTAAAGCCCAACCTTCTTGCTGAAAAGGCAGGAATGTTTGCACCGCTTGAGCAAATGTAGGTGTACCAGGAGTAATAACTCCCGCTTGAATCATTTGCAATGCTACTCCTGCTGCTCCTGCACTATACAACATGCTACCAGGTACAATGGTTGCAGGATAAGCGGGATTACCAATAGAGGTAATATCTGTGGGTTGAGTTGCACCACTGGCGTAATTTTCAGTAAAGGTATTGCTTAATTCTTTATGTTCATCGGTGTATCGTAAACCCGCCGTAATCGTTAACTTATCGGTTAGCTTATAATCGATTTGACCAAATATTGCATAGCTTTCGTGCGCTTGTTCTGAATAAGCTGAAAAGTTTGTATTACCGGGAGCAGCAGCTGCTGCCGGGCCAACCGCACCATTTGTTAATGCACTTATTTGGTTAATCCCCTGAAGTACGCCATCCACTTTACCCTGAAGTAGACCACTTAAGGTATAGTCGTTAAATTCATCACCTACATGAAGGATGCCATCAACATCTAAGTTTTGAGCAAAATAATAAAAGCCACCGATAGCATGTATTTTGTCACCAGTATGATCTAGACGAAACTCCTGTGAAATGGCATCTTGCGTGGCATCATTAGTTTTTCCCAGCAAGTCGATATTAGTCAAATCAACTTCCGTGTAATCATATGAGCTAAATTGTCGATAAGCCGATAGTGAGGTGAAGGCAAGGTTTTCGTCAATATCCCAGGTGATTTCTGCCGATAGGCCACTGTCATCCATTGTTGATTCTGGCAAAAATGATACGGCAACTTCTCTGTCATGGAAGTCAGCTGCTCTGATGATTGTTCCATTGAAAGGAGGCATTGAAAGCAGAGTGTCACTACCAAATTTACCGGGAATACCACTTGCTTTAAAATTATTAACCGAAGGGTTTACACCACAACAAATTTCGTCAATTTCTGCATAATCAGCAATGAGTCGTATTTTCAGATCATCTGAAGGCGTATATAAAGCCTGTATTCTACCGCCAAACCTATTTCGATCATTGAGTTTGTTTTTTCCAAATTCAATATCACTTATCGTACCGTCGCGTTGACTACCAAAACCAGTAACCCGAAATGTCAGCAAATCTTCAACGGCTGTGAATGATGATGCACCAGAAAAACTTGTTAAACCATAATTGCCCGCAGTAAATTCAACGAAACCATTGGCATCGTCATGATTCGGTGCAACAGTCCGTACATTAATAGCGCCCATTGGCGTGTTTTTACCAAATAAAGTTCCCTGAGGGCCTCGTAACACTTCAACGGCTTCAACATCGACATAATTATTAATCATCGCATTTTGGCGGGCACGGTAAACACCATCGACATATAGCCCAACTGAGGATTCAAGACCATAGTTTTGAGGCGAAGTACCAACACCACGAATGGAAAAGCTTGTATGGGTGGAACTTTGGCTTTGAGAAACGCCTAAACCTGGCACGTTAGCTTGAAGGTCGTAGATGTCTTTGATCGCCTCTGCTGCCATGGTATCACCGGAAATAGCCGTTACGGCAATCGGTACTTCTTGCAAGTTCTGTACTCTTTTTTGAGACGTAACCGTAATCACTTCTAGGGCCTTAGTTTCCTTAGCATCTTTCTCATCAGCGGCTTGCGCTGACAGGCTATAACTAGACAGCAGTATAGGAATTAGTACGGATAGATATTTTTTATTTGTTGATAATTTATTTTTTAAATTCATTGGTCATTTCCCCATTTTTTTGCGTTTTTATAATTTTCATACAAGTATAAAAGCATATTGACATGATGAGTGTCAATATGCTTTTATAGAAAAAACAAACTATCGACATTGGAGGCGCCAAAATATTTAACGCTGACAAGAAAGTTAGTTTATATTCGTGGTCGTTAATGATACTGGTTCAAGGAGTGGTGATTTGATTAAATCTACAAATTTTATGTTGCATGTTCACTAACTTACAAAAAGAACTAAAAATCAATAATTTATGTTGGTCTTATTAATGCGGTTGCTATTGTAAAAATATAGCGTATGACTTTAAGAAGGAAAATAAAAATGAAATCAAGTGCAAAATATATAATGGTAGCAATAGTGTTAACTGTAGGCATAGCTGGAGTTACCAAGGTGGCAATTGATGAAGTAAAACTCGCCGCATCAGCTTATTTGTATGGTTATCCCTTAGTTATTATGGAAGAAACCCGCAAAAGCATGGTTACCAACGGTGGCACTAATCAATTAAGACATACTCAGATCTTTCCAGACAGTGACTTTCGTTTGGTTGTTAGACCTAATGTTGATACCGTGTATACCATAGCATGGATTGACCTTACTCAAGGGCCTCAGGTTTTATCAATGCCATCAACCGGTGATCGTTATTACGTTTTACCTTTTATGGATGCATGGACCAATGTATTTGAACGCCGTGGCACCAGCACCACGGGCAATGGAGCGCAAGAAATTGCCGTGGTTGGTCCTGATTATGAAGGTGAACTACCTGCTGGCATTGATTCTGTCGTGAAATCTCCAACCAACATGGTATGGTTGGCCGCTCGAATTCAAAGCGACAGTGAAGCCGATGTCGCCAACGTCGTTAAAATTCAGGATAAGATGGCGTTAACGTCTTTAAATAACTGGATAGCTGGCGAACGTGATAAAGGGGTGACAACTGGCTGGGTCGAAAATAAAGCGACTAAACCAATGCAAATTGTCGATGACATGAATGCTCAAACCTTCTTTAGCAAGATGAATACGCTGATGGATAAACAATACCCTTCGGATGCCGATGCTGACGAGCTAGCTAAGTTCTCTCATTTAAATATAGCGCCGGGCGAAAGGTTTCACAAAGACAGTTTAAACCTAATCCAACAATGGGCCGTAGAAAAAGCTCTGCCGTTAACGATTGAAAAAATAAAACAATCTATAGATGCCAGAAGTGCTAATAAGCAAGGCTGGAATCTTATACTTGATATAGGTGATTATGGAATAAATTATCGTATTCGCGCTGCAGTAGCTCGTTTTGGTTTAGGTGCACTACCTCCTGAAGAAGCGAGTTATGCAGGCACCAGCGTTGATTTAGACGGACAACGATATAATGGGAAAAACAACTACGTATTGCATTTTGATGCCGATAAAATACCACCGGTCCATGCATTCTGGTCGTTATCTATGTACAACTTGGAAGGTTTTTTTATCGACAATGACATTGGGCGATATGCGATAGGCGATCGTTCGGGCTTACAATTAAATCAGGATGGCTCGTTAGATTTGTATATTCAGCACCTGCCGCCCAGTCAAGTTACAAGCAACTGGCTTCCTGCGCCGGCAGGAAAATTCAACTTATTGCTAAGACTCTACATGGTTGACAACGCCTATATTAATGGCGATTGGACTATTCCAGCAGTGCATAAGGTCGCAATTAAATAACTAAATCAACAGAGGAAAGTGTTTGTGAATCAGTTTTAGACTCTCAATCTGTTGTAAGTAAACTTAAAATAAAGTTATGAAAAATAGCCTGCAGATCAAAATGCTACGATTCAACAGGCTAAAAACTATAATCAATAGCAATTATTTCTATAAGAGGCCGTTTTGATAGCGGCTTCTTTGTTTCCACATCACTTTATCCCGATCTATGCTCTAATTTATCGGCACTATTTGTAATACTTTAACGCGCAAAGGTGAGTTGCACGTTTACTTTTATAATCAGTACCGACTCCTTATTTTTTTGTGTCATTAAGCTTTGCCTGTATTAACGCAGTTTTGGCTTCCGTGGCTTGTAAGCTACCACCAATGGTACTAATTGTGATGTAGTTCTTCTTAATCAAATAGCCTTCACTTGGACCTGATATGGCTAAATATGGATAAGCCCCCCTTGCCACTTTGACCAGTACAAGGTGCTGACATAATCACTCTATGTCCAGCGCTTTTAATTTAGCGAACAGGGTTTGA
>ENA-ORXI01002955-ORXI01002955.1-sediment-metagenome-genome-assembly--contig:-NODE-2955-length-11816-cov-5.133913_pt1 | contig 11816 bp, 13 predicted proteins | sample MGYA00237861_ERZ511468 | MGnify/ENA primary metagenome ERZ511468 (study PRJEB26299, sample SAMN06266213) | sediment metagenome | isolation source: Hudson Canyon methane seep mesocosm | place...
GTAACCGCTGTTTGCACGTGTTGTGATTCAAAGATTTCATTGCCGGCATCATTGGTGGCAATTAAAACACCAGGACCCACTTGTATATTGCGCTGGCCACTATCACCCGCGTAACTTGCACCCACTGTTGAGTACGGTTGTATATCATTGCTAAAGCCAGAAAAAATATAATCACCATTAGAGTCACGTGTATTTGCTAAGGTTAATAGCTGATCATTGAGTTGTGATATTTCTGCGGCAAGCGTTGTTCTATCATTTTGGGTATTGCTATCATTTAAACCTTGAATAGCTAATTCTCTGATCCGTTGCACTAGATCCGTGGCACTTTTTAATGTGCCTTCTTCAATCGAAAGCTTGTTTTCTGCTTTGTCTGCATTTGCCTGATATTGATCCGTCAAATTAATTTCACGCTGTAAATTCAAAATCTGAACTGAAGCGGCAGGATCGTCAGAGGGATTAAGAATCTTTTTCCCTGTTGATACTTGCAGCTGTGTGCGACCCATTTCTGTTTGCTGGGTCAACATCGCTGATAAATTTTGGTTAAATATATGAGAGGTTGAAATACGCATAAATCTCTCCTTTATATCGCATTAATCAAAGCGTTAAAGACAGTAGTTGAAACAGTAATGATTTGAGCTGCGGCTTGGTAAGACTGTTGAAACCTAATTAAATTAGCCGCTTCTTCATCCAAGTTCACACCGGATACCGATTCATAACGTAAGACGGTTTGGTCTAATAAACCTTGTTGTGTTCGTTGACTGATATCTGCCTGATTAGTCCGTGTTGCTACCTTCGCAACAACCACACCATAAGCATCACCAAAGGTTTGTGTTCCACCATTTAGAATTTTGCTTGTTTGCAATTCAGCCAGCGCCAGTGCATTACGGTTATCACCAATAGCTGCACTGTTACCTAGGGTAAAGACATCTGCATTTGCTGGTGAACCTGAGAGTTTGACTGATAACTCAACCGGTGTTGTCCAAGCCGCTGTTAAGGCTCCCAGATCAACTTTTAAACCACTTTGACTTGCAGGAGCATAAGCAAAGGTAGCGGTATCGACGCCATCAGCAACGGTATATTGATTGGTGCTACTGTCAAATGTTAGCGAAACATTAGCCGCTAAATACGGTAATGTTAAAGGCGGAACACCATCAATGCTGTCAATTTCAACTTGGCCAAAACCTGTATTCAGTGTTGCTGCCGCACTAGCAACTGGAAAAGCAACCGCCAAAGCACGAGGATCGGTTATTGCGAGACTTATACTGCCTGCATCAGCTGCTGTGGGGTTAAATAAATTGCCACCTAGTGCCCCTGTTAATGTGATGCCTTTTTGATGTTGATCGTTCAATTGTGTGGCTACACTTAAGGCCAAGGCATCAAGCTCTGATTTTGAACTAAGAATAATATCCGAACGAACGGTGAGCAATCCGCCCAATGAACCGCCCGATATTTGACTAGTAACGTTAACTCCAGTTGGACCATAACCAATATCATTCAAGGTAGGGTCAACTGCATTTGGAATAATAGTGAGGTTAATCGCCGTCGATCCCAACACCACGGCTTGGCCGTTACCAACAAATACACCTATGCTGCCATTTCCATCAGGTACTGTTGTCACAGACACTAACTTTGATAAATCCGTAATTAACTTATCTCGTTTATCTAATAAATCATTTGGTGGAACGTCACTGCCATTTGAGGCTCCGACTATCGCCTGATTCATATCGGCGATACCTTGGGTAAGGTTATTTACATCGGTCACATTTGTTTGCAGATTTGTATTTACCTGATCGGTAAAACCATCCAATTGCTGAGAAAGTGTATTAAAACGTGTTGCCAAAATCTCTGCTTGTGTCAATAAAACCTGACGGGTAGAAATCGAGGTAGGATCATTTGCAACTTCATGCATTGCATTAAAAAATCCTTCCAAACCACTACTCAGTGATAACTCATCCGAACCTAAGAGATCATCAACTTGATGAGCAAAGTTCAAAATCGTATCGGATTGTGATTCTTGAGCGGTAAATGTGCGAATTTGTGTCGCCAAAAAACCATCAAATAACCGTTCTACCGAGCCAATTTGAACGCCGGAGCCAATATAATGTGAGCCATTAAAATCTGGTGGATAGGTCGAAAACTCGGCACGCTGACGGTTATAACCTTCAGTATTAATATTACTGATGTTATGACTCGTTGTTGACAGTGCACTTTGGGTAGCTGTGAGGGCTGTTGTCCCAATATTCAGCATACTCATGGTATTAACCTCTTATCCATCATGAATATCCTTGCTGTTGCGAGATTTGTGCCAGAGTTGAACCATGCATGATGCGTTTTACTTTTTCGGCATAAGCCGGATCAGTCGCATAACCCGCCTTGTGGAGCTCTTCAACAAATCTGTCTGGATTATCGGTATGTTCTAGAGCTTGACGATAACGTGGTTGTGTTTGTAAAAAATTCACATAATCGTCAAAACTTTGCTGATAGTTATCATAGGATCTAAACTGTGCCTGTTCTTTGACGGCCACTCCACCGCGATATTCCACCGTGCCAACTACGGCATGATCACCATCCCAACGTTTATCAGCTTTAATATTGAATAAGTTATGGCTAGATTTGCCATCTTGGTGATTAATGACGTGTTTGCCCCAACCTGTTTCTAATGCAGCTTGAGATAAAATAACTTCAGGTTGCACACCCAGTTTATCGGCTGCTTTTTTAGCCATCGGCCAAAGTTGCTCAACAAAACTTTCTGAGGAATGAAATTTTATTTCTGCTGTTTGATTCAGAGGTTTAGCGGGTGCTGCAGCCATCACTTTTTGTGTTAGTTCTGATGCAGGTATCGCTTCAGGCCTAGATAACGGCTTAGGCACAATATTCACGCGATCTCTTAATAATGATGTGGGTGATATTTTATTGCTATCCGTTTCAGGTGTTTTGCCACCTAGTTGACGCATAATCACTTCTTGTAAGCCTAGCCCTCCACGAGAGGACAAGTCCATCGCTAACTGTTGATCAGCCATTTCCTGATACATCTTGCTTTGACTAGTATCAAAGATGCCTTCCGCCAAACTGGCTTGACGCATGCTTTTTAACATCATATTGACAAACAATGATTCAAATTGACCAGCAACTTGGCGCATTGTTTCTTGGTCATTACCATCTTTTGCTGCTGAACGACGAAGTTCAGCTAAGCCATTAAAGTCAATGGCTGTTTGAGCAATATGGGAATTAAGTGCCATGACTTAAATGACAACCAACTCAGCTTGCAGAGCACCGGCTTGTTTTAATGCTTCTAGCACCGCGACTAAATCACTTGGTGCAGCGCCTACTTCGTTAACTGCTCGGACAATTTCTTCTAAAGATACACCCGTTGCAAATAGGAACATGCGACTATTCTCTTCGGTCACATCAATATCAAAGTTAGGTGTGACAACCGTTCTTCCTCCCTCGGAAAAAGCACCCGGCTGACTGACTTCAGCATCGGCAGAAATAGTCACAGACAAGTTACCATGCGTAACCGCTGATGCAGTCACTCTTACATGTTTGCCAATAACGATGGTGCCGGTACGAGAATTAACAACCACTTTAGCTGCGGCTTCGCCTGGGGAAAATTCAATATTTTCTACCAATGATACAAACGACACTCTTAAACTAGGGTCACGTGGTGCGTTCACTTTAATTGATGAACCATCCATCGCTTTTGCGGTACCTTTACCCAAAGTATGATTTATGGCATCGGTTAAGCGACTCGTCGTTGTATAGTCAGCACGATGTACATTTAAAATTAGGTGTTCGCCAACATTAAATGCATTGCCAACGGTACGTTCCACTGTTGCACCATTTGGAATTCGACCTGCACTGGGAATATTGACCGTTACTCGCGAACCATCTCCGGCCTCGGCATCTAAACCACCAACAAGTAGATTGCCCTGTGCAATTGCATATACTTGACCATCAATACCTTTAAGTGGTGTCATTAACAAGCTACCACCACGCAAACTTTTAGCATCACCTAATGACGAAACCGTGACATCTATTGTTTGTCCCGGTTTTACAAAAGCTTCTAAATCAGTGTGTATGGATACGGCTGCTACATTTTTACTTTTAGGATCAATACCTGGTGGTAAAGTCACACCTAATTCACGTAAGAAAGTTCGTAATGTTTGACCGGTAAACTTTGTTTTATCGCCGGTACCATTTAAGCCCACCACTAAACCATAACCAACTAATTGGTTACTACGCACACCTGCGATAGAAGCAAGATCTTTAATACGTTCAGCCTGAGCTAAAGAAGAAATTAGTAGTAAAAAAATTCCGAATAAGCTTAATTTAATATTCATTATCATCTCCTCCTTAAAACGGCATCAAAGCGCTGATAAAGAACTTAGCTAACCAACCGACGGTATTTGCAGAAGCGGGGGCACCGTCACCTACATAGGAAATTTGGGCATCAGCAATACGTTTTGATGAAATTGCATTGTCATGATCTATATCTCGAGGGCTAACCATGCCGGAAATACGGAGATATTCATTACCTTGATTGATGGTGATCACTTTTTCACCTCGAATAACAAGGTTACCGTTCGCTAATACTTCCACCACGCTGACACTAATATCACCGGATAATTTGTTGCTTTGATCGCTATCACCCTGTCCCTTAAAGTCACTAGTCGATCCCAAGCTGAATGCTAAATTATTGTCATCCGTACTTGCTAAAGGTAAAAAACTAGGCAAATCAAATTCGGGCGTTGTACCAAACAAGGTTGGGTTTGTAACGCCATTGCTATTTTGTTTCTTAATGATTGTTTCAGTTTCTTTTTCTGCATCCGTTTGCTCTTCTAAACGAACCGTCAAAATATCGCCGACTCGTCGAGCACGATAATCTTCAAACAATACAAGATTGTTATTAGCATCAAAAATAGCACCGCTAGTCGTCACTTCTTTTGGCACGGCAATAGGCCTAACCGCTGCATATTCAGGATCTCGTTTAGCGCCATTGGACATACAACCCGTCATGATAATCAGGCTGCTTAGTGTCAAAAAACGGATTAGATCTTTCATTATAGATCTCCAAGTATTTAGTCTTATATAAGCTGAAGCAGGCTTCATGCCATCTTGAACTTGGATTGGGGGAATGCTTGTCATGGTTAATGATGACTCCCCATTAATAGGGAGTCATAACACTATTCTTATAGATTCTGAGTTGCGTATTGCAACATTTGATCAGCAGTAGAAATCGCCTTTGAATTCATTTCATAAGCACGCTGCGCTTCAATCATATTGATGAGCTCAGAGACGACACTGACATTTGATGTTTCAAGGGCGCCACCAATCGTTGTTCCTATCCCGGTTAGTCCAGGCGTTCCGGTTGTTGCTGTGCCACTCGATTGTGTTTCGACATACATGTTTCCACCGACCGGTTGCAAACCGGTTGGATTCAAGAAATCAGCCAGTTCAATATTGCCAATAATCGTCGGATCTGCTTGACCTGACTGCAACACACTGACGGTGCCATCTATGCCTACGGTTATGCTTAATGTTTCCGCTGGAACGGTCATTGACGGTTCTAATGGATTACCATTTGACATCACTATTTGGCCATCAGCATCAAGCTGAAAACTGCCATCTCGGGTATAATTAATCTCACCATCAGGCATCAAAATTTGAAAATAACCTTTGCCTTGAATCGCAATATCCAAACCTCGTTCGGTATTTTGAATATTCCCTTGCGAATGTAGTTTTTCTGTAGCAAGCACACGTACACCCGTACCCAACATAAACCCTGATGGCAAAATTGTATCTGACGAGGCCTGCGCACCGGGTTGGCGAATAGTTTGATAGAGCAAATCTTCAAATACCGGACGGTCTTGTTTGAATGCCGTGGTATTCACGTTAGCTAAGTTATTTGAAATAACCTGCATTCGCGTTTCTTGTGCATCTAGTCCTGTTTTAGAAACCCATAAAGATTGAAACATGACTCGTTCCTCCTACATTATTTTGACGCACTATCGCGCTCTAACCTGGTAGCTGCAACATACGTGCCGATGCTTGACTATTCTCATCGGCTGTCTGCATCATTTTTATCTGTGCTTCATACTTACGTTGCAATTCAATCATTTTTACCATTGCACCAATCGCATTGACATTACTGCCTTCTATCGTGCCTGAGGTCACTTTAACGCTTGCATCCGAATCTGCAGAGCCACCACCACGTAAACGTAGTAAACCATCCGGGTATTTTTGCAATAATCTCAATTCTGGATTGACTAATTTAATACGATCTAATTGAGCCAAAGCATTCGCTTCGGAGCCTAACGGTCGCACTGAAATCGTGCCATCGACACCGATTTCAATGGTTTCTGACGGCGGAATAGTAATCGGGCCACCTTCACCCAGCACCACTAAACCAGTACCTGTTGTTAATTGACCATTTTCTGCAATACGCAAATCACCCGCTCGGGTATAACCTTCACTGCCATTTTTACCTTGCACCGCAATAAAGCCATCTCCCTGAATAGCAATATCCAGTGATCGCCCCGTTGTCTGAAAGTTACCTGGTTGAAAGTTAGTTGCATCGTTACCCGTCTCTGAATACACTCGACTTGGTATACCTTCGCCATATATCGGCACGCTGAGAGCCTGTACAAAATCAGCTCGAAAACCGGTGGTACTCACGTTTGCCAAGTTATTACTATTCACTGATTGTGCTTGCATAATTTGCTGTGCAGCACTGGTTGATGTGTAAAGTAATTTATCCATAATTTAGTCCTCCTAAATCCTTATTTTCAAAAATAGAAAATGTAAACTTAGGCTGCAACAAATTAACGTAGGTTAATAATTGTTTGTGTGATGGCATTATTAGTCTCAATCGCTTTTGAGTTCGCTTGGAAATTACGTTGTGCGGTAATCAAACCGACCAATTCCGAGGTCAAATCTACATTTGAGGCTTCTAAAGAACCGGATTGAATCAAACCAAATACACCGGTTCCCGCTTCACCAGACAATACTTGCCCAGAATCTAAGGTTTCTACCCAAGAGGTATTACCCACTTGTTTTAAACCTTGGGAGTTCGCAAAGTTGGCTAAGGCAATTTTGCCGAGTGGTTTAGCTTGACCATTGGTAAATGTTGCTCTTACCAAACCATCATCACTAATATCCAAACCACTTAATCGACCTGTAGGGAAACCATCTTGTGTCAAGTTGATAACATTAAAACCACCTGAGTTTTGGGTTGATCCTGAGAAATTGATGTCGGTTGTTTGCCCTGCGGCACCACTAACAAAGCTTCCCGCTCCTGAAGCTGGAATCGCAAACGTCAATACTGTTGCGCTAGCCGCAGCCAAAGCACCCCCTAATGCGGGATCAAAGTCTAAGGGAACTGTAGGGCCTATTTTAACTGGTCCAGTAGCACCAGAAATATCTGCTTGGGGCAGATAAGCATCTACATTCCATCGATTTGCGGTTGTGGTTTTTTGATAATACAGGGTCACAATATGCTCGTTACCCAATGAATCAAAAATCGTGGCTGATGTTGAATTGGTATAAGTTAATGGGTCGGCAGGATCAATCGCACCCACTAATGCTGGCGATGTTGATGGCAAGTTAGCTGATATAGCCGCATTTGCAGTGGCTTGTGGCGTACCTGCTGTACTCGGCAATTGCAGTGCAGTCGTACTCGACATACTGGTTGATGAAACGGTGCCATCCGGATTAACCGGGAAAGTACGTAAAAATTGACCGGCACTATTGACCACAAAACCATCGTTATTAACACCAAATGCACCGGCCCGAGTATAAACAACCTCGGCACTGGCTTGGTTAGGTGCTAATGCAAAAAAGCCCTGGCCACTAATGCCTAAATCCAAGGCATTATCGGTAAACTCTAAGTTACCCTGTTCAAATTGTTGGGCCACATTATTAAGTACCGTACCATTACCTACTGCAGTACCACTAGTACCAAAAGCCGAGACCGCAAATACGTCGGCAAACTCAGCTCGAGATTGTTTAAAACCGGTGGTATTTACGTTAGCAATGTTATTTGATTTTACGTCCAAATCTGCTTGCGCCGCGTTTAAACCACTTATTGATGTATTAAAAGCCATGTCGGATTCCCCTAAATTATTTCTTGTACTTCTTTAAACGGTACCGACCCGATGCCGGCTAAATTAATTGTTAAACCTTGGTTGCCACTGCCTACTAAAACACTTTCAACCTTGGCGACTGTTGCTGTTCCAAATTGTGTATTTTCACCACCGATAGTGCCGGTGGCTTTAAATTGATAGACACCTGGTGGTAATGCTTCCTGATTATCATCAAAACCATCCCACGCAAAATTGGTGTAACCCGATGCTGAGCCCATTTCAATGGTTCGCACGCTGGCACCGGATTCGTTATAAATTTGTACTTTTAAGTCTGTTACTGGTTCAGCGACATTAATTTGACCTCTCATCCCATCTTCGGCAGTCATCGTGCCTATAGATGAAGGTACTAATACCGAACGACCTACCAACGAAGATGCTTGTAAAGCTTGTTCTGATTGCACTGATGCAGCAAAACTACCAAATGAATTTTGTAAGTCATCAATACCGCTTACGGTGGCAAATGAGGCAATTTGACCTAAAAACTCACCACTTTCCATCGGCTTTAAAGGATCTTGATTTTGTAGCTGGGTTGTCATCAATGCCATAAAATCTTCTAATAGCAAGTTACCCTGGCCTTCGTTTTTGACTTCTTCGGTTGCTGCATTCAAAAAAGAAAATGCACTATTATCTACACCATTAATCACAATAATTCTCCTCTATTTGCCCAACTGCAATGTACGCAGTAATAAGCGTTTAGATGTATCTGCTATCTCAACATTATTTTGATAAGAACGAGAGGCAGCCATCATATCGGCCATCTCGGCTATCGGTTGTACATTAGAATGAAAGATATACCCGTCTTTATTTGCTAATGGATGATTGGGGTTGTATTCCCGAGCAGCTGGCGTATCACTTTCAACAATGCCTAGCACTTCAACGCCTCCCGTAGGTAAACCACCCTGTTGCATATCATCTAACACCGTGGAAAACACTGGGTGACGTGCTCGATATACATCTTGCTCACTCCCACTGACACTATCGGCATTAGCTAAATTACTCGCCGTCGCATTTAAACGTATGGACTGGGCACTCATCGCTGTACCGGCCACATCAATAAGGTTAAATAGAGACATTATGTATTACTCCCCTCTAATCGCAGCCCGAAGGCCTTTGAACTTATCGCCTAGAAAATCGAGGCTTGCTTGATATTGGATTGAATTTTGCATGAACTGAGACTGTTCAATCTGTTCATCGACAGTATTGCCATCAAATGAATCTTGAAATGCCTGTCGATATAACAAAGCTGTTGGGAGCGGATTAGAATCAGAAGTGGAAAAATGTTTTGAGTTGGTCGCTTTAAGCTGACCCGGTTGACTAGTTGATATTGAGGCTGCTTTCAAAGCATCCTGGAAATCAAAATCACGCGCTTTATAGTTGGGAGTATCAACATTGGCCAAATTTGTCGCAAGCACTTCTGCCCGTTGACCACGGAGGCGTAGTGTGTCAGCGTGAATTCCTAAGGCGGAATCAAAGGTTATCGGCATGTTTTACTCCAACTTTAATATATTTTCATATAAAGCCAAGCACCAAACATGCCACAAATTTATTTTATTTTACTTTCAATGAGTTACGATCTTAGCGGCAATGGCGTCAAAATAATAGCGGCAACGGCCTGCCGCTAAAAAAAACCACTAAAACACTATTTTTTTCAAAAAAAAGACCAACTTAACGTCGGCCTTTTTATATACATTAACGATAAATCATCATTTCAACTGATCTTAAATTGCAACTAATTCCTCACAGTTATGATCCATCATTACAGGATCAAATACATTATTATCAATAATGGCTTGAGTACTTCGACCCAAGGTCATAACAGAATCATCGTTAAACTCAACCTCGATCGCCCCAGCTGTGCCCGTGGTGATAACTTCACCATGACGAACACCATCTCCCGTTTGCAAGCTACGATGAGAACCATCCTTGTCAGTTGCTACTGCCGCCCCGATAAGCGTCTTTATAATGCCAATTTCTAATGTCACTCTTTTAACTTTCCCAATGTAATTCATTGGGGAGAACACTAAAGTATTAAAGGCATAAAACATAGAACCTAGTTCACGGTTTTTTAAAAAAGCAGCCACAGACTATTTTCCAAAAAAAGGCCAGCATTACGCTGGCCTTGTTGATCATTATTAATCTAACTATTTACGATACTGGTATGTCATCATCACTACCTAACAAAGTATCTAATGAATCACCAATGGTTACCGTATAAGTGCCCGCCGCTGCATCTGTTGCATCGGCATCACTATCGGTAGCAACTGCTCCTAATTCAAATACCGCATCGAAACTTGATGAACCTTGACCGCTGATATCATCAAATTTGAAGTTACCACTGTCAACCGTTATTTCAATTCGATCATAATCAGAAGAGCCAACCATCGGAGGTGTTGAACCATCAACAATGTCAGTACCTGACCATGACCCACTACCAACATTAACTGGGTTAGTACCAGTATCATCCCACAAGACATAATCAAAGCTCTCACTACCAGTAAAGTTAAATACGCCTAGCGATATGCCATTAACTGAATATTCATCTGTTGCCGCTGCATCAAAAAACTCAATGGTAAGCGTTTCACCATCGTTCATATTTTGATTATCAACACCAATTTTACCCGCGCTATTATTAACATCATCAGGCGATGATAGTCTGATAACAAAATCAGTTGTTCCATCTTGTGTTGCAAAGTCTACGCTTCCTGTTGGCCCATTACCCGTCACACCGTTTGCAAATGAATTAGTAAAGGTATCGGTAAGATCCAAGGTATCTAACATGTCTAATGAATATTGCGAATCAGAACCATCCTGGCTGATGATAAATACATCACCGGCTGTTGTATAAGCCCTAAGCTCTTTAAATCCATCATTATTTGTATCTTCTACGGCATATTGAACCGTCAAACCATTAGACATTAATCCAACTGGAGAGCTAACCAATGATAAATCAATACCACCGGCACCATCTGCTCCCAAATCAAAATCGATAATGCCATCTAATGACTCTGAAGCTGCATTTTTCACTGTGCCATCTGGTGAACTAATGCTCGGTATATCATCCACCACATTCACCACAATCGTGCCATCAACCGTATTACCATTAGCATCAGTTGCTGTGTAGTCAAAGGTTTCGACCGCATTAACAGTATTTGCACCAGCAATTGCACCTGAAGCAACGGTTGTGCTTAAGGTGTAACTATATGTGCCATTGGCATTTAACGTTAAGGTGCCATTACTGCCCGAACCATCTGTGCCACTCGCAAAGGCGTAACTCACTGCCCCTGCTACCCCTAATGTACCACCGGCTGTTTCTGCTGCGCTGGTATCATTACTTCCTGATGGCAACGCTTCTTCGTAAACGGTGACGGTGTCATTATCTGCACTCAAGGTGACGTTATCGACATCTATCGTTAACGTAACTGTCGATAAATCACCATCTGTATCATGATCAATATTACCTAGTAAGGTAAAGGTGTAATCATCATCTTGTTGATTCGCTGTTAGTGTAAAGATAACAGTATCAACACCTGCTGAGCCAGTACCATGAATAACACCTTCTAAGGCTTCACCGTTTACATTCCAAAAAGGTTAGAAGCCAATGGCTAATCTGACAGTTGTTGTCGCGGAAGACGACCAGAAGATTGCTGACATTCAGTGCCGGTTTATTGAAAAAAT
>ENA-ORXI01002956-ORXI01002956.1-sediment-metagenome-genome-assembly--contig:-NODE-2956-length-11812-cov-5.965744_pt1 | contig 11812 bp, 10 predicted proteins | sample MGYA00237861_ERZ511468 | MGnify/ENA primary metagenome ERZ511468 (study PRJEB26299, sample SAMN06266213) | sediment metagenome | isolation source: Hudson Canyon methane seep mesocosm | place...
TGACCTTCGTCCTGAGTCTATCAATAAATCAAATGTTATTCCTTTGGTTCGTGTTCTTGAGGCTCAACCAGTTGAGATTCCATATTGGGCTTTTGACCAAGGTCTTGTTCATCATTCAGCAGCACTGATAAATTCTTAGGAGAAACCTGTGGAACAATTTACAAAAGAAGAAGCTTTTGATCTTTTCGGTAAGACTGTTTATTTTCACAAAACAATTACTTTTGGTGATGAAACAATTCAAATTCCTCTGGTTGAAGAAGGGATAACAGCTGATATTTTTTTAATAACCAATGAACCTGACGGTATTAGTGTTTCAGTATTGATTGATGGAGACTTGGTTGAATTAGATAAAGAATCGTTTATGCGTAATTGCCAAGTTATGAAATCAGAGATTATTCATCATGCACGTTCTGTGTAGTGTCCATAATGTTCGTCATTTTAACGGTGATAAATTAAAAGCTGAAGTATCTTTAATTGTTGAAGAGCCTGATGAAATTATTAGGTTGCGTTTGTATTCTGCACATGAACAACAAGGCATCATTTCAATATTTGAAAAGTATAAAGGTAAGCAGGTCAAAGTACCGTTAGATTTAGATTTGTACCAGGGCAAAATATCTTACAGTTTGTCCTATGGTAGTTCACCAGTTGTACTCTGAAAACACAGCGCGGGGGCGGAGTCCTCGAAGCCCTGCGCGGTGTTTTACTCTTTTATATTAGTTCGCATAATGTATATTATGTTAAATAGTGTTTGTTAGAATGGTTTATAAGGAAAGTGTATGTACTCACTATCAAATATCCTGGTTTAATTAAAACCATGAAATTAGGCCATAATTTGAATTTAACGACGTTGAACTGCAACAACATAGCCTTGTCACGAATTTTGAACTTCACTACTTAATCGTTGTAATGTCACTTAAAATTATAATTTTATCTGTACTTAAATTTAATTGGAAAATTAAAGCGTTTTTAGGTATTCAATTAATGCCCATCGTTGTTGTTCAGTAAGTGCTGGTTGACCATCGTATCCAGTACCAAACTCATGTCCTGAGTTACTGTTACCCATGGCTGCAGTATCAAACATAAAACTATTTGATGTTTTCTTGTTCGCATAACCGACATCGACTGGATCGTATTCTAAGTAACCTAGAGGGAATTGTTTTACACGTTGGTCAGCAGGCAGCAGAAGTTGATATAGGGTAGGAATAGAACCGTTATGTAAAAATGGTGCACTCGACCAGATTCCATTTAGAGGTCTTGCCTTATAGGCTAGCAGTGCATAATCTGAAACCTCCTCCCCTTGTTCAATAAATTTTCCATCAACATACTTAGGAGGATGAACGACATCAGGGTGACCTAGTTTTTTAGCATCACGTTTGGCTAAATATGACTGTAATGGGTTATTTCTCAAAATACCAATCATCAAGTTATTGGCAATATGAATCGCACGTGCTTGTTTCTCTAATTTTTCACCAGAATCATAGTAATGTGCTCGACCTTCAAGTTTCCCAGATTTGCCTACAAAATTAATCGCATTTTCTGCCATTAAAGGATCGGTCTTAATAGCATCTAATGTACTCATACGAACTTGGATTTTACGAAGAGGATCAGTGCGATCCATATCAACATGGCACTGAATACAATGTTGTTCATATAATCCTCGACCCAGCTTAGCAAGATCAGTATCGATTTCTGGAAATATTTCAGGCCAAATAGGTGAATGTAGCCTAGACACAATGCGCTCTAACTTACGTAATTCACTTACCTGAATCGATGACTGATAACCGCCATCAATTAAGCCCAACCACGTGGTTGACTCAGTTTCAATATCACCAAATACACCGATGACTTCCCCTATGTTTCTAGCTAATGCACCAACATCAGTGTTTGATTGTGAGCCATTCCATTCAACGTAATCATGTTGTGGTGTATCCCAAATATAGGGGAAATTTGTTAGTCCTGTGATTGGATGAGTATTGTTACCTTCTCCTGTTGCCTCTAATGCTGTATTCAATATCACATCAAAAGCAGCAGTGCGACCATAGCCAAATCCAACATCGGAATAATTTCGACTATCATAACGGCTACGCTTTTCAAGCTCTGTTTGAAGAGTTTGCTTTAATAGAGTCTGCTGTTGTTCAGATACGGTCTCTCCATAAAGTCTCTTCTGAAAACGAATAAATTTCTCATTATCATCCAGCGTCGCCTTTAATGACGATCTAATAGCAGTTAAAAAGCGTTGTAAATCGATAAAGCCTTGTCCGCCATCAATACGAATAGTGCGATCTTTATAAGTGATTTGTTGGGTATGACATGCTGCACACGTCGGGCCCATCTGATTTCCATTTCGAGCTAAACCTATCGGTAAACCATCTGGATTATTGTAGCTTTTCTCGGTTGGAATAAAACCAAATTGAAGCATGTTTTCATCACTTCGTAATAATTGTTTGTTTTGTGCTTGTTCAAGGTTAGCAAAATAATCATAAGCAACAAGCCGTGAACCTTGATCGGCAAAATAGAAATATTGTCTATCCTTATTGGTCCAGTTTTGTTCCAGATAAGTGATGTTATGGCTGTCCGCTATCGTAGGGGATACGATGGCCGATAACAGGCTGACGAGCAGAAGTGACAACATTACGTTTCCATATAATTTCATTCTAAATCATAACCTTAACATTAAAATATCATGTAACAGTCTATCATTGTTAACTGGATTTCTCCCAATCCGGTTGATATGGCATCTTCAGTTATTGGTAACTAGTTACATATTTAGAAGGCCCACATCCTGCTTTGGTCGTTCTAACAATATATATAGAATATTATCAGTAAAAACAGGATCTTTTGTTAATCCAAGATGATCTGTGGGTAAGAACAGTACATTTGACCAATGGATTGGCGTAATTAATCGTCCTTTTAATGCATCTTCCACACGCTCATCCATTAAGGCGCTACTCCGTAATACCTGACCATCACCAGGACTAGATTTATAGAGTTCCAATGTCTTGGTTTCAGCATTAACCTTCATTACATCTTCTGTTGCTATCGCATCACCAGAAATAAGATTAATAGAAAGCCCATTGGGTGGAACTGCAGGAACATCTAGTGCCTTAGAAAAAGCCTTCGCTCTCAATAACGATTTTCGTTGATGATCCAATGCAATCTGTCTCCGTCGCTCTTTATTTTTAACGTCAGGCAACAATATTTGTAAAATTGAATCCTGTTTAGGATCTGCAAGCCCCCACTCCATCTTTTCCCATAATTCTGGGTTGTGCGGATCTAACATTGAGTTATCAGAGACATTACTACTAATAAGGTGTCCATGCCGTGCACGTGGCAGTAACTGATAAACACTAGGCATCGTTCCAATAACTGCTGAATCAAGTGAAGGTAACCCTGGTAACAAATGAGCGCCACGCACTAAATGTAAAAAACCATTCATGGAACCACCATTGGGCGGGGCAATTAAAATGACTTGCTCAATATATTGGCTGCCTGCCCATGTTAGAGGTGGTAAGCTACCATCTTCAGGTAAATCTGCATCGCCATATCTTAGGTAATAGCGTAATACCAACCCACCCATAGAGTGAGCGATAATATTAAACTTGATATCTTTATTTTTAATACCATGATGTTGTTCAATTCTTGCTTGTACTTCTTCATGTTTTTCAAGGATATAAACATGTAATTGTTTTGCGCTCTCAACTAGATCCTGACGCCAATCGTATGCAAATTCGAATGAAGCATTGTTATTTCCACCATAATCTATACCTTCTACTTTATCATCCTTGTCTCTTATAAATCCACCCACGCCTACTGTCTTAAGAATATCGGCATAAGTGTCTATCTCAACGTCCAGTCCAAAAAATGATATTGTCAACTTATCCAGTGTTTGGGTGGCTTTTACGTCATCTTTTAATTGACTTAGGGATGCATGTTCACGCATTGGCAATGCTCGTCTTCTTTTATTATCATCTCTCTTCGAGGGTGTTTTTATACCTCGGCCGATAGTTCCCCATGCAACCAGTCCTGTTTTCTCGTCAACAAGTTTTGAACCTAAGATGCCAGGTATAATAATTACTGGGTTTCTGTCCAGATCTTCTTGTGCTGCCATACCAGAATATAGCGCCCCTAACTGTACAGAAGAATCACTTGAAGAATCACAGCCGAAAAGAAACAATATTGGCAAAAAAACGAGTAGTTGGTAGGCTTTTATCTTATTCATTTACTATAAGTCTTTTACGAATAATATTGCCTGACAGATATAACATTGAATACAGAAACGGAATCACAGAAGTCACTAATAACCATTCATCATGTCTAGTCAGCGTTATTGTCACACTCGTTATAAAATGAGGGGCAATAGACCAGAACAGGCCATACATTACTGGAAATGCTATAGGTGCCCATAATATTGATTTTATCACCTCTTTTTCAGTCATTTGACCGTACCTATATAGCCCAGGGAGGAGAACGCCTAAGATATGTGGTGGCGCACCATTAACAATGACCACAATAAAGATTGCAAAGAAACCATCACCTTTTAATAGTAAAAAAGGTGCACCGATTATATACGGCATAAAGAGGCAAATTCTGAAATAAGTTTTATAACTCATGATGCCCTCCTATTCATTCTACAAATGAGCTATTTCGGTGATGATTTCATCATAGAGGGTGAGGAGTTACAGATTAGTTACAAATTGGCCGATTATTAAAATATTGAACTAACGACCAACTGCATTCCAAGGATTCGATATTCGGCATCTTGGGTTGGGGTGCTGCACTGCACAGTTATAAACTGTCCAAGCTTTTATGCCTGCAATTGTGAGTAAAGTTGTTTTGTTTTCATTGAGGGTTCTATACCTAAATGACTATTAAGTACGCGAAAACATTGCCGGTAAGTCTTAACGGCATCATCTGCTCTATCCATTTGAATATAACAATGCATCAATCGTCGATAGAGTAGTTCTGCTGTGGCATCGACTTCTAAGCCTTTGCGATAATATTCACATGCTTGCTGCCAATCATTATTATCCTCAAATGATTGTCCGATTTTTTCAATGGCTGCTATAAATTGATGATGTAGTTTTTCACGTGCTGGAACACTCCACCATGTGTCTTTATCTTCGGTAAGAAATGGTGCTTTATATATTGCTATGGCTTGCTGCAGTGTATCTATGACTGAATTTTTATTGCTTACTAGTTTGTCAAAAGTCCATATATCAACCCAGACTTTTCCTTTATTTAGGCTAAGTAAGCCATCTCTTAATTCAATCACATCATCACCTAAGAGTTTTCGTAAGCGATGAAGTGTAGTAGCCAATGATTGATGGCCCGCATCACCATCAGAGTCTGGCCATAAAGCCTCTACCAGCTTAGTTTCAGGGACTTTTTCTGCTCCATATGCAAGCAATACTTTAATGACCGCTAATGGCTTCTTCTGAGTTTTACGACTTGTTGTTATTGGTTGATTATTGCTTTGAATATCGAAACCATTACTCAAACAAAAGATCTTAATTGGCCAAGGCCAGTTATTCACTTCTAAAGCATCCGTTGATGGTGTGATTCCCATCTTACTGATAATCGTCTTTATATAATCAACTTCAATATTCTCTTTAAGCGCTTCAATACATAATTGGCTGATATCTTGATGTGTTAGTCCCATTATCCCTATATAAGATTGTTCTGTTCCAATTTTCAATGCCATCTCAAGTGCTTTTAGGGCCTTCGTTCGTTGTTCTGTTTCAAATAGCAGTTTGGCCTCAATCATTAGTGATTGATATAGAAGTAGCTTACTACGGATCTCTTCGGAAATTTTTTTACCTTGTTTTAATGATTGTGCACTTTTTGTATGCTGCGAAATGTTTAATTGAATAATGGATAGCAAAAGATAAGACAAAGATGTGAAAAATGGGACCTTACCCGTTTTCTCGGCAAGTTCAACTGATTGTTCAGCATGAGTTAGGGCAATTTCAAATTCACCCTCAAATAAGGCATAGCAAGCTTTTATGTAATGGTAGCGGTTGCCGGTATTACCTTTACTGACCACTTCATGCTTTTCAATGAATTGCTTGGCTAATGACCTGTTTTCTTGAGTTAATGCGACTGACGCACCTATTGCCATCAATTGGCTATCTTCATTATGGAATCCATTTTTTTTACCAACTTCTAAAGCATTCTCAAGGTAACTGTAAGCTTGCTCAAAATCCCCTCGTCTCCAAGCAAGTAATATTTTAGCAATTTTATGGAAGACCAATAGCTCTGGCGGAGTGCTGATATCGTCCTCTAACTCTGTCATTTCATCTAATAGGTAGGTGGCTTTCACCAACTCTCCCGAGAATATTAGGTGAAGCAAAAGTATATTATTTGCCCTAACTTTCTGCCTATTATCGTTTGACAATTTACTAGTCACTATTAGCGCATAATCTTTCCAATAATCAAAATCTTTGTGGCCAGGATTATGCCACCATAATGCGACAAACATACTAACAACTACTTCGATTTCAACTTCAGGGGATGGGAAGTTAGGATGAATCTTTATTAATCGTTCTAATTCTGTAAAGCATAAAGTTAAGGGCTGCACATTGCCACTATGATCCATGCGAATCGATTCGGTCAGTCCGACCAGAGATAGAAATAGCCCATCAGGTGTGTTTTTTTGCTTAAATTCTTTATAAGCCTGTCTAAATAAATGTTGGCTAGTTACTGGAGAAATAACCTTTGTTGCTAAAGCTAACCAATAAAGCAGCCAAGGGTCATTATTTAATTGCTGTTCTGGAATTTTAGCTATCCATTCTTGTAATATGAAAACACGCCCTTGATTAATAAGGTTACTTGCGACATTCTTAATTGTAGACGCTACTTTTAGCCAGTCTTCAAGCTCTGAGTACAGCACAATTGCCGCTTCAATCTGTTGGTTCTTTTCTAACAACTCAGCTGCATTCCATTTTGATACATTAAGTTCAATATCGCCCAATACCTGTGTTGATTTAGCTAATAAAAACTCTCTAAATAACGGGTGGTATTCATAAATGGCGTCCTTGCTGCCATGTCGGTGAGTGAAAAAGTTTTTGTTAACCAGTGAGTCTAAGATTGTTGCAGCTGATTTTATACCGGATAGCTGAGTAGCCATGTCGATGGTCATTCTTGGCAGCCATGCTGTTTTTAATAGTAGGCGTTTTGTTTCATCATCGGCACGATCGAATACCTCACTTACAAAGTAGTCGAATAATAGTTGTGGATTAAACTCAGATAAATGCTTCTCTAGAAAGAATGCTTCGCCCTCCTGTTCTGCCAGCAAAGTTAGGCCTGCGATCCAGCCTTGTGTTGCCTTCATTATTACGGGAATATTCTCTTTAGGTAGCCCTCTCATCTCAAAAATATCGGACATTTCTTGTTGGTTTAACTTCAGTTGTTCCCAGTCGATAATACTTAGTTGTTTATTGGCTCTTAGCCGAGAGTAATCGGCAGGGGGATGTGAGCGACTAATGAATATTATTGAGCCATTGTCTGGAAGTTCATCTAGTGCGATGACTAATAATGGATGAAGTTCTGTTTGTTCACCAATATCTTGAACATTATCGAAGACAAAAACAAAATCAGTAGAAAATCGAGAAAATACCGTACGAAAAAAGTGTCGACTAAATGCTGTTATTTTTTGTTCGAATTCAGGAGTTACAACAGGTATATGTCCCCGTTTTCTAGGTGTCGATTTCTTTATTGATTGCCCTAAATATGAGAAGAAAGTAGCAATATCAGCATCGCCTTCATCCATTTGATACCAGACCATTTTTGTATCTTGAGTATCAAAATAGCTACTGACGAGTGACGTTTTACCAGAGCCCGGTGGGCCGGATAGCCAGACGGCTAGTTGTTGTTGATGAGCATTGAGTTGATTAAATAAATGGGTACGTGGAAATATCCCCGATATTTTAGGCTGAGATATCTTTGCAGCATACGTGGTAACCTGTACAACCATTGTCAACTACCTGTTACGTAAAACATTATTCCTTAATAGTAGTTTCAGTATAGTAGCTTAATGATGATCCGACCACCCCAATAAATATAATCACTGTAAGGGAATAGAAAAAAATTGATGATGACTCAAAAGCAAAATATAGCAGAAAACAACTAATAGCCAAACGTAATTGAATACTTGGCAATAACAGTTCTTTAAGGTGATGTTCATAAACGCCATATGACATTCGAGCAATCACTAAAAATAATATGCCAGCCACTCTTATCCACGGTTCATTTGTTGGTTCATAGCCTATTATCGGCAATACAGTATTTGGGAAAAACAAAAATGGAACACCGAACAATACGTTATGAGCTGTAATATAAAGTTGCCATCTAAAGGAATTTTTCATCATTACCTTCCTGTTAGATAATATGTGGTGCCAGAATAGACACCACATTATCTATTAACGCTTTATCCGCCTTTCATTGCAGTAAAGACCACTCCGGGCACTTTTGCCCAACTCGCATTTTGCTCCAACTCTGTTAGTTTTCTCATTAGTTTGTGAGATGTTTTATGACTTGGATGCCAAGCTGGTCTAGGGAATGAAGTAATAGGCCACCGCATCACTGCTTTTTCAATACCTTCTAACATAACACTGTTATGTACCCAACCCGTGCCACTTTGAATATCAGTCGGTGTTGAACTCTGGTGGGCGCCCCATGGTGCAGTCATTGAAGCGAAATCCATACCATTAAAACCATTGATTGTGACCACACCATATTTTAATCGAGTAATGGCACGCTCAACGGCCTCAGCAATTTTTGGATCTTTCATTGATTTTGGGTGAACAATTAAATTTGCTGTCAATGTGCCCCATAATTTGTTGTTTACGAAATCAACAGCTTTATCCAGAAATTCAATGGTATTCGTTGCATTAAGGTTTGTTTCAGATAGGACTGAGCAGAATGGTTCATTGCTGTAAATATCTTCATCCACATTCGGTGATAAGCCTTTCATTAAAGCCCAAGGCATGTGTTCGCCTTCTTCTGTACCGATAACCGTGACATTCTCTCTATTATCGACAAGTGCATGCCAACGATCGCTTGCACCAGGGTAATAAGCTTTGCGTGTTGGTACAGATGAAATACTCCTTTCCATGTGATTAAGGAAATTATCTCGCTGATCCCAACTATTAGATGTCACCAAAGAGACAGGTACACAACACATATATGAGGCATTCATAGTGAATGCAGAGGTAACCTCTTCGGTTTGGAAGGCTAGTTCTTTCTCGGTATAGGGGCCGGGCACTACTATGACCGGTGTAACATTGCCTAACTCAGCATGGATCTTTTTGGTAAGAACGGGGGTATTACGAGCCATGCGTTCGGCTTGTTCAGAACCTTCAGGTCCCCACATAATATTATTGTATGTTTTATCCGAACCCGTTATATGAATTTCATCAACTTGATCATGTTGTGTCAGGTGTTGGCTTTCTTCAACACCGCCATAAACAACTGCCAAAAATCCTTTCACGATGACTTCAGAAAATGCTTCTTCTATATAAGGACCCATGTAGGCATTAACGGGATTCATTTTCAGAATACAGACTTTGCCTTCATTAAACATTTTAGTGAGCACATCGGCCATAGGGATAGACGAGAGATTTCCAGCACCTAATATTAAAACTACTTGTCCAGCATGATCGGGGTGTTTATAAAATTTGGCACGCTGCGCTTCGAGTTTGTCTTCTGTTACATCTGATTGCATGTGCACGTCAATAGTGACATCTTTAAACAAAATGCCATCAATCGCATTGGCGGGATACACATTAACTGACAGGCGCTTATCAATGGTGCGCCCTACTTTACCGATTCTAGTATTACCGTCATCTTTAAGTGCTTGTAATGATTCTTTAATTAAACGTAAATGTCTGACGACAAACGTTGGACCCAATGCCCAAGCTTCTGCCTCAGCAGTAGTATCAAGTGGTAATCCTTTATATTCACATTCAGCCTTAACCATCGCTTTAGAAACACCAAGACAACCTCGTTGCATACTGTCAGCAAGGTTTATTCGGTCATCTAGAGACAATGCTGCAAACCGTGAAGCACCCGCTTGCAAGCTATTTAATAATTGATCTAACTGTTCGAATGAACTGTTTTTAGGGTTCTGGTTCAACTCGACTTCATATTCCGAGAATTGTTTTTTTAATGCTATTGCTGTCATTGTGGTCACCTCACTGTGCTTTTGTTTTAGTACAGCTCCAGATTAGCAATGGTGTAGTTACATATCAGTTACACATTAGATAAATTTTGCAGGATCGATTTTTTTCAATGCCTTTAAACAGGCTGGTCGTGCATACATTCGCTCTTTATAAGCAAGTAAATTATCTGGCACCTCGAATTTAAATGCTTCTGCCCAATTTAAAGTATGACAAATCAGAATGTCGGCCATCGTAAAGTGACTACCAACAACAAACTCCTTATCCTTGACATAATTATTAAGTGCTTTAAGCGACTTATTGAACTCCCAATGTGTCACTGGCAGTACATCAGAAACCCGTAGTTCTTTTGGTATTGCAAAGGTGTGTTTACCATATGTCCATAATGGTTGTTCTAAATCACTAATAACAAATGAACAGACTTCATCATAATAGGCACGAGATGCAAGATCTGTTGGTATAAGGTTGATATCAGATGACAATGTGGCAATATAATTTAAAATTGCTGAACTTTCATTTATAACACTATCACCATGTTTTATGGAAGGTACTTTGCCTTGGAAATTAAGTTGTTTGTATTGTTCTGATTGACTACCATTTTGTTTTGGACTGCCAATGACAACGTGTCTATATTCATACTCAAGACCTGATTCTTCTAATGCCCATAAGGCTCTAAAAGACCGAGATTGTCCGCTTCCAAAAAGTATTATCATCATTAAGTTCCTGATTTGTAGGTATTAAATAAATGCCTAGTACGCTTAAACCCCTATCCTTGTACTATATACCGAATATTTAAATTTGTGTGGGTTATTAATAATGAAAATTTGTGGTATTGAGCTAAAAGCGAATGATGCAATTATATGTCTTATGTCATTGAATGATGGTTTGTTTTCAATACCTGAGTGTCGCGTTAAGAGACTCTCAATTGCTGATGCAAGTGATGGTGAACAATTAGAAAAATTTCAGTTTGATTTTGCCAAATTAATGGAGGATTATCAAATTGAACACGTTGTTATTCGCGAACGAATGACAAGAGGTAAGTTTGCAGGTGGAGCTACAGGTTTCAAACTAGAAGCGGCTATTCAACTTATTGAAGGCTTAAGCGTAAGCCTTTTATCTTCTTCAGAATGTAAAGAAATCATGAAAAGAAGTCATTTAAATATGAATTTCAGTGATACAGGACTAAAACAGTTCCAAGAGATTTCATTTATGACTGCCCTTTCATATTTTGAGAAATAACCACCTATCTAACCTATTAATCAATAGGTTAAGATAATAATCCGTTGTTAATTCTATAGTTTCTTTGCTTCAAAAAATGCAGCCACATCATCACTGTTTTGAGTAATGGGCATTGCAGGCAAGCTTCGCAAAAATAATTTACCATAAGGTTTGGTTAAAAACCTAGGATCACATAAAACAAGTACACCATAGTCTTTAGGATCTCGTATTAGTCTCCCTATTCCTTGTTTAAGTTGTATAACAGCAGCTGGGATTTGAATGCTAGAAAATGGGTTCCCCCCCTGCTCTCGTAGACCATCAATTCTGGCCTGTAATACTGGATCACCAGGTGAGGCGAACGGAATCTTATCTATTAGTACGCACGATAGCGCTTCACCACGAACATCCACACCTTCCCA
>ENA-ORXI01002957-ORXI01002957.1-sediment-metagenome-genome-assembly--contig:-NODE-2957-length-11807-cov-3.331628_pt1 | contig 11807 bp, 11 predicted proteins | sample MGYA00237861_ERZ511468 | MGnify/ENA primary metagenome ERZ511468 (study PRJEB26299, sample SAMN06266213) | sediment metagenome | isolation source: Hudson Canyon methane seep mesocosm | place...
ATGGAAGAGAAAATAATGGATAAAATGAAGAAGAATGAACTGCGTGGCACAAGAGGAAGAGACAAATAAACAAAATATACTCACCCAAATACAATAATTGAATATTCAAAATTTTTTAACTGAAATTAGGGCTACATACCTACAGCTACAAAATGATCTCGTCTCGGTTTTGTCATTCTGCGTAGATCTAACTCTTATACACGTATAGTCGTGTCTGAATTGAGCTAATAATATGAGTTCTTTTCATGTGTTAACAAGGAGAGAAATGCTTAAGTTGTAGCTGCTGGAACTTGAAATGACACTTTAAATTCACATGTTTTAATCAAATTTGACAGTTGCAAAAGTCACCATAACGGTCGTTCGCGTAATTATGTTGGCATGACTTAAAAGTGCAACACAGAAGACATTAATCACGAGTTATTTACCCTATCATCTCTAATGAATTATTGCAGTTATGTTTCTGAGAAGTCTACATAATATACTGTAATACAATTTACTAGGCTCATTCAATAGCTGAGTTAGCACTTTTTAGAGAGAATTTTGTATTAATAATTGTTCATCCCATTTATGGGAATAATTCTGGTTTTTACTTTCTCATAATTGGGAATGACATCTAGATAGATTAAAGGTTTTATTAATTCTCTAAATATATTAATGAGTTGCTGGCTTGGCGTAGTATTTGCTGTTATTAAAGAGCTATATAACATTTCAACTAATAACAAGGAGTTTATATCTTGAATAAATTACAAAAAATAGGGGGTGTTTCCGCTATTTTTGAAGCCATTATTTACGTATCTGCGTTTGTATTCTTTGGTGCGTTCTGGAACTTCCCTACAAATGCTGATTCTGTACAAAAGTTTGCTTTTCTAGCTGAAAATCAGGTCATCCTGTCCGTCGTAAATCTTATTATGTACGTATTTTTTGGGATTTTTTTGGCTGTATTAGTGCTGGCGATTAATGAGCGTTTGAAAAGCAATACCCCAACCCTTTCACAAATCGCCTCTTTATTTGGTGTTGTTTGGGTGGGCTTAGTCATTGCGAGTGGAATGATTGCAAATATAGGTTTATCTGCTGTTTTGGAGCTATCAACTAAAGACCCAGAACAAGCTATGACAGTCTGGCGGGCTATTTACTCAGTAGTTGAAGGTTTAGGTGGTGGAAACGAAGTTGTTGGAGGGCTATGGGTTCTATTGTTAAGTTTTGCCGCTTTAAAAGGTGATGAGCTTTCTAAAAGACTTAACTACTTCGGGCTTTTCGTTGGCATTGTTGGCATTCTTACCGTTTATCCAGCTGAAGTGCTTACAGAAATTTTTGGTGTAAGCCAAATTGTATGGTTTTCTTGGTTGGGAGCCGTCATGCTCGCAAGTAGTAAAAGTCAACGTTAAGTAATTGAATTCACAGCTTTTAGCTGTCTGTCAGATTTAGTGAAACGCTGAGGTTCAGAATCGTTAGGTCAGTCTGAGAAAATACAATTAAGTCATTACTTTTTCTGTTGAATCAAGTCAGCTCCTTTTTGGGCTAATTTACCTCCTTTTCTCAATGAATAGTAGATAGTATCAATAATATCTTTATGAGTTTTTGAAATAGGTTTTGAAGCCTTCCTCACTGTAGGTACATTTTCCAATGTTTCGTTAGTGTTGTTTACAATAGAGCGGTGTGTTTTTTCAACAGATTTTACACTGTGGTCATAAGCTTGAAGTAATAAGTCGAGCGTACCTGATATAATCTCATGGCTAGATAATTCATTTATTTTAGGCGAATTGTCGTTAAATGGGCTGCTTGTCTCTTCTGCTTTAAATGAAATGATTGGTTGAACTGTCACATGCTCATTAAACCATTGTTTTATTTGTTGATATACTTTATCTGAATGCGCAAGAGGTACATGAGTAATACCTTCAAAATGCGAATTTTTAGCATTGTCTGGAGCCGAAATTGGGTGTGCACTTGAGTGTCGAACCAATGTGTCTCCAACTAATTTGTTTGCAACACTATATTTATTTTCAGAAACGCCTCCACTGATAAAGTGATGTTGAGCATGCTCAACAAAACTGCCACATTTTACACTTTGTTTATACGGGTCAGGTTCATTGTTCTGTGTTGAATTAGACGTATTATTTAAATCTAATAAGCCATCTTTTAAATCTTTAATACCTTGGCTACGTAAATCTATCCAATCTGCCCATTGATTTACATAATTTAATGGCACAGCTTTAACAATTGAACTAGTGATATATCCAATTTTTTCCAACGGGGAGCCTTCATGAGGCGTTCCAATATAGTAACAATTGGTTAATCTTTCTAGCCAAGCAAGATTATTGTCATTGGCAATTTTTTGCGCACTACGACTTAATAATCCCCCCATGCTAAACCCCATTAACACTAATTCATCAACTTGAGTTGGATAGAATTCAATAAAATCAGTTAACAAATTACTTAGGTTTTGACCATTTTCTTTAATGGGTAAACCCGTGTTGTAGCGTAGAAATAAGGGGGTATAACCAAAATCTCGTTGTAATCTTAAACCATAATTATCAAGTTCAATATTTTCAGACGTTAATGGTTTGCTATCAGTGGTTTGTTCGCTTGGCGTATCTTGCAGGGTTTGGGTAATTTGTTGAGCGTTTAAGTCAGTTTTAAAGTTCCAGATGGTTTCTAAGTTGGTTAAGCCATGAATTAACACAACGACTTTGTTAGTTAATGGTTTATTAGCAGGAAACGTTAACTGGTGTGCTAACGTTTTATTTAATATCACCGGGTGACCATAATGATAAAATGCCATTTCAATAGCTAAAGGATTATTTTCTTTAGCTAAATAATCTCCAACAATGCCATTCAACACAGAACGGCTTATGTTTGCCCATTTGCGAATATCTTCAGGGTTACTTTTATCATCTTTCATGTGGTGTTCCGTTAATGCTGACTTTGTTTAAAATTTTTCAAAATTAATTCAGCAATATAATCAAATTGATGGTGCAAAATACCAGCGAAGGCTGTATTAAATCAATCAGTGACTGTAATTGAATATGGAATCCCAATACTGGTCAAGGCACTGCTTAGCTTGAGTTAAAGGTTGTACTTTATAGTTCTCTTTATCGAGGGTAACTAACTGCATACGCTCAAGTTTGACTAGGGCATCGGATATTTCAAAATCTAACTGACAGTTGTATTTGTCCATAAACCAAGTTTCAATTTGTTTATCCAGTTTCGACGCACTTAGCCCTGATGTGGACTTAAGTAAAAAGGTATAAGCTAATAAAGCCTCTTTAAAGTCTTCCTCTTCTGCCGCATCAATTAATGTGTGAAAAACGCCTGCATTATTATCCAAATTTTTAAAATAAAGGTTATCTGAAAGTGCTTTCATAAACTTAATTTTTCGACTCTTAAATTTACTCCATTCTTTAAATATAAAACCGCCAAAAACGCCAATTCCGAGTCCAAATGAAATAAAATGCTGTTGTGTCATAGCGACAGACTCTGAGCGCCAACCTAGCCAAAATGAGAATAAAGCGGCAAGAAGCAAAATAGAAGCGCCTAATTTAGTGACTAATACCACAGCACCACCAACCACAGCAGAAGCGCCAATAATTACTTTATCTATTGGGCGCATTCTAACTTCGCTATTAGGAAATAGCATTTCTAAATCAGCTTTTGGGACATTTTGAAACAGTTTTACTATTGTTGAACCCGGTTCAAAACCAATAGGTTGCTTCTTTTTTTGTTCAAAATAGACTTTATCTTTGAAGGTAATGTAAACCGCAACACGGTCGTAGTTGGTAAAATTAATGCTTTGTTGTCGAAAGCCCCAAAGCGTAGTGATTGTTTCACTTAATTGTGATTCTCCTCGGCGATAAAAAACAACTTGTTCAAAATCTTCAAATTCAACTTCAAGTCTGACTTTAAATAATGACTCTTCAGTTAGGGCTTCTTGTAAATCTTGCTCGGTGATTTTTTCAAAATTGGCCGCATTTAAAACCTTAGCAAAGTTGTCAGCAAACGAAGTTTGACACTGTTCGCGCTGGTCTAAAGTTAAATCATTTAACGGCAGGGTGTCTGCGTTAGGGTCAAATGGGGCATAGTTATTCTTTAATAACTCAAGTTGCTCGTGATAGTCAAAATGGATTATGCTGGAAAGTAGCTGGCAAAACTGTTTAAAAGAAAATTCAGACTTTTCATCATTCAACTCTTGTGAACACATTTGAATAATATCTTGTTTTCTAAATGGAATGAATCGCTCAGCAGCCATAATGTAATATTAAATAAAGTAAGATAATTAGAGTTTAAGGTAATTTGCTCCATAGAGAAATAAAAAGGTTATACCTGAGAGCAACCTTGTTTATTTACCTATGAAATCATCATGAATTTGTCATTGTTCCTTATATTGCTATTCAAACAATAATCTAATTAATATTCTTAGATTATTGATAGTAGCATTTTCAAACTGAGTGATATCAATAGTAAAGCGAAAACCTTTTTCAGTGTTTCTACAGGTAAGTATTGAGTAAGTCTTGCTCCATAAGGAGCGGATACAAAACTTGTAATAGAAATTAAAAATACGGCAGGTAAGTAAATGAAACCTAATGAATGGCCATAATCTAACGCATTATTCCATCCATTTATTAAGTAACCTAAAGTTCCAGCTAATGATATGGGTAAGCCTATTGCCGCGGAGGTACCAATCGCTTTTTTAATGGCTATGTTCTTTGAGGTAAGGTAAGGGACGGTTAAGGATCCACCACCGATTGAAACTAATGCTGATATCGCACCAATAGCCACAGATGAAATAAGCAGACTGCTATTTTTTATGTTGTTAATTGTTATATTGGCTTGTTTTTTAAATAACATTTTAAGCGCTATGTACCCCATGAATACGGTAAAGAATACGGCTAAAAAGAGTGAACTTAATTGTGAAGCAAAAAACGTAGAAGAAAAAGTACCCATTATCACCCCGATGGACATTAATTTTACAATTTTCCAATCTATTGCTTTATGTTTTTGATGTGCTCGTAAACTGGAAAAGGAGGTAACTATAATAGATGCCATTGAAGTGCCTAATGCTAAATGCATCACATCATCAGTTTGAGTTCCTTGCTGTAAAAAGATAAATGTTAATACTGGAACCATAATACCTCCACCACCAACACCAAGTAATCCTGCTGTAAAGCCAACAATTGAACCTAATAGCAAAAAAGATAATATCCATTCAACTTCTATCATTTACAAATCCTTTATAATTTATTCAAAATAAAATTGTATATAAAAAGGTGACTGGTAACATATCGACTAATTGACAACTAGTATCGAAAATATGCCAAAACTAATAAAGATAGCCCCATCAAAAGAAAGTAATAGCGTATTAAGTAACCCTATTACCGTTGTAAGACGAGCTATAGCGATGAATTCTGTTGTAAGTAAGCATAGCCATAGCTGGGGACAATTTGTTTATGCACATTCAGGTGTATTAGCAGTTTCAACACCTTCGAATAAATATATAGTGCCACCTGAACAAGGTGTTTGGTTATTACCTAATGTTGATCATGAAGTTACAGCGATCAGTAATGTTCAATTAACAAGTTTCTATTTCGATGTTGAATTACTTAATGTGCTGCCTTTAAAATGCTGTGTTTTAACGGTTAATGCATTTTTAAAAGCGTTAATTACCGAAGCTAATAATATCGAAATTGATTATTTATGGCATAGTACAGATGGTCGATTATTACGATTAATTTTAGATAGATTAACTCAAGCTCCTAATGAGGTATTTCAACTTCCTTACCCTAAAGAACATCGATTACTAGCCCTGTTAGCTGAAATACAAATAGCGCCTGAAAATAATAATAGCTTAGATGAGTGGGGAAAGATCGTAGGCGCTTCAGCGAGAACATTATCAAGATTGTTTAAAAAAGAAACAGGGCTGAGTTATAGCGAATGGCGACAACGCTTGAATATTCAAATAGCAATTACTCAACTATCACTTGGTAAATCAATTACCAGTATATCTTTGCACCTTGGCTATGAATCACCATCGTCTTTTATTCACATGTTTAAAAGTAAAACAGGTATGACCCCAACTTTTTATCGCGAAAATAGAAATAGTCTATAAGAGTGCTTTGAAAATAGAATAACCTGATTATTTTTTCGCTGTTTATTATCAATTACTTCTCTTTCATTCTATTACATGTGCTAATAGCTCATATCTTTAGTCCAAGTTTATGATATTAGACAGGGCGGTAACTCGCATTTATCAGATATTTAGGTATATAATTGAGAAACCTATTCATTTTGTCTATTTACTCTAAGAATTTCTATTGAACGCTATTCTAATTAAGCAGTTAAGCTATAAATACCCTAAGAATAACTATTATTCGTTACTCGATATAAATCTTAATATTCAAGCAAAATGCTGTACGGGGATTATTGGTCCTAATGGTTCAGGAAAATCAACGCTTATTTCTGCTTTATGCGGACTATTGACTGATTTTGAAGGCAGTATTTCTTACCAAGGCATGACTGGTGATTTGCTAGGTTGCGTTAAGAAAAAGGTTGCATTGGTTCCACAAGAATATGCTTTTTACCCACAACTAACCGTACTACAAAATGTAGAGTATTTTTTGTCGTTGTGTATTGTTGATAAAAGTAGGTGGAAATTATTAATCAATGACATTCTAACTCAATGCGAATTGGTAAGTGTTAAAAATCAAAAAGCGAAAAAATTGTCTGGGGGTTATAAACGACGCCTTAATATTGCTATTGCCTTGGTTAAAGAGCCTGAAGTTTTATTTTTAGATGAACCGACGGTGGGTATCGACCCTGAATCAAGAGAAGTTATTATTCGACTACTTGAGCAATTTAAAAAACAGGGGAAAACACTGCTATTTACCTCTCATATGCTAGATGAAGTTGAAAAAATTTGTGATGACATTATTGTACTTCGTGATGGTAAAGCTGTTATGCATGAACAGGGCGGACAAAACAATATTCTATTGACGGTTCACTTCTCTACGCCACCATTAAATGATGAGTTTGTTAGGCTTTATGAGCAAGTGACTGAAAACAAATATCAAATGCGATTAAATTCTCAAATTGAATTGTCAGCACAATTACAGTTTTTGGCTAGTATAGAAACACCCATTGTTAAAATGCATTATTCATCTAACTCAGTTGACCAACTTTATCACCTTACTCAGGTTGCAGAATGATATTCCATAGTTTGAAAAAAGAAGCACTGATAATTCTAAGTGATATACATAGTATTGGTGTTTTATTAATATTACCCGTTGCCTTTATGCTGATTATGACCTTTGCTATGAGTGCAGAACAAACCAATGTTGTCAGTGAAATTCACATCAAGGTGAGCAGTGATAAGCATAGCTATTATGTTAAAGCTTATCAGGATTACTTAAAGCAACAAGGGTTTAAAATAACAGAGAAAAGTGATTTGGCGGATATTCACTTGAAATTACCTGCTCATTTTGAAGATAACATCTTAACGGGGGTAGCTGCGCAATCGATAGAGTTAATCCTCACAAAAAATATTACACCTCAAAAACGTAATATTGTGATTCAGTTGGTTCAAGTGGCATTTTCAAAACTTAGGTTACATGCTTATATGCTTGATAGTGGAGACTTAAGTGAGGAGTTGTCTTTGACTGAACAAGTAGAAGAAATTGAGGGAAGTACCGATGTATCGAGTTACTTTTTGGTACAAATACCCGATAAAAAACTAAATTCAGCAACATTGTATAGTGTGCCTTCGTGGATTGTTTTTGGAATATATTTTATTGTTTTACCTATCTCTATAACCGTCATTAATGAAAAGCAAAATGGTACGCTCATTCGTTTGAAAACGTTTCCTATTACAACATCACAGTATTTTTTTTCAAAAGTATCAGCATTTTTTTTATTAAGTTCGGTACAGTTTGTCGTCTTAACTGTTATCGGTGTGTTTGCTGTTCCTGTGATAACAGAACAGCCAACTATTGTTATTAATAACTGGCCTAGTTATTTAGGCTCTGCTCTTTTTATTGTTCTTTCAGCTAATGCATTAGCCTTTCTTATTGCTGCCTTGGTGAATAGTTATGAGCAAGCAATTGTTCTTGGTGGAGGCATTAATATTTTATTAGCGGCAGTCAGTGGTTTTATGGTACCAATAGACATTATGCCACCAGTAATGGCAAATATTGCTCGGTACTCTCCTTTATATTGGTCGGCAGAAGTAATACGTGCTGCCTTTATGAATAGTAGTTATGATATTGTTTTACCTTATATTATTCGCCTATTATCTTTTAGTGCGATTAGTTTTATAATTGCCAGATATTTATTTGTAATGAAAATTAGGAAGTTAGTGTGGAATTAGACGAATTAAAGCAAGCGCTTAAAAAGCTTATTGTTGATGAGTGTGAAAAAGAAGATGATATTTATTGGCAAGAAATACAAGATGATGAACCATTGTTTGGCTCTTCATCTCGTATTAATTTAGATTCATTAGACGCTTTGCAATTATCATTGGTGTTAAAGAAAAAATTTGCGATTAAAATCGAAGGCTCAAAAGAAAGCCGTAAACACCTAACAACAATTAATAGTATTGCAAACCTTATTAGCGAAAAAAGTCAGTGAGCAAAACAAATGACAAAATAAGTGAAAAAGTTTTTGTTGTCGCTACTTCTTCAATTACAGCATTAGGAGAGCAAAATGATTTAATTTCTCCGGAAATGTTTTGTGCAAAAACGGTTGAAACCCCGGTAGAAGAACATGCTGTACCTTATTATTCAATAAAAGATACCCAGTTGAATAAATCATTCTCATTAATGACTGAATTATTAGTTCAACAAGTTAATGAGCTGCTCATTAAATCTGGTCTTAATGAGCAACAACTAAAAAATACTATGCTGTTTTTAGGTTCAACTTCTCTTGATATTGGTTGTATATCGCCGAACAACGATAAAAGCATTTGGCTATCTCAAACTGATAAGTTAGGCCAGTATTTAGTTGATTACTTTAGCTTACGTTCCCTGCACTTTACTTTTAATACAGCTTGTACCGCAAGCGCAAATGCATTGATATACGCGTCAAACTTTATTAAACAACAAAAAATTGAAAACGCTATTGTTATCGGCTGTGAGTTTTTTAATCAACTGTCATTAAACGGTTTTGATTCCCTTGATTTAATTAGCTCTATTGGTGTTAAGCCATTTGCTCGTTCACGTGATGGCCTCATATTAGGGGAGGGGGTTGGCGCGGTTTTATTATCAAAATATGCTGGTGAGCATACTCAATTTGAAATTTTGGGGGGCTACTCTTCTTGTGATGATCATAGTTTAACAATTACTGAAGAAGAAGGGACTCACATTATTGCTGTAATTAATAAAACGTTAGAAAATTCCAGTATCGATAAAAGTGATATAGATTTGATTAAAGTTCATGGAACAGCTTCTGTTAAAAGTGATTTAGCAGAGGCAAGTGCCTTGAACCAGTTTTTTCTCGACATTCCTAATGTTATCGCACTAAAGTCACTCATTGGACATACGTTAGGGGCCTGCGGTGTTATTGAACTTGCGCTTATGGAACAATGCACTAAATTCGCTATTCTCCCCAGGTTTCCTTATCAAGAGGTTGAAGAAGAAAAACTTGAGCTACCTTTTGTTAAATCTGTTGATTTACTTACTTCGTCAAAAATAATGCTGTTTAACCACTTTGGTTTTGGTGGTAATAATGCAGCATTGATTATTAAAAGAGTGTAATGTGATTAATCATGACTAAATTATTACTGCTAGCGCATGAGTGTGTGTGCTTTTCTCGAAATTTGACAGGCAAAGAAATTAGAAATTTAGTTAAAAATGAAACTAAATTATCAGTTCGTCGGTTAGATAATTTCACCTTAATATCACTCAATGCTGTTTATCGCTTATTACTAAAGCACCCTACATCACAAACACTTGCTTTATACAGCGGAGCTGAGTATTTGTCGGTTGAGTTATTTCAATCAGTTATAAAGGCTATGCATGAACAAAAGGCTATTCGTCCTTTTGACTTTATTGCTACTGTGGGCAACGCTGCTAATTTTTACCTAGCTAAAGAGTTCAATATTAAAGGGCCTAATATTTTTATTGGGGCGACAAAAAATATTTTTTTAAAGAATATTTTATTAGCTGAATCAGATTTAAATCTTGGTCATAGTCAACAGGCTATCGTTGTTGTATGGCTGATAACTGAAGATGAATGGCTTTGCCATGCCTTTCTTATAGAACAGGTAGATATTGAGAATCTTGCAATCAAAGGAAAACTTTTTCAGCCAAAAAATCTTGAATCTGTTTGTATTGATGATTTACTACAAAATTCACTTGATATTGTTTTCCCTGTTCTTTTGAATACCCACTTTGCATGAGCACTTTTGTATTTTATGCAGACATAAGTGATTCTTGGTTTGTACACCAGTATGCTCATTGGCAGAATATTCTTAATATTAAAGAGCAAGAACGCTTTAGGTTAATGAAAAGCACAATAAAAAAGCAACAGTTGGTTATGAGCCGTTATTTAATTCATCAGGCGTTGTTTAAATTAGGTTATTCAATAAACAATAATTATAATATTGTTAATTATAATCGCCTAACCTTACCTAATGTTAAGCAATCATTTTCAATATCTATTACTCACAGTGGCAATATTGCAGCGATTATTTTAAGCGATCAATCACTGAGGTTAGGCATTGATGTTGAACAAGCTAAGTTAAGAAATTTTACCGAGTTAGCTCCGGAAATTTGTACTGCTGAAGAAATAGCATTTATAGCAAAGAACAATAATATTCAGGAGGATTTTTATCAATTATGGACTGCAAAAGAAGCGCTGGCAAAAGCATGCCAATTATCATTATTTGATTGTTATCGTTGTAATTGTACTGCCGTACTACTTAATGAGCAGGGAAAAATTTTATGGCAAGGAGAAAGCTATTTTTTCAATCGTTTAAAATGTGCTGACACATTTGGAATTATCATGTGTAATGAAGAGAAAGTAGTATTAACTGATATTTTTCACTTTCAGGGCTAAACAGGTAATAAATGCTATTTTAGCAGCATTTATAAAGGTGTTTTGACGATTTTATCGACAAAACTCATAATTCTTGGTTGAATTGTATTGTATGCTTAGGTAAAATTTACACAAATTGTTCCCACTAGGCAAAGGATATGAGAATAAGCATTAAAAACTGTGTTGCTTGGTGTGGAAATTTACGTACAACTGAAGACTGGCAGTGTTGGGCTGAAGGTTCACTTCAATATGAGAATGCCGACGACTTACCATTATTAAAGCAAATACCAGCGATGCAACGTCGTCGATTAAGTCGTTTTGCTAAGTTGACCATGCATTGCGTATTAGAGGCTCTAGGTAATGAAGCTGATGATATAAGTTGTGTTTTTTCTTCGAGGCATGGTGATTTACATAAAACGTCTAAATTAATTGAAGATGTTGCGGCTAAGGATGATTTATCTCCAACTCATTTTGGTTTGTCTGTGCATAATGCTGTCGCAGGCCTTTACAGTATATTTACTAACAATAAACAACCCATGACTGCTATTTCAGCAGGAGAAGACTCTTTACTCATGGCGTTAGTTGATGCTTATGCCAAGTTAGAAAGCCAAGGATTAGATAAGATATTAGTTGTTTATACTGATGAGGTGGTACCTGATAAGTATAAAGCTTATGTGCCAGCGTCAGAGAAGAGTATTGCTATTGCATTAGTTCTTGAAAAACATAGTGATAGTCTCGGTGGTAATAGAAGTATGGAAATGAGTTTTACACCTCAAAAAGAAACTGAG
>ENA-ORXI01002960-ORXI01002960.1-sediment-metagenome-genome-assembly--contig:-NODE-2960-length-11796-cov-2.775493_pt1 | contig 11796 bp, 6 predicted proteins | sample MGYA00237861_ERZ511468 | MGnify/ENA primary metagenome ERZ511468 (study PRJEB26299, sample SAMN06266213) | sediment metagenome | isolation source: Hudson Canyon methane seep mesocosm | place: USA:Hudson...
AATTTCTGCACCTTTAACTTCCCCAATATGAGCCGTTACTTTTCGATCACGCTTATGTGCTTCATCAACAATTGCAGTGACTATTTTTTCTGACAGTAATGGCCATTGCTGCTTATCATGATGTTTATGTCCATGACTATGACCATGCCCCGAAGACCAAGGCGCACCCAATTCACCACCGGGCTCTAATGCAATTTTAATAACAACGGCTCCACCATCAACCAACTCATTAACTGTTTTGCGCGCCTCTGCTTCAGTTGTTACAGCAATGGCATTATCTTTCGTTCCAAAAACAGGAATTGGGTAACCATTAGGCGCAGTAATAATAGAACCGGCTGTCAGTACACGCAAGCTACCCTGTCCACCATATGGATGATGTAACGGACCTGCCAGATCACGAATTGTTGTAATTCCATGCCTAAGTACAGTTTCTGCAGGAATTTTTTGATAACTTAGATGGGCATGCAATTCTATAAAACCAGGTAAAATTGTTGCATCACCCAAATCAATTATTTTTGCATTTGCAATATTAAAAGATTCAAACTCACCAATATTGTCAATAACACCTTGTTTTATGCCTATGGCTAAATTGGTTTTTAAATCATGCCCATCGAACACTCGAGCAGCTTTTAATATTACAGTCTGTTCTTTTTCTTCAACGACGGTTAATGGGCTACAAGCAATCAGGAATAGAGAAATGAATATAATTGTAAATTGTCTTAACGAAGAATAACTAGCTAATGAAAGGAAACTCATTGTTTGAATGCGTTGAAGTTAGTGGAGAATTGTGCCAGCTTCCGTTTTACAGAAGCCAGCACAATATTGCGACCCTATGGACGTTAGAAATTAATTTCTATACCACCATAAACTGAGATAGGTGCGCCTGGATTTAAAATGTCTGCAGTAGCTGACGCTGTATCGCGAACGCCATGATTAGCTACATATTTTTCATCTGTTAAATTACGAGCTTCTGCAAAAACCCGAAACTTATCATTAGACCAACCTGCACGCATACCTAGCAAATAGTGTGAGTCTATTTTATAGGTATTACTAAAGTCTGCATATCTCTCTGCGACCACATCAAACGTTGGTCCAGCATAAAAACCATTCGCATGTCGATAAATTGCTTCGCCCTTAATAAAGTAACCTGGCGCTGCTGGCAACTCATTATTGCCATAATTTTTATCACCATCAAAATTGAATTCGTTAATAGTGAAACTCAACATTGGTTCAATAGTATGTATAGCATTGTCATCAATTGCCAGTCTTGCACCAACAACTGCTTCAACACCTGCATGTATTGTATCGTCCATATTTGTTGATAAACTATCACCTGGTCTGGCAGGATTATCTATCGACATAATCTCATCTTTAATCCAAGCATAGTACAAAGATAGATCCCAGAATAGATTATTCGAAGACATAAAATCTAAACTTCCTCGGCTACCTATTTCAATGACCGTCCCTTCCATTGCATCTAGGGCCTCACTACCCCCCGCAACATTATCAGCTAATTCAAAGCTTGTAGGTGGTTCGTATAAGCGGCTTACATTACCAAATAAGCTTATATCTTTGTTGACGTTGTAACTCAAGCCAATACGTGGGTTGATACCAAAATAGTCATCTTCTGGGTTATTTACCGAGCCAGGTGTATTTCCAAGTACAGCGGGACTCACAGCAAAATTACTTGCTAAGGCAGCCGTCTCACGAACTTCTCTATTTGCAGCAACCACTTGCACTGCAGTCGTTAATAACCATTGACTATTCAACTGCCAGCGATCCATAACAAATGCTTCAATAGTTGTGGCAGTATTATCAACTTCATTTCTTAGACCATTACGGTTGCCATGATCATTACGATAGTTTCCGCCTTTTACCGCATTAAGCCCAAAATTTAAACCAACTAATAAATCATGATCTTCAATTTTGTGATTATACCTTGCCATTGCACCGAATTCTTCGGTATTAGTATCTACGAGTAAACTGAAAACTTCTGTACCTGCAGGACCACCAAAAGGTGCAATAATCTTATCAACAATAGGATGATGCTGGCCTTGTTCTTCATAAGAAAAACCAACTTCTAAAGAGCTATTTTCATCAATAGTCCATATTGTTTTGTCAGCAATACGCCAAGTTTCGACATCTACTTGATAATCACCTCTTATTGCTTTTGCACTGGCTTGACTCGGATCTGCATCAAATTCTGCTCGTGTTAATGATCCAGCTATTTGCTGATTATTTTCTATATAACTGACATATAAACGATTTGATACCGAATCAGATATTTGCCAGCCTCCATTTGCATATAAACCGAAGCGATCCTGCTTGCTATGATCACGAAAACCTTCCCAGTGTTTTCCTTCTAACGTTAATAATCCATCAAACTGATCATTAAATACTTTACTGACCGTACCACGTCCTTGAGCCTGACCATAAGTTCCACCATTTAGATACAATCGCATCGCAGGGCTGTTATGTGCAGTAGGAGATGTAAAATTTACGGCCCCACCCAATGTACTTGAGCCATACTTTAAACCGTTTGCCCCTCGAGCAATAGTTGCAAACCCTGCGGCTAATGGGTCAATAATACGGTTATGATTATTACCATCAGCAGTAGTTACTGGTAACCCGTCTTGTAATAATTTGATGCCATTCATATCAAAGTTGGTGGCATCTAAATTTGATCCACGACTTGAAAAAAACACTCCGTCAGAGCCACTATCACTGGTTGCCCACACACCAGGCACGTATCTAAACATATCAGCTAAGTTTGAAACATTTCGCTCACGTAAATCATCTATTTCAACTAACGCAACACCTCCCGGGGTTCTTGATATTTCGAACTGTGCTGCTTGTAAATCAGCTGCCTTATCGGTAACTTGCAAGGTTTCCAGTGTTACTGCAGCTGGCTGCTCCTGAGCCATTGTCATGCCAGAGGAACTTAACAGTATTAGAGTAATAGGTATTCGCCTAATTATATGTAAATGCTTCATTTTTTATTTCCAACGTTGTATAGCTAACAGAAAATACATTTCGTATTATTTGATTTTTTAATATCTGTAAAACGGTTTTGCTATACAAATATTTTATTGGGCCATATTACGTAGAAATGAGAATGATTATCATGCCTTTTTTATGATAAAAGTATTTTTTTTTATGCCAAACGTCAATCTTAATAAGCACAGCATAATGTTATTAAGTACTTGTATATATTGGTATTTCCATACTATGTTATATGCCACACTTTGGGTAGGTTATATAACCTATTTCTGCTAGAAGGCACGCCTCTTCGCCCATCTCACCTAGGCTTTAGAATAGGCTTAATTATTGCTTGCTTTCTCATTTCAGACGAATGATCCCAATCCTATGTCTACTACTAAAATAAGCCGATGGCGCATTAGAAATGAAGAATTGGAGCCATCCCAGCACTCAAACTGCTTGCATCGGTCATTAACTGAGGATCTTGGCAAAGGTTATTCCAGCATTTGTCAGCTTGATAACGGTTTAAGTTATATTAAAACCGAATACACGCCTTCTAGAGATTTAGCACTGTTAAGTCAGATCAGCCAGCAAGAACCTCGACTAATAGTTACGCTTGGCTTAAAGGGCCACTCTCGTTTTGCTAACCATCACGGCGAAGATATTACTTTTAGTCAAGGCTATACCTCAATAACCACAGCAGGTATTAGTACGGGTGAGCGGCAATTTGAGGCAAACAAACACGTTCTACAATTACGTTTTTCCATGAATAAAAACTGGCTATGCAGATATTTTGGTGAGCCTAAAACCAATCGCTTATTCAAACATGAAGCGGTTCAAACAATTAGTCATAAACCCATATCATCTCAGGGAATGATGATTGCCCAACAATTATCCTCAAAAAAAACGTCCAATGAGATGAATAAGTTATTTATTCATGGGCAAGCACTCACTCTACTCACCGCTGAATTAGCACCATTGTTTTCTAGCACCCATAAACCAACTGCGAAAATCAGTCAAAATGATAAAGCAATAGCCAACATGGCACGTGAAATTTTATATGAGGATTGTAAAAACCCACCCTCTGTTGAGCAATTATCAAAGCAAGTTGGATGCAACCAATTTAAATTAAAAAAACTATTTCATCGTTATTTTAATAACACGCCCTATGGCGTACTTCTGGAAATTCGAATGAATAAAGCCTATGAGCTGCTTGAATCTACAAATTGTCATGTAAATACTGCTGCTTATTCTGTTGGTTATCAACATTCAAGTAATTTCAGCTTGGCATTTAAAAAGTTTTTTGGGGTTTTACCTAAAGAAATTTCAAAGCATTAGTATCACTAACATTGCCGATAAACAGTCTATTTTTTAAATACAAAATTTATAAAAACTACGACGGAATTTAACTAATCTTACGTTAATATACTTTAAAGCATATTTTTACTATCAAGTTGTTTAAAAGGTATCAACATACAATGCGGTTATTTCTCTCTTGCTACTGCCTATTTTTATTAACCTCTTGCGGCATCATCCCTGATTTTAAAACTCCAGAGCCAAAGATCATCTCACCAGAGACATGGAATAACCACCACAAACAGGCTGAACCACAAGCCTGGCTGACAATGTTTGATAATCCCCAATTAATTAAATTGGTTGATGAAGCCTTGCAACACAATTACGACCTTAAAGCTGCCGCGGCCCGTGTATCTTCAGCACGTGCAATGGCACGTATTAATGGCGCAGACAGATTTCCTCAAATAGCCGCAGGTATTAGCGGTTCCCGGGCACAACGTAATTCAACCAGTGGTTTTAGCATTAGTAATCCCCGCAGCAACAATTTTGGCGTAGATTTTACTTTAAGCTGGGAACTGGATGTCTGGGGCAAATTACAAAATCATTCTGGAGCAGCGGAAAGTGACTTTGCCGCTTCAGAAATGGATTATAAGGCAGCCCGACTTTCTTTGGCTGCTGGAGTTGCTTCAGCCTGGTTTAGAACCATTGAATCTAAGCAACAACTTGAACTAGCTGAAAAAAAGGTTAAAACTTTTAATGATACCCGCTTAATTATTCAAGATGGTTTTAGCAGTGGTATTAATAGTGCCTTAGATTTACGTTTAGCTCGTGCAAATGTTGCAGCGGCGGCAAGCCAGCGTGATGCGAACCAGCTGAATCTGGATACTGCGGTTCGTAGTCTGGAAATTTTGTTAGGGCGATATCCCAGTGCAAAGCAGATCACCTTTCATAGGCTACCCAAATTAAAACAACAACTTGCCACAGGCCTGCCCAGTACTCTATTACATAGAAGACCTGATTTATTGGCGGCTGAACAACGTTTGCAAGCAGCAGACCAACGCTATACCGCTGCCTGGAAAAACTTATTACCCTCCTTTAGTTTTGCAGCGAGTGGCGGTACTAATGCTGCTCAGCTGGCTGATATTCTTAATTACAACACCTTGATATGGAATATTATTGGTAATTTGACCCAACCTATTTTCCAAGGCGGACGACTTATCGCGCAAAAAGATCAGGCAGATGCACAAACCATAGAAGCCGCAGCCATCTATGCACAAACAATTCTGCAAGCTTATTTTGAAGTAGAAACAGCATTAACAGCTGAACGCTTATTAAATACTCAACAACAATCACTGCAAGTTGCCAGTGAAGAATCAATAGAAGCAGAGCAACTGGCATTAGAAGAATACAGTGCAGGGTTAATTGATATGATTACCCTGTTGGAATCCCAACGCCGTTCCTATGATGCACAAAGCGCATTACTACAAATATCCAGCCAGCGATTGATAAACCGTATTTCCTTACACCTTGCCTTAGGTGGTGATCTAAAAAATCCGCCAGTCAAACCTGAACCCATCACTGAATCATTTTTCTTTAGCCTATTTAATTAAGGACTATTACTAAATGTACCGATTTAAAATTATTTTGCCTGTTGTTGTAATAATTGTGGCTTTGACTATCAGTTATGGCTTTATGAAAAGCAAGAAAAATCCTCATCATAGACAACACCCTAGTGTGGAAACATCTGTTGAAATTATCAAACTTGAAAAAACTGATTTTCAAGTTTGGGTACATTCACAAGGCACAGTAACACCAAGGACTGAAAGCACATTGATCCCGGAAGTTTCTGGTCGAGTTATAAGTATTTCAGCTTTCTTTCGTGAAGGGGCTTTTTTTGAAGCAGGCCAGGAACTGTTACAAATTGACTCCAGCAATTATCAAATAGCAATAACAGTCGCTCAAAGTAAAGTTGCAGAAATGTACTTATTACTCGCTGAGGAACAGGCTAAAGCAAGACAGGCAGAAAAAAACTGGCATCGATTAGGGCAAGGCGGGGAACCAACGGATCTAGTGTTGCGTAAGCCACAAGTACTGGGTGCTAAAGCAGCACTTGCATCTGCACAAGCAGGGTTGAAGCAAGTCAGGCTTGATTTACAAAGAACGCATATCAAAGCACCTTATGCAGGTCGAATACTGGAAAAACAAGTGGATATTGGACAATACGTTTCACCGGGCACGGTATTAGCTAAAATATATGCGGTTGATTATGCGGAAATACGCTTACCACTGAGTGATCAACAACTGCAATTTATTGATGTTCCAGAATCATATCGCGGCCAACAACAGCAAGATCAATTTAAGCCTGAAGTCATACTAAGCACAGTTATGGGAACAAGGCCTAATCAATGGCAGGGCCGCATTGTAAGAGCAGAAGGTGCTTATGATACGCGTAGCCGAAGACTATCCTTAGTCGCTCAAGTCGATGACCCATACGCAAAAACTGCGGAGAATAAACCGCCTCTAAAAGTGGGTCAATTTGTTGAGGCGACAATTAAAGGAAAACTGTTACAACAAGTATTTGTCATCCCTCGTTCTGCGATCAGAAATAATACTCAATTAATGATTATCGATGAACAAAGTCGCTTAAATATTCGTCAGATTAAGATCCTTTGGAGTGATGCTGACCACGTAGTGATTGAGCAAGATATACAAGAGGGGGAGTGGTTATGTATTACCCCTGTTCAGTATGCCGTCAATGGTTTACAGGTTCATGCACTTATCAATGGAAAACCGGCTTTTAAAGAAGCTAAACTTGAAACAAATGGAGGCAATACCAAATGATACGCTGGTTTACAGTCAATGATGTTGCAGCCAATTTGTTGATGCTACTGATTATTTTGGCAGGATTGTATACATTACCAAGCATTCCAATGGAAATACTGCCCAAATACGAGGCAGATATTATTAATATCCGTATCGCTAATCCTGGTGCAACACCCGAAGAAATGGAACGTGATGTAGTGATGCGAGTTGAAGAAGCCATTCATGATTTAGAGGGTATTAAGGAAATTATTTCTACCGCAGTTGAGGGCACATCAACTGTTGATGTTGAGGTCGCTAGAGGCTATAAGCCCAGAGACCTTATGGATGATATTAAAACCAGAATTGATGCCATTAATAATTTTCCGGAAGAAATAGAACGACCCGATCTTAAAATTGTACAACGCAACCATGATGTAATCAGCGTTGTTGTCGCTGCCGATATGGATGAAGCTGATTTACGCAGAATAGGTGAAAAAGTTCGTGATGATCTTGCTGCATTAAAGGGTATCTCTCAAGTTGTACTGACAGGCGTGCGTCCTTATGAAATTGCTATCGAAGTATCTGAACAACAACTGCAACGTTATGGCCTGACATTTGAAGAAATTGCCCGTGCAATTAATCGTAGTTCTCTAAATGTATCGACAGGAACTATTAAAGGTAAGGGGGGGGATATTCTTCTGTCATCCAGAGGTCAGGCTTATAACCAGGCCGATTTTGAAAACATCGTTATCCGTAGTGCGGAACATGGGGTAAGAGTTTTACTAGGTGATATAGCTACCGTATCAGATGGTTTTATGGAAGGTAATTTAGCCTCTGTATATCAGGGAAAAACTGCGGTAATGATTGATATTACTCGCGTTGGCAATGAAAATGCGATTTCAATAGCCACTGCAGTTAAACAATATATCACTAAAAAACAAACTCAATTGCCCGCCGGTATTGAAATTACTTATTGGCGAGACCGTTCTAAAATTATTAAAGGCAGAATTAGTACGCTTTTGAAAAGTGCTTTACAAGGTGGTATTTTAGTCTTTTTGCTATTAACAATTTTTCTACGCTTATCTGTCGCACTTTGGGTTTGTGTTGGTATTCCTGTCAGTTTTTTAGGCGTGCTTGCTGTTATGCCATTATTGGGTGTTACCCTTAATGTAAATACTGTATTTGCTTTTATTATGGTACTTGGGATTGTTGTTGATGATGCCATTGTTATTGGTGAAAGTGCTTACGCTGAAATTCAACATTATGGTCACTCAACTGACAATATCATTAACGGTACTATGCGTGTAGCTATGCCTGCAACTTTTGGCGTGTTAACAACTATCGCTGCTTTTGCGCCTCTACTAATGATTGATGCTACCTTTGCCGCTTTTTTTCGTGCCATTGCTTTAGTTGTTTCGTTTTGCCTAATGTTTTCTTTAATTGAATCTAAATGGATTTTGCCTGCCCATTTAGCAAATATGAAATATATCCATTTAACTGAGGAAAATAGTAACTGGCTTGAACGTCAACAAATTAAGTTTAAAAAAGGCTTAGAGGAGTTTATTCACCATAAGTATAAATACTGGTTAAAGAAAGCTTTGCTAGCTCGCTACAACACCATGGCGACCTTTATCGCTGTTTTAATTTTATCTGTTGGTTTACTCATTGGTGGCTTTGTTAAATTAGAGGTGTTTCCGTCAGTGCCAAGTGACTTTATTCAAGGTAACTTAACTATGGTTGATGGTAGTGCTGTTAGTGAGCGAAATAAGGTCATTGAACGAATACAAGCTGCCGCTGCCAATATTGCTAAAGATAACCCACATCAAGAGCTGGAGTTTATTAAACATTCCATGGTTTTTACTAATGGTAATACCCAGGCGACTTTTGTTTTGGAATTAGTAAAGCCAGAACAACGAGAGTTAGATGCTTATGAAATTGAGAAACTTTGGCGTGATGAGATAGGTGAAATTCCGGGCACCAAAGAGTTGCGTTTTTTTGCTGGAGCCAATGCAGGAGGAGGCGCTGCAATAGAGTTTCAGTTAACAGGCAAAGATTATATTGCGCTTGAAGCGGCAGCGCTTGATATTCAAGAAAAGCTTTCATCATATGAAGGTGTTTATGATATTCGTAATTCCTTTAGTCGTGGCAGCCAAGAAATTCAATTAAGCATTAAGCCTGAAGCTGAAGTGTTGGGCTTGGCATTGGTTGATTTAGCAAAGCAGGTGCGCCAAGCGTTTTATGGTGAGGAAGCTCAGCGTATTCAACGAGGCCGTGATGAATTAAAAGTGATGGTGCGATACCCTAAAGAAAATCGTATTTCAGTGAGTGACTTAGAAGATATGTGGATTCGTACGTCAAGCGGAGACAAGGTACCATTCTATCAAGTGGCTAACATCAGTATTGGGCAAGGATTTTCTACTATTACACGAGTGAATCAAAAACGGTCATTAACAATTTCTGCAGATATTGATGCGCAAAAAGTTGAATCGAGAAAAGTCATTAGTGAAATGAATGATATTAGTATCCCAGATATTTTAGCTAATTATCCAACCGTAAAATATGGCGTTGAAGGGGCGAGCAAAGAGCAAGCTGACTTTTTAAGACAGCTTGGTTTAGCAGCAATAGGCGCATTATTTTTAATATATGGGTTAATTGCCATACCCACAAAATCTTATGTTCAGCCTCTTGTTATTATGTCAGTTATTCCTTTTGGTATTATCGGCGCTATTGTTGGCCATTGGTTGCTGGGTAAAACCATAAATATGATGTCTATTTATGGCTTTATTGCTTTAACAGGAGTGGTGGTGAATGATTCATTGATCATGGTTGATTTTATTAATAAAGCAAAGGGGGCAGGGCATCGGATGATGGATGTAGTAATAAAAGCTGGAACTGCTCGTTTTCGTGCAATTTTACTAACCTCTTTAACGACTTTTTTTGGGATTTTCCCTTTGTTTTTTGAACAGAGCTTACAAGCGCAATTTATTATTCCAATGGCTATTTCGTTAGGTTTCGGTATTGTTTTTGCGACAGTAATAACCTTGTTTTTAATTCCTGCTTTGTATTTGATTAAAGACGATATGCAAAAACTGATTCAATCAACAAGCCCTAATTATAATGATTCGGTAACCTGAGCTATAACTACATCAAGATCTTCTTTTTTTATTGCTAAAATAGATAGGGCCGCTTCTTCTAGGTAAGGCCAGTCAGGAGAAGCGCAATCTAAGTATTTTAATGAAATAATATGCTCAGCTAGTTTTAATATTGAAAATAAATCTTGCTCTTGCGAACCATTTAGTTTGTCTAAATAGTCTCTTTCGTGATGCTGTAATATTATTTGGCAAACATCTTTTGGTAAACGCCAAGAGCTTGCAACGTAATAACCAATAGTGGCATGATTTGCATGGTAATGTTTTTCTTCTAATTCGATTAATGATAAATCAGGAGTTAACACTATTTGGTCAACAATTTCTTGATAGTTGTCATATTTCATTGCCATTACAGGAATGCCACAGGCATGAAATAAGCCTAAGCTGGAGAGCTTATCCATAGCAACATTTTTTTTAAATTGTTTACCAATAGAAATCGCTGCGCTAGATATCTCTGTTGTCATATTCCAAAAGAGATCAAGGTCAATGCTACAATTATTGGGATCGAAGCTTTTCTTTAATAGACTACCGGTAACTAGCATTACCACACCATAAATACCGATATAATTTACCGACATCTTTATATCAGTAACGGTTCTGCTTAATCCATATAATGGCGAATTAACGGTTTTTAATATGGCGGCACTGACGGCAATATCCTTACTAATACAATCAGCAATAGCATTGATGTCAGGATATGGCTCTGCCATTAATTTTAAAAGGCTAAGTAGTAGTTTAGGTTGTGCAGGAACAGCAAATCCCTTGCTAATATCATCTAAAACACTTTGATCAACAATAAGCATAAGAAGTCATCGCTAAATTAACAGAATTAACAGAATTAACAAAGAATAAAACATATTAACGATAATTGCTTAATAATCTTGAAACTTTTTGTTAAAGTATTAATTATTATACTGTATACACTTGAAGGTTCTAATGAAAAACTGCGCTATTCTAACTATGGATAACTTATCTGATTTTGAATGCTATGACAATTTACTAGATAAGCCATTGGCACATCTAGGGTGGCAAACGCAACTAGTGTCATGGCGTGCTGAAAATGTAAATTGGGAACAGTTTGAAGCTGTGATTATTCGTAGCCCTTGGGATTATCAAGATGATGCCAACGCTTTCACATCAGTATTAAAAGAAATAGATAGTTCAAGTGCAGTATTGCAGAACTCTTTAGCTACAGTGACTTGGAATATTGATAAAATATACTTACAGTCGCTGAAAGTTGACAATGTGGCTATTGTTCCAACATTATGGCAAAAGAATTTTTCCTGTAATGATCTTGCTGGATTTTTTAATCACTTTAATTGTCAACAACTTGTGATAAAACCAAGAATAAGTGCAAATGCAGATAATACATTTTGGTTAAAAAAGGCCACTGCAGAGCAGTTTTCTAGCCAGTTAGAAACCGTTTTTTCACAAAGCGAATTTATGGTTCAACCATTTATGAGCAGTGTTATTAGTGAGGGTGAGTTTTCATTATTTTATTTTAATGGACAATATAGTCATGCTATTTTGAAAACGCCAAAAGCAGATGACTTTAGAGTGCAAGAAGAGC
>ENA-ORXI01002962-ORXI01002962.1-sediment-metagenome-genome-assembly--contig:-NODE-2962-length-11778-cov-4.897872_pt1 | contig 11778 bp, 10 predicted proteins | sample MGYA00237861_ERZ511468 | MGnify/ENA primary metagenome ERZ511468 (study PRJEB26299, sample SAMN06266213) | sediment metagenome | isolation source: Hudson Canyon methane seep mesocosm | place...
TATTTCTTTGGGCACTAACGTTTCACATCATTGGTATTTTTGGGATGCCGATATTTGAAGACGATTACTTTCGATATTTATGGGACGCTTACCACACAGTGAATTTAGGAACACCCTATGGTATAGCACCGAGTGAATACTTCTCCAGTGAGGTCATTGCCATTGCGAGTAATACAACGATAAATCCAGAGTTTCAGACTATTTTGGGACAAATTAACTATCCTGATATTCCTACTATTTATGGCCCAATGCTGCAATATAGCTTTCTTCTAGGTTATGCAATTTCACCAGGCGAAGTTTGGCCTCTTCAGCTACTGTACAGCGCTGCTGACATGCTTGTTATTGCCTTATTATTGAGGCTAGCCCCTCCGAAATATGTATTGCTTTATGCTTGGTCCCCACTGATTTTCAAAGAAATTATTTTAACGGCTCACCCCGATGGGGTGGGTATTTTACTCTTGATAGCTGCTGTCTGGAGTCATTATCGAGGTCACCTTATTGTTTGTGCATTATTTTTGGCTATGAGTGTGGCTGCCAAGGTTTTTGCCATTCTTTTAGTTCCCTATCTACTCATTAGAGCAAAGGTTAAACATGGTGTTATATTCATTCTTACGCTGGTGTTGTTATATATCCCCTTACTGATAAATAGTGATTCAGACGTTATTGGTTTAAAAGCGATGGCGCAGGCTTGGGAGTTTAATTCTGCATTTTTTGGTTTACTGACATTGTTTTTTTCTGCACAAATAGCGAAGTTAATATTAGCCTCTTTACTATTGATTTTTATGGCTGGATATCTGTTCTATTATTATAAGTTAGGTCAGCCAAATCCCGCCTATAGGCATAACTCCCCACAACATAAATCCAATTCAATCGTTCGAGGAGATTGGATCATGGGTATATTTCTTCTATGTGCACCAGTGATCAACCCTTGGTATTTGGTTTGGGTATTACCCTTTGCTGTTATTTACCCAAGTTTAACTGTCTGGATTGCATCATCGGTAATTATGCTGGCTTATATAGTGGGGCTAAACTTACCTTACATCAGCGAGTTAGGGCCTTATGATCAGCCAATATGGGCACGACTTATTGAGTTTGGGGTTATTGGATTAGTGGCCGTGTACGAAACATGGCGATATTATTCAAGTCGCTCGTACTCACTTAACAGTTAGAAAATTAAATAATTAAGGACATCTTGTTTGTGCAAGCCGGCGTCAGTTGATCTCTAATGTAAGAGTGTTTATTAATTTTGTAATGAGGTGAGTAAAAGAGAATATTCCTAGGGATGTAGGTGTTGATTGAAAATAAAGTTTCATACTTTTAACCGTCTTGAATTGCCACAGAGCTGCCGATTACGCTAGAGTCTAATTTAGTCTGCTGCTGTGACCAAAGCGAACCATTTTATAATGAAGAAATATAAGCTCATTTACTCACGATTTGTACAGAAAGTGATCATTTTTGTTTTGGCACAACCTGCTTCTTTTGGGAGCAATAATGATGCTTATTGATGTCAGCTGTCGGGCGTAAAGCGAATCCTTTTGAATTGCAAAGGATCGCTAGATATTGAGCATTAGAAAACAGTTTACGAATTCGGTTTTCATATGTTATCGACGGGAAATAACGTTTCAAACAATGATGTGAATTTGACCCCTAATTCTACAGCGCTAAAAGTGCTTCTACCTCAATAAGTAAATCTGGTGAAAACAAAGAATCAATTTTAATCAATGAGCTTGCTGGCAGGCTTTCACCGTAAATTTCAAATAAAAAATCTCTTAATTTATCTATATCTGTTAAATCAGTTACAAAGATTGTGACCTTAATGAGGCTTTGTAACGAGGTTCTCTGCTCTTCAGCTATCAACTCAAGTTGAGTAAATATTGCATGGGCTTGTTCGGTAATAGTGCCTTGTTCGGCTTGTGTACCAAAGGCTGTTAAGCCCGATGTATAGAGTGTATTGTGATGTGTAACTGAGTGCACATAGGGCCCTATTGGTAAGCCCAGGATTTCATAGTTGTTTCGTTGTATTTTCATTCAGACGTTCCTGCTAAAGGTGTAAAAAAATTCAAAATTTTCTGGGTTAATTTCTGAATTTCAGAGCCGCAAACAAATGCTATCAATGCCGCAGCAGGCCAAGCTAATAAAAAAGCAGTAAACCATTGGGTGTAAAATTCCTGACTCCAACCAAGATTAATCCAAGTAACCCAGCAAGTCATCGACAGGGATAAGATGAAGGACATTAATAGCGCAAAAATCAGCCTGTGTTTCATGCCTCAGTCCCATTAACCATCAGATCTGTAGCCTGTAAACGTTCTACATAAACCAACTTAGTCCATTCCTGTGCCAGGTAATCTTTAGTATGAGCTCCCGTGAAGTGTTGCTGTAGTGCATTATCATCGATCCAGCATTCCCACAAAGTAAAGCTTCCTGGTTTATCCAGTTGCTGCAGTACTTCAAATTTGATGTTTCCGGGTTCTTGACGGGTTGCAACAGCCAGATCATTCAAGGCATCTCTTGCCTGTTGAATGTCCTTACCGTCAAGAACTTCTATTCCTGCACTAACCCATAATTTGCTCATTAAAGCCTCACTCATGTTGTGTTTAACAATATTGAATAAGTCTATACAATTGTTATTCTGAGAAATATAGAAATTAATGAAACCTTAGATTCCATATTTGAAATTATGATTGATGACATCGCTTTATTTATACACATAGTTCAATATCGGGGATTAGCTGCGGCAGCTGAACACTTACAATTACCGGCAGCAACAGTAACGCGTCGTTTGCAAAAATTAGAGGCTCGCATAGGCAGCCAACTGATACATCGCTCTGCCCGTCAGTTTAGACTAACTCAAGAGGGGGAAATTTACTTTCAGGCTTATGCCGACCTGGTGCAGCAGTTTGAATCAACCTCAAGACTTCTTAGCACTGAACAACATCAACTTAGCGGCCCGTTAAAAGTATTGGCACCCACGAACATCTCATTAGGACTGTTGCAGCCTACCTGGTCGGCATTTATTAAAGCTTATCCGGATATTCACCTAAAACTGCAACTTAGTAATACGACCGAAGATGTAATACACACGCAAGCAGATATCGCGATACGCGTAGGCCCACAAAGCGATTCTCTGCTTTACCAAAAGCGCCTGGGAGCAATAAGTACCATAATAGTTGCTTCGCCAGAGTACCTATCATTACAAGGAACGCCCTCCACTCTGGATAATTTTCATCAACACCGAATAATTGGTGTTAACAGTTTATCTACATGGAAGCTGACTAACGCTATCACCAAGCAACAGGTAAACCTGCACCCTAAATTTACAACCTCAGTTAATGATATTCGCTTTGCTAGCCAACTTGCTTGTGATGCAGTAGGTATTGCTTTGTTACCTGTCAGCGAGGTGAAAGATGAACTGAACCATGGTTCATTGCAGCAAATACTAAGCTCCTGGTCTGGTCCAGTACGAGACATATTTACAGTATGGCCTAGTGGTAAATTATTAAATGCGAAAGCAAGATGTCTACAAGACTTTATGCAGCATCATTTCTCTCAAGACCCGATATTACAGGGCGAATGTATATCCCAATGATGAGTGCTGCGTAAGTTTATTACTGGATTTCTTAAGATTTAGTGAGCATTTATTCGTGCTCTATCGATTTAAACTCCAAACCGCATTCTATTTCATTAGACCAAAAGGATCGCTTTAGCTTGTAGAGATATACCTCCCCATACTTCCCTTTAAAGCCAATTCAGCGAAGACCTCTGGATATTGAAAATGATCGCTTTAGGTCGAAAGCCAACATGTGAGATTCATTAAAAGTGCTCTTTTAAATATTAAAACTTTTCTCATTTATTCGAAGCTATTTGTGTTTTTCAAAGACTGGAGTTGCCACATGGCAGTCATTTATTTATACGTATGAATTTTATTGTATACCTCCAAAGCCGACATTTTTGAATCACATCCTACTGCTCACTCTATATTTATTCAGCTTCATAAGGTTGATTCCAAAACTGTATGCCGCTTTTAGGGCCGGGGTTAATATAATCGAGTGCTTTAGTATTTATTTTTGTTCCATCAGTTACCCAAAGTTCCCATCCACTCTCATCAGTAGGAAGTACAAAGAATTTTAAATTTAATATATGGGCTTCATGTTCTTGCTGTAACCAGGGCATTGAACTTAGCGGATAAGAAACATACATTGTGTATTTGGCAGGACTACCTTCAGCGATTACATTTACCTGTTCGGATTCATAGCTAAAAAACCTTATAGTATTTTCTAGCTCAACAGAGAATGGAGCATTTCCAGTTTCGACCATAACTCCTGTATTAAATAAAAAACCGTCATCAAAATAATTGATTTCAAAAACATCCCCCTCGATCAGGCTTGATGGAACAATAATAGTAAATTGCAAAGTTTCTAGGTTAAATAGCCCTATATCAGAAATCCCATTCTTGCTTCGAAAAGTAATGATTCCCTTTGGCGATGTTTTTGTGAAAGAGTAATTAAAACCATCAGTACTGGTACAGTCATCACGAATCAAGTTCCATTCTTCTTGCGTAGTGAGTCTGTATGATTTTAAACATTCTTCTCCATCGTATTCTAATGTAAATGAGGTTATAGCGTTGTCGTCAGTCTCTTTTACAATAGATATATCTTTTATACTGTCTTTTGATATAGGCCACTGGACTGTATGGTTCGGAACAGAGTAATTATTGCTCACTACAGTCAGCGGAGAATATTCATCATCCTGTATATAGTAGGTTAAGTTTTTGGTTGAGAGTTTAACTATTTGATTGAAATCTGTGATGTCAGGAAACTTGTAATGTTCATTAATAGTTAAAAAATTGTTTTCAAAAGTATGACTAGTGAGTGACTTATTGATGTTTTCATTGAAATATGAAGTGTCAAAACCTTCTGAAAAAGCAATTTTTTGTATAGATTCCATGTTGTTATCGAATAAAAATATATGCTCTTCGTCATTGTTATCCATTCCTTTCATAAAGAGCAGGTCTTTCGAGAGATCACCTATTTGGCCTAACCATGAAATACCATCAATATTTGAAAATGTTAGTTTTTGACTTCCATCTTGAGTACCGTCAGTTCTCCATAATCCATTGGAATATAGGCCGAAATATGCCACCCCATTTATTTGATAGTAGTTTTTACTATGATTAAAGAAGTCGACATAATGGTCATTTACTTGTTTTAAACTACTCCCGTCAGAAACCCATAATGATGAACTATATGAACTTTCACTTATCCTTTTGATGACTCTAAAAAATAAGTGATTTCCACATTCAAGTTGTATTGTTGATTCAGTAGCAACGATAATTGTGGAGTAGCCTCCTGAAAATAGACAATTCTGTAAGTTTGGTGAATTAATAACTTGGAGCTTGTCACCTTCTCTTACTTTAGACGAAATCAAACTTGTACCATTTTCAGTGTATGTCCAAGACTCTTCCTGAGTAAGATTTTTAACTGTTACCTCTCCCTCTAGCCCACTGAGTTTAATATCTACATATAAATCATTATTGGAAACATCAGGGGACTGGTTATTGGGTGCTCCTCCAGAACCACATGCAACTAGTAATAAACATAACAAGGAAATAAGAAATGTATGGAACATCAAAGTAAAATCCATTTTAGAGAAGAGTATTTGAAGGAGTATTATAATAATATCCACAAAGAATGGCATGCATATTCATCACAAGGTGATGAATTTATTATTTTTTAAAAAGGGTACTGAGAGGTTGTATAATTATTCTAACGTCTGCTTTTACATTTTTTTTATTCATTAGTATGATTTTCTAAGTTCCGTAAAGGGCGAGCAAAAGACATTATTGCTCGATGTAATCATGCCAGTAATTTTTAGAATCCCCTGACAAATTCGACATCCTCCTCCTTAATAGGAATAAAACAGGTCAGTTAAAACGTTAATAATGCTCTATTGCTGTAGCACTTGCTTTCCTCTTGATAAAAAACTGAGGTATTCATGCAGCCCTACATAAAATTAACTAAATGGTATGGTAGGCTTATTATAATAGCCAAAGAGTTAACGGAAAATAAGCAGAGATCAAGCCAAGCTATAGCACAGATTATCATAGTAGTTTTTGTTCATAAGTAGATACATTGTAAGGGTAGGTCATGTCACGAAGGAGACACTGAAGGTCTAACAGTATTTATCAGTCGCTTATAAGTTATGTTGTGTCTGGAAACGACCCATTGCTGACCTTTTTGGTTAACGAATTAGCGCTATTTCTTCGGCAGGCTATGCCACTTTGGAGTCATTCACCTAGAGTTCTAGTTTCTTCAGCAGTCGGCCAAAAGCCGACCTTTAGAGGTGTGAGAAATTAGCTAGCGCTAGCATTCGCTTTTGGCGGAAAGCTAGCGCTTTTAAGTTGCCATAAAACCACTGGCAATGAGTACAAAGCGATGCTTTTAACACAGAATAAACTAGTTAGGTGAGAGTTAATCTATAAAAGGCTTTTTCAGCAACAGCAGCTGACTAAGCTGCTAAAATATAAACCATGGCAATTCGAAGTTATTCTAGTATCATGCATTTTTCTCTCAAAAAGGATTTTGAAAAGATGAACGCTTCGGCCTTTTGTTTTAAGTTGAAAACTGCCATTTTAAAACAGTTACTGTGCCAATAATTGGAGTTAACCAATAAAAATTAACTCTTAGTAGCTTTGTTTTTTTAGATACTCTAATTAATTTATTATTTATCCAATCCATACTGATAAGGAAATCATAGATGAATATACCAGTTAAAAATAGTGCTCTTATTTTATCATTATCAATTTTGGTAATAGGCTGCACGCAGAGTGAAGATGAACACATTGCAGAGGTTGCAGAAGACAATATATTGATAGTTGACACCGAGGCTACGGAGGATTTTGATACTTGGCCGGAAGTCACTACGCGGACAACGAGTTGCTTTGAGAACGACAATAATGGCCGTTGGGGTATAGTCAATATATGTAGTGAAAATATCTACTATACGAGGCCAACAGATGGAAATGATGACAAGCTCTTCTGTGAAACCATGGGGGAAGCGGAGGGTAGCACTACTACTTATTCCGAGTCAGGTTGTCCTAAAGGGGAAGTAGATAGGTGTTCATTGAGCTATTACGAAGATGATTCAAGCATCCAAGAAACCAGATCCGTCGTTCAGTATCCTCCTGTTGATGAGGGCTATTTGAAAGGTGGAGAGGGGTTATGTACTTCACGGAGTTCAGACCATGTTTACTCAAAACCGTTTTTTAAGTAATTTACTTTCCATCTAAACTTAAAGATCATAATTTAGTCAGCAAGCATCTAATAAATCATTTTCAAGCGTTAATATTACAAAAACTCATCTCTATGAATAAGGAAAATTCATGAAAAAAACACTCGCGTTACTTTTAATTTCATTGTCGTCAGTTACTTCTGCACAAAACAGCCAAGAGCAGGAATACAAAGCCATGGTGGAAGATTTTGCGCTTCAAATGAAACAAATACAGGCTTGTCAAAGTAAAGTAGATAAAGCTAAATTTGAGCGATTTAAGCAACAGTCAGAATTGAACAGTGAAGCGGTAGATGCGTTATGTATCGATAACCGAGATAAAGCAGAAGAACTGGAGAATTCTTTTATGGTAGAAGAAACGAAGGACCCAGAGATTCAAGCAATGATGATGTGCATAGCGAGTATTATGGATGATGATTCAGATATAGATAGCGATAGCGACATCGAAGATACGAGTCACACCTGCGATTAATTCAATTCCCATCTAACCATACGCTTATCGCTCGATAAGCGTATGGTTAGATGGAAGAAACAATAGTCGATTTTTCTCTCAAAATGGATTTTGAAACGATGAACAATATGAAAAAACTGCTTAGCATCATCACTTCCTTCTTATTGATCCCTCCAGCTTTGGCTAAGTATGAAGAGATGGATACAACAATATGTTATACAAAGCGTGTATCTAATGATGCTGTCTTCGAGCTATCACCATGCAGGGTGGCTGCTGAGCAAGGAGAGCATGATGCTTTATTCAGTTTAGGGTTTGGAGAAATTAACAGCCAAGCAACATCAGATAATATAAAAAACTCCGACACATCTTATACAAAGGTGGAAAGGCTTGGTCATCGTTATAGACCGAAGAAATCTGAAGAAATTGATAGTGATTCATTTGTTCGTATCATTATCGAAGGTGCCGAACAAGGTCATGTGAAATCACAATATGTTGCTGGCTTGATTTATGATGAAGGAGTGCATGCAGAGAAAAATGATGATCTTGCTTTCCATTGGTATAAAGAATCAGCAATGCATGGTTATAAAAAAGGTCAGTATAATCTTGGGCATATGTATGCGAACGGTCAAGGTGTTGATCAAGACCCCATAGAGGCTTATGCGTGGTGGGACCTATCAATAACTCAAGGTCAGGATGCAGCTATAGCAAATATATCAATTATGTTAAAAGAAATGACTATGTCACAAATAAAAAAGGCTAAAGCTCTTTCTAAAAAATATCACAAACAGTACCTTAACTCGAATTAAAGGACATATAAAAGAGTTATTTCAAATCGAGTAACACTGCTTTTTCACACCATAAATTACTATAAGGGAAACTTTACTGCTCATATTTAGTATTTTATTACGATTGAAAAAGGAACGATTTTTCTCTACTGCCTCTTTATATTAAGAGCGAAGATTGCTGGCAAGAGCACTTTTCGTCATTTTGCATAACTAACGAAAAGAGCACAAAGCGATCATTGTTACTGTCAACTTTCTCATTGATATTTTGTTTTTATTCTTTTTAAGAAGGCCGCTAATGTCTTTGGTCAATGTTGCCCACCCCATTTCAAAACCATCTTAATATACCGTTCGTTGCAATACCCATCTGGTGTTTCTTCATTTTCTTCATATATAACACGACATATATCAATCAACCGCTTTAGCTGCTGCCATGTTGCTTCTCTACCCAAAGCACTCCCAACAGCAGGGATATAGTTACCATGCAATCGTCCCATTTTTGCCCAAAATGCCGAACCCGGACTAATTTGAACCAACTCAAAAACTTTTTCACCCTCATCGAGGTAGTTCTGCCATGACCTGGGTACAATTCTATTTACCGAATCACCCTGTATTTCACCCTCAGGAAACAGAGTGAAATAATAGGGAGCATCCCTAAAGAAATAGCCGGGCTGATATAAATACAGTCGATATTCATTAGGCGTCAGCCCCATCCACATCATTACCCTTGGAAACTCAAACAGCTCATTCGCTTTAACTACTTTTGTCTCCTCATAGAGGGTAAAACGCGGCACCTCAATCTCATGTCCACTACCAAAGTTTGTAGGCCCTATAATGACAAATTTTGCAACAAAATAACCATCCTCCCCCGGTGCTTCAATCAACACCTTAAAGGGCCCTTTTACTGCTGTAACATAGATATATACAGTAATAAACACAAAGGCCAAGAGCCATAGTCGGAACTTTGTTCTCTTATACCACTTAACGTTTTCATTACTCATATCATGCACCGATTAACCGTTGTAATAAGCTCATTTACTGGCTACGTCGAAGTTTTAAATATCCAAGTAAGTCTACATTTACCTCCTGTGAATGACTAATTATATTTCTTATATAAGCGACGCACAGTGCAGGCCATAGAAACCTATTAAGGGTGAAGAGTTGCTATCGCTTAAAATGATAATTTCTATCTGAGATTTACGATAAACCTCATACGATAAAGGATCGCTTTTACGTCCTAGTAAGCTATTTTTCTTTAGCCTTAAAAGGGTCGCTAATAACTCATAGCTTGAGTCATTAGCTTACAATTTTGGTCGCTTCCGAATGTCTCCTTTGAGTCTAGAGCTGTCTAGGCGAAAGTTATTATTGAAGTCAGCAAAGGGCGAAGAGTTGCCATTGTTTAAAATGATACTTTCCGTCTGAGGATAACGATAAACCCCAGACGAAAAAGAATCGCTTTGTGCATTAACCCCAGTTAGACATAGGCAGATTACTCAAAACACATACATTAACAATACTGCCCGTACTCAGTCCTTTTTCCAGCTCGAAAGCTCTGCGATAATTTTCTATTTATCTGTCAGTGATTTTTTGTTGAGTGATGGCAGACTGCCTCCATGCCGAATGAAGTCGGCGTAACCACCCACGTATTCGTTAACAACTCCGTCACCTTCAAAGACGATACAGCTGGTAACTACGTTATCGAGAAACTCACGATCGTGGCTTACCAGTAATATGGTGCCGTCAAATTCCAGAAGAATCTCTTCCAGTAGTTCGAGCGTTTCCATATCGAGGTCGTTGGTGGGTTCATCTAATACCAATACGTTGGCGGGTTTACTGAACAAACGCGCTAAAATTAAGCGATTTTGTTCGCCGCCAGAGAGGGCTTTAACCGGCTGGCGAATGCGTTCAGGCGTGAACATGAAATCCTGCAAATAACTAATCACGTGGCGGTCTTTGCCGTTGATAGTGATAAATTCTCGGCCTTCTGCCATGTTTTCGATCACTGTTTTTTCTAGATCTAATTTGCTGCGCAACTGGTCAAAATAGGCAAGTTCCATCTTGGTTCCAATTTTTACACTGCCTTCATCAGGTTGAACTTGCCCTAAAAGTAATTTTAAAAGTGTTGATTTGCCCATGCCGTTAGCACCGATAAAACCGATACGATCACCACGCATAATGACGGTAGAGAAATCTTTAACAATTCTCTGGCCGTCGTAAGTTTTCGATAAATTATCAACCTCTACAACAATTTTGCCAGATCTGCTTGCAGTTTCCACAGCAAAATTGGCTTTGCCTTGACGCTCACGACGTTGGCTACGTTCATCACGCATTTTCTTTAGATCGCGTACACGACCTTCGTTACGTGTTCGTCGGGCTTTTACTCCCTGACGAATCCAAATTTCTTCCTGTGCTAAACGCTTGTCAAACAAACTGTTGGCGGTTTCTTCGGCAGCTAGTTGTTCAGCCTGGAACGTTAAGAAGCCTTGATAATCCCCTTCCCAGTAGCGTAAATTTCCGCGATCAATTTCGATAATCGAGGTAGACATACGTTGTAAAAAGGCACGATCGTGCGTCACCAGCATCAGTGCGCCACGGAATGACTCCAATTGTTTTTCTAGCCAGTAAATGGTGGGGATGTCGAGGTGGTTAGTCGGCTCATCAAGTAATAATAGATCAGGTTCACTTACCAATACGCGCGCCATCGCAACGCGGCGACGCCAACCGCCAGACAAAGCCTTCATGGGGGTGTCTGCGGGCAGATCCAGAGCTTCGATAATAGCGTCGATTTTTTGGCCAAAACTCCAGCCATCTTTCGCTTCAAGTTGATCTTGTACAAGAGTGAGTTTAGCCATGCTGGCTTCGTCAAACTCACCCATGACGAGATGGTGATACTCTTTAAGAAGTGCACCCACTTCTGCCAAACCATCGGCGACAATATCGTAGACAGTCGCTTCATTGGCATCGGGTAAATCTTGGGTTAAATAACCGACCTTAACGCCAGGCCGAATCCACAGTTCGCCACTGTCTGGAATGTGTTGTCCATCGAGCATTTTCATAAACGTAGATTTGCCAGCACCATTTCGACCCAGAATACCGATGCGTTGCCCACGGTGAACAGTGATATCAATTTTATCAAAAAGTACGTGGTTGCCAAAAGCGAGAGAGACATTAGTGAGAGACAGTAAAGGCATAAAATGTGGGTACCGAACAAATATAGGGGCGCGGATTATCCCACACTTTAGACGGTAAGAGTTTACTGTA
>ENA-ORXI01002969-ORXI01002969.1-sediment-metagenome-genome-assembly--contig:-NODE-2969-length-11767-cov-4.509666_pt1 | contig 11767 bp, 3 predicted proteins | sample MGYA00237861_ERZ511468 | MGnify/ENA primary metagenome ERZ511468 (study PRJEB26299, sample SAMN06266213) | sediment metagenome | isolation source: Hudson Canyon methane seep mesocosm | place: USA:Hudson...
CTGTCGGCTATAACGATGACCACCACGATAGGCGATTAACCCAGCACTATTGTTGTATTGATGCTCAATTTGTAGCTGTTTAAACGCTTGTGCTTCGTCTATAGAAAAATCGACCATTTGAATATGAAATTTACGATTTTCCAACATTAGGCTTTGTGCTAAACCATATAATCCTGTGTAAGCAAAAGCCGATGCTTTATCGTCGTCAACTACTACATGTCCATCATAAAGACCTAGTAACAAATTTATTTTTGCTGTCATTTTAAGACTTGCTAATGCCTTAGTCAGATAAAAAACATTTTTTAGTTGTTTGTAATAATTATCGAGTGTTTGTTCTTTATCACCCGCAAGCATATAGAAAACCGTTAAATCACAGTTGTTTGGCTTGCTTACAAGTATTGAATTGAATAGCTGTGAATAGTCGGCTTCATTTTCGCTATTAATGTGGTATTGTTTTAAATCCTTATCTTCTGTAAAATTTTTGCCAGCATAAATCTTGTAAACTTGTTGATAAGATATATCAGAAGCAAGTGCTGAATTTTCATCGGGCATAAAAAATATGGCGCATTGATCTTTTTTCAATGCCGAGCTAAAAGATAAGGCCTGTTGTTGCCATTGCAGACGATAACAGGCGATTTCTTTATTTTCTGTCTCTTGCTGATGTACTGGTTCTGGTGTGGGTATATCCTGAACTTTCTTAGTTTTTAGCCAAAATGGTTTGGAGTCAAACGGATAAACGGGTAATGCCTGTCTAAAAAAACTGCCGACCGGATAATACAAACTCCAGTCCACATCGACACCGCGACACCAAAGTTGTAATAACACGGTTTTTAAATCATAAGCAAAATTGCTTGAGCTTTGCGCTTGTTTGATTTGAAAACCTGAGTTATTAAAACAAAGCAGTGCCGAATCTTTTTCTAATACCTGCTTATTTTCAGTCGGCAGCTTATTCAGCCAGTCTGATAAATTGCTAATTTCAGCAAAACGTTGATTGAAAGTTGCTAACAACTGATAAGGGTGATTATGTTGCAAAGTAACGGCTTGCTGATTTAGCTGTTCTGTTAGTTGCTGTAACTTCGGTTGCGGCTCCATGCATAACTCTAGCAAATTTTCCTTGCAAATTACGCCGTCATTAATCAGCCCTATTAATTCATAAAAACGCGCATCGTTAAATGGTTTGCTGTCCGTTAAACTCCATTTCTGATTGAGCCTAAACAAAGCACTATTAACAATCACCAGCAATAATAGCAAATGTCGATATTGTTGACTTTCTGGCTTATGTTTTTTGGCAATCAAAGTATCATCCGCTAACAGCCCTGTAACTGAAAGCTTTAGCTCTTTTAATACAGTATCCCATTCATCAAGATAACGTTTAAAAGTATATTGATGTTGAATCAATAAGCGTGCTTTATTGACCGATTGTTTGATGACTTCCAAATCCTCTTCTTGCAGTAGCTTGTCCATCAACTGTTGCAGATAATCTTGGCTAAACTGCACAGGAAAACAGAGGCGCTGGCTATTAGGGTTAAAAAATAAACGACTAGGTCTTTGCAAGATAATATCTTCAACTTTGCTAATACCCGCCAACACAGATAATGCCGCCTCGGTACTAATAACTCCGCTTAGATTAAGCGCAAGGTAATCGCCACCTTTAATACAAGTGATAGCTTGAGTCTCAAACCCTGCTGTCAATAAAGCTTCAACCATTGCTTTGGCAACCACAAAAGAATATACAGCACGCCGCTCCGCCTTCCATGAACTTTGCTTCAAGCCTTTATCTAAATCTGTGTCTAAGTTTTTCAACTGTTTTCTAATTTCTGTTAGCTTTGACTGAAATAAGGCATCATTTTTAAGCCCTTGTGGCACTTGTTTCCAGCCAGTCCAAGTGCAGTCACCTAATTGTAATTGCCACTGTTTTACGGCTGGCAATAATTGCTCTGTATCCAATTGCTTGGGCAAAGAATAAAGTTCTTGGCTGTTTTTTAACAAAATACCGAATCGTGCAGAATGAGATTTACGCGCTGTTGCTAATGTGGCGAAAATATCTTTAAAGGCTAAGGTTTTTTGATCTTGTTGAGTCAAAAACTGTTGCCATAAAGCCCATACTTTTTCTAATGCTTGTGGGTTTTTAGCAGTTAATAGAAATGGCAATGCGTCTTCGGATTCTGCAATATCGTCTGTCGTTTGTTGTAACCCGATGGATGCTTGTTCTAACAATACATGAGAATTAACACCGCCAAATCCAAAAGAACTAACCCCCGCTCGCATCGGCTGAGCATCTTCAGTACTCCAGTGACCAGACTCTACTGCAACTTGAAATGGCGAATTTTTAAAGTCGATAATCGGGTTTAAGGTTTTAATATTTAAACTGCGCGGTATATATTGATGCTGCATCATCAATAAAACTTTGATAATGCCAGCAATGCCCGCCGCGCCTTCCAAATGTCCAATATTACTTTTAACCGAGCCTATCTGACAGTATTGTTGTTTTTTATCGCTAGACTTAAGACCGTGATAAAAAGCCTGAGTCAAAGATTCCACTTCAATCGGGTCGCCTAATGATGTACCCGTACCATGCGCTTCTACATAGCTTACCGTTTCTGGGCTAAAATCAGCTTGCTGATAGGTATTTAAAATTAAATCGCGTTGCGCCTGAACATTCGGTGCGGTCATCGATAAGTTCTGACCATTATGGTTCAACGCAGAGCCACATATCAGTCCATAAATATGACTTTTTTCCGCTGTTGCGCTGGCGAGTTTTTGCAACAAGATAACCCCGACCCCATCACCAGGGACATAACCGTTGGCTTCCTGATCAAAGGTTTTGCATTGACCATCTGGGCTTAGCATTCTGGATTTGGAAAAAGAGATGTATTTCCAGGGATGCAGGTTTAAATTAACCCCTGCCACCAAAGCATAGTCACATTCGTTATTTAATAAGGCTTGTTTGGCTTCATGCAATGCCACTAATGAAGAAGCACAGGCAGCATTAATGGTACTACTGATACCTGAAAAGCCAAAGGTATAGGACAATCTGTTGGCTAAGATACTAGTGTAATTGCCAAGCCCCCCATAACTGTCCACTTCGGTCTGATTTTCACTGGCATATTGTTGATAATCATTAGCCATCACGCCAACAAAAACGGCGGTAGTTTTGTCTTGTAATTGCTTAAGTGAAATACCTGAATCTTCTATGCAATGCCATGCCTCTTCCAGTAGCAGACGTTGTTGCGGGTCCATATTATTGGCTTCGCGGGGGGATATATTAAAAAAGCGATTATCAAATTTATCTATATCTTCAACAATGCCGCACCATTTACTATTGCTTTTATCCGCTTCATTGACATTGGGTGAATAAAAACGCTTAATATCCCAGCGTTCGATTGGAATTTGTTGAATGCTGTTAACGCCATGATAAAGGTTTTGCCAAAATTCCTGATAGTTTTTAGCAGCTGGGAAACGGCAGGCAATGCCTGTTATCGCTATTTTAGACATGAGCTATCATTCCCCTTTGCCTAATTCTTGTTGCACCGCTTGCATTTTTTCTGAGCCAAACCAATACATATCCTGTTGACCGAAGACATTAATATGCTGCCCGGTAATACTATCGGCTTTGTTTGATACCAGAAAAGCGACCGCATCGGCAACGCTTTCGGGTTTAAGACTACCTTGTCCTTCATTATCAACAGCAGCAGGACAAACAGTATTCACCTGAATATTGTAACTTTTAACTTCCTCCGCCAGCGATTTTGCAAAACCTAATTGCCCGTGTTTCGATGATGAATAGGCCGAAAATAAGGGATAACTAATATGACTAGCATCAGCACCAATATTAATGATTTTGCCTTGTCGACCTTGCATCATTATGGGCAAAACCGTACGACAACAATAATAGGTTCCAAATAAGTTGGTCTCAATCACAGATCGCCATTGCGCAGGGTCTGAGTCAACAACCGATGAAAATTCGGTCAAGCCTGCATTATTAATTAGAATATCTACTCCACCAGACCATTGCACCACCTGTTTGAGCATGGCTTCGACTTGCTCTAACTGGCAAATATCAGTGGGTATTACCATGGCTTCCCCGCCTTGATTGGCAATTTCAGCAGCCACATCATCCAAACCTGGTTTTGAACGAGCCACTAATACCAACCGCGCCCCTTGTTTTGCCAACCTCAAGGCGATATAGCGACCTATACCCCGACTAGCACCCGTGACTATCGCAGTTTTGTCTGCCAGAGGTTTTGCAGTCTCAATTTTATTAGGCTGCTGGCTAGGTAAAAAGAAAGGCGGTTTGTCATCCAATAAACATTGAATGTATTTCTTATAGTCCTCACCCAAGCGTTTGATGGTATCCGTTTGATGAAAGTTTTTGGAATAACTCCATTCAATATGGATTTGCTCATCTACTATCATGAAAAACACTTCCATTAACGAGATACGCGATTGCTCTGCTAAGGAATAGCGTTGTCCAACCTCATCCGATTCAAACTCGAAGAAGGGTGAGGTTGGCATACTTCGGTTGCCAAGGAAATTAGCTCTGACAGGTGTCAGGTTATTGTCTGGATAACAATAAGAAGGAAGCTCTTCACCTACCCAGTCAAAACTTACACCATTAAGTGGTACTTTGGCGAAAAATGATTTTAATTGCTGAGTAATTTCCATCCAAGAAAGTTTGTCCAATGAAATACCTACTGGAAAGTTCACTGCAAAATTGCCGACACTGCCAAAGTAACAATTTTCAGATGCACTACCTTCATCACTATTTGTTCCTAAATCTCGACCATGCATACGGTGGCTTAACACTACCCAAGGCTGACGACTCCATTCGCTCATCAATACATACAAAGGTGCAAGCAATAGAACATACAGACTGCAATCATATCTGCGACGAATTTGTTGCAAGGCCTGGGTTTGTTCTTTGCTCAGTAAATAAGTTTCACTGCTTTCCGAAGCTTCAACATTTGCTCCTAAACGATGGTCAACAGGAATATGAAAACTGTATTCCCGGCTTGGAAACTGCGCTTTCCAAAAATCAACCGCTGATTTTTTTACCAAGCCTTCCAGTGTTTCAAGTTTATCCAAATAATCTTTGAAAGATTGTTGATCTCGACTTAAAGAGGGAGTTAGGCCTTTACTTAATTGCTCATAAACTTGTAAGGTTTCCTTAAAAATAATATCACTACCTAGCAAATCATTAGTCATATGATGACCGATGGTTGTAATGCTATAGCAATCATCCGCTTCTGCCATCACAAAGGTATGCCATAACGGATAACTATCTAAGCGTAATGATTTGCTGACTTCAGTAATTTGTTGTTTAACTTTCTTTTTTTGCTCTGCTTTAGATAGTTGTCTGCCATCTAAATAATGTATGACCGAATCCAGCATAGCCCCATCAGGCTGGATAAAACGCTGTTGCCATTGCCCTGCCCGCTTTTCATAAACCGCGCATAATGCAGGATGACGTTTGATGATATAGCGTATAGTTTGTTCAAAAAGCGTCATACTCAAAGGACGCAAAAAACGGAAACTGCTAAACCCAGCCCATTGATATGGTGGATCAAAAAAATGTACCAGCCATTTTTGTGCAGGTGCTAATGGGTAGAATTTTTGCTCAGCATCATCAAGCTCTGGGCTTGCAGGTTCAGATATTGACTGTTCTGTGCGTTGTTGGACTTGAGGCGTACCTTCTTCCGCATCACAGAATTCTCTAAGCTGATTACGGTCTAATTTTCCATTCGAGTTTTTAGGCAAGGAGGCTAGCCAGCTGAAACGATGCGGCACCATGTATTCGGGTAAACGCTCAGATAATGCCTCACGTAAACTTTGATCATCTATTTTCTCCCCTGCAAGCCAAGCCCATAAACGGATTTGTCCATTGCCATAGTCTATAGCAAGCGTTGCAGCTTCTATCACAGAAGATTGCGTCATTAATGCGGCATCGACTTCACCTAATTCCACCCGAAAACCGCGTATCTTAATTTGACTATCTATGCGCCCCCGATAATCGAAACTGCCATCAGGCAACTCGACCGCTAAATCGCCTGTGCGATATAGGTATTTCCCTGGGATTTCATCTGGAAAAGGATTGGAATGAAAACTTTGTTCTGTGCGTTCAGGGTCAAATAAATAACCTTGTGCTAACTGAAGGCCTCCTATCCATAACTCACCCATGGTATCAACAGGTAAAATCTGTTTATTCTTATCTAATACCCGCAAATACACCTGCGGCATTGTATAGCCTATTGGAATACTCGTCCCTTCGGGTCTTGAGTCTATAACATAAGCACTTACATCAATCGACGCTTCGGTAGGACCATATAAATTAGCCAGTCCGACTTGCTTACCCAGGTTATCCATCCATTTTTGGATAAAAGGAACGGGCAGAGCTTCACCGCTAAAAATTAACCAGCGTAAATCAGAAAATCGATGTTTTTTAAAGTCTATCGAATTAATAAACTCGCCAAATAAGGATGGCACAAAGTGCATAATATTGATTTCAAAATCTTCCATCCATTGCGCCAGCTTCCAAGGGTTTTTAACCCGTTTGGCACTGACAGGACAAACCGTCGCGCCCAACATCAATGGCCAGAACAATTCCCAGACAGAAATATCAAAACAAATAGAGGTTTTTTGCCCCACCCGGTCGCCGACCTTAACCGGAAATAAATCCTGATGCCATTGAAAACGGTTCATATAACCGCGATGTGCCAAGGCAACACCTTTAGGAACGCCGGTAGAGCCAGAGGTATATAGAACCACCATTAAATCATCGGGTGAATTGACACAATCCAGATCTGCCACAGGAAAATCACTTAACAATTCATTACCAAAGACTTCTATCCCGCTAGGTTTGTGAACTGGTTTTGCCTGATTTAAAATAACTAAGGTTTGTAATGGCATTTCAGGCACGATCATTTCAACCGCCTGTTCATGCAATACTTGTTCTGTCAGTATAATGCTGATTTTAGCGTGACCTGAGATATAAGCCAGACGATTAAGCGGATAATTTGGGTCTAACGGGACATAAGCCCCACCCGCTTTCAAAATACCCAATATGGCAATCAGCAGGTTTTCATTACGGTGCAACATTACACCGACCAAACTGCCTGCGCCAATATGTTGGCTGCGTAAGTAATGCGCCAATTGATTAGAGCGTTTGTTCAGCTCAGCATAACTTAGGCTAACACCCTCATCGGTTAACACCGCTACCGCATCAGGTGTTAGCTTACATTGCTCTATAATCTGTAAATAAGGAATTGGGATTGAATGCCAAGCCGTCTGCTCAGTGCTGCTAAGTTCATTTTTTGTTATTAGCACTTCAGTTGCTTTAACTTCACTGGTTTTTGGTATACTTTCGGTTTGCAAATCCAGCAACTCAATCATCTCGCCCAAGCTTCTGCAATCCAGTAATTCCCCTGGATCAACCTTAATTTCAATTAATTGTTGGATTCGAGTCACAATACGGATGCGTTCCAAAGAATCCAGCCCTAATTCAGCTTCAAGATCTTTTTTTAAATCATCGACCGTCAGCGATTTAAAAATTACTTCTGCAAATATATCGATTAATCTTTGTGAGAATTTTGAATGGGAATATTTTTCAATTGATGAATTTTCCGCTTCTAAAGCGGGGTTATCAGCCACTGTTTCGTTTGCCAGTTCTTCAAGATGCAGAGTAAAGATATCGGCAAAAGTCTTGATAAAGTCTTGAGTAAAATAATGGGCATCGTAATTGGAGGTGATATTTAATTCACCTGCAAAAATTTCGATAATGGTATCTAAAGTACCAGTATTGGTACCGGTAATCGCATGATAATCAATCAGTTCAAGCGCACTGGTTTTATCGCCTGCGCCAAAACCTTTTTCCATATGAGTTTGCCCGGTATAAGGCATATACAGATTGGATTTAAGACTGGCTCGGACTAAAGAGGCTACCGGTTCGACCACTTTTCCTTGTAACAAAGGTGTTTTTTGAATTGCTAGCGCAGTCTGGCGTATTTGACTTTTATCATATGCAGCCGCTATCGCCTTCTGAATCTGGCTATTGATATTATCCAGCAATGCAACCCAAGAACCTTTGATCAGCTCAGGCTCAAAACTCAAACTCAGATTCTGGGCAAAACAAGCAATAATATCACTGGCATCCACTTCTGGATACACTCGCCCACTGGTTGGAATATTGATGATGACCGTCTCATCCAAGGGCGCAAGAGACATCACCGTTTTCAAATACGCCCCCAGCAACAAGGAGTTCATCGGCAAGCGCCGGACACGGGTTGCAGTTAATAAGGCTTCTGTTATTTGCTGATTAACACTATAAAAATAAAACTGACTATCTGCAAAATGATTACTGGGCTTAGCTGTTTTTAATGGATCCCAGAAAAAACTGTCTCTACCCTGTTGTTTGGAAAATTGCTTAAACTGCTGCTCCTGCTCTGGCTGATGCCAATCATTAATGCGTTTAACTAGTTGTTTAATCTCAGTAGCGGATACAGCGGCTGGCAGTTGCGCACTCTGCTCTGTTTCAATTGCACGATACAACAGCATAAACTCGCGCATGATTTGTTGATTGCTTAGACCATCCGATATTAAATGATGATTGCAAAATAATAACTCATAACAGTCATCATTTAATTGGTATAAAAAAAAACCATGCAACGGCCATTCAGTTAATGACCACTGGTAATTTAGGTAAAAACAACTTTTATCAAACAGCGTTTTTTCCTGAGCTTGTTTTTCCAGAAGACGTAAATCAACAACATCAACCGGTGGCGCGATAGCTTCTTCTTTAATTTGCAGTTGATAACCTAGAAAACTACTGGTATCAGCAGGGATATTAAAGCAGGAGCGTAACATCGGATGACGGTTTAACAGTTGCTGCCAAACCTCTCTGATAATACCTGTTTGTACAAGCCCTTTAAAGCGAAAACGCGAGACTAAACTGCAATAAGAACTTGCCCAATGGGAGATAAGAAAAGGGTATTGAGCATAAAGAATATCAACCGTTTCACCTGAAACATTTTCAGAAAGCTGTCCCTGAGAACTTTCTGCTTTTTTCTGTTTAACAATTTCAGAGTCTTGAGAAACAAAATCTGCAAGCAAGTCTATCATTTCAGCAAGCGTTTCCAGTCTTAGCAATTCCCCCGTTGCCAGCTTTTCATTAAAGAGTTTACGTTTATCTTCTGGAAGAAGATTGGCCAGTTGAGAAATTAAATCAACCGTCTTGATTGAATCCAGACCGAGATCTTGTTCCAAATACATACTGGAATCTAAATCATTACTCTCATGTCCTGTTATTGAGCTTACGATTTCAAAAACTTGTGTCTGCAAAGCAGCTTTATTAACAGTGTTAGTTATAGAGCGATGGCTTTCAGCTGATTTGCTGACTGTTTCCATCACTCCAAGTAAGTCACCTATGCTGGCAATATTTAATAATTCACCCGAAATTAATTTCTCATTAAAAACACCGACCTGTTCTACTGGAAGCAGCTTCGCCAATTGATTAAAAAGCTCAACCGTTTTGATGGAATCCATCCCCAAATCAGTATCCAAACTCATCTCATCACTTAGGTCATCAATCTCGTGACCTGTGATTATTGATATGGTTGAATAGACCTGTTGTAAAACTTGCCCTGTTTTCATAATCAACTCTTAAATTTCAATGGAAATCATAAAAATCAATTAGCATCGTACTATACTAAATTTAATATTACTATCTCTTCTCAAGCCATCTCAAACCAAGGCTAATTGGTTCTGATAGGTGAGCCATCGAATGCCTTGTTCAACATGTAACCAATCAAAAACCGACTGGCTCAGAACAGTCATGAATAATCTTTGATAAAAAATCATTCATGAGAATATGCACGGTGTACTATACTAATAACGCCGCTAGGATAATTATATGTTTCATTCTTGTTCGGAAAAGACACTTTTAAACTTAAAAAAGGAGTAGTAAAAATGTCTAGAAATTTAGGAATCCAGACCACAGAATTCTGTGACTACGAAGTAAGATTATCGGAATCTCGACTGGATGCACAGCAACTTAGAAGTTTTGTAGATGCCCAAATGCCTAGAACCGGCATTGGAGAGGTGCCCTGGAGTACCCCGCTATCTTCCGAGCAACTTACTGAGTTAGCGGGAACTGGTAAAGCAGAGTTTGTAACTGCACATATGATGCTTGCTGCTGATGGGGAACCTCCACTTATTGGAATTGGTGCTTTAATTCGAGATCCAGATAATTATAAGACCCCTAGAATGATCATTGTTGTAGAAAGTGACTCTCGTGGTCAAGGTTTTGGAAAACGAATTGCGAACGAGCTTCTACGCAGATTAAACCCCGGCGAAACTGTCCAAGCAGAAGTTCAGCAAGAACTTACGATTCAAGGAAGAAGAGCAAATTTTTTTAAAAAACTTGGTTTTAAATGCGTCGAGGAAAGGCATAGATCTGGAGATGTTTCCGAATTTGTAGCTGGAGCCTTCGTTGGTACTGTACAGAAAAATTTTGATTTATATGCACTTAGCAAAGATGCTGAAGACTGAAACCTAGCTGGACAGTAAACAACTTACTTGATTAATTCAGTACATGGGGCTATGAACGGTATTATCAACTTGACCAATTCTGACTGGTACAGAACAATGAATGAATTTCGTAATTTAACTCCAGTATATGCTGTTGAATTCAGCTCTTGGTTATTTTCAACACTTAACGGTGACATAGCCAGTTTCTAAGTCGAAACCCAAAGGTAAGGCGTACTACCGTTACTGTCAAACCTATGAGAGTCTCCCCGGCATAGCCGGGGGGGGCTAATAATTGACTGCCATCAAACCTAGTACTTTCATTAAACACTTTAAATGGCAATGGATTACGTATGCAAGCTTTACTTAAACAAATAGAAACTTTTATTGAGAATGAATTTAATAAAAAATTACCAAAAAACCGTACGTTTCATTCATTTAACCATACTAAAGGCGTAGTTAAAGCAGTCCACTCTATTTGTCAAAATGTGGAAATAGACCATGCAAATAAACTTTGCTTAGAGATTGCAGCTTGGTTCCATGATTACGGACATATTTCAACCTATTCCGGCCATGAAGGTGTTAGTGCTGAAATGGCAAATGAATTCCTTATAAAACAGGAATTTCCATCGAATCTAATAAAGCTGGTTAAACAATATATTCATTCTACAAATATTAATTACACGCCTAGCTGCATTGAAGAACAAATTATTAGAGATGCTGATTTAATACATACAGGGCAAACGGCATACCAGCGACAGCTTGATAAGCTACAGCAGGAGTGGGAATCTGTGTTTCAAAATAAGATTAGTCAAAAAGAATGGTTAGAACAAAATATCTTGTTTTTAGAATCTCATTGCTTTTATACGGACTATGTCAAAGAAACGTATAATAATCAACGAGAAAAAAATATCGACTATTTAAAAGAAACATTGAAAACACTTTAATTTAAATGGCTACCTTTTAGTCCTGGTCTCGATAGCATGCGAGCGTTTCAGTATTTTAAAGTTGGAAGTTTCAGTCAATTTCATTAAAATATTGGTTAGATTGTAAAATATATCTTATGGGAAAACCATCTGCAGTTAACAAACTCTGATACGAATCACAGATAGTTCATTTCTAACTAATGTTAATGTACATTAACATTAAATGTCCCATGGGACACTAGTGGGGCACTAGTGGGGCACTAGCAAACAAATAATAGCAATATGTTGCAACAACCAGCCATAAACTAAAAACCTTAAGTCAT
>ENA-ORXI01002974-ORXI01002974.1-sediment-metagenome-genome-assembly--contig:-NODE-2974-length-11737-cov-3.288250_pt1 | contig 11737 bp, 14 predicted proteins | sample MGYA00237861_ERZ511468 | MGnify/ENA primary metagenome ERZ511468 (study PRJEB26299, sample SAMN06266213) | sediment metagenome | isolation source: Hudson Canyon methane seep mesocosm | place...
AGCAATAACACCTAAAATTTCACTTCCAAGATTATCATTTTTTTTCTTATCTACATAGTTCCTTTTTTCATAAATCTGAATAAGATCATATGGGCTCTTTCTAAGAACAATGGCTTTGGAAACTTGAGTTTTTGAAACTACATAGATTGCAAGATGTCCAACAATTAGTGATTTTTCAACAAGTCTGTCTTTTAGTAATATTTTCATCTGCTCAACATCTACGTTAATGGAATCATCTTGTTTTGGCATTCCTGCCTTTAGTGCTTCTTTGTTAATATCAACAATTTCATAATCTAAAGTCTTAGCAAGCTCTTCAGCTACTGTATGTTTTCCTACGCCAGGATTGCCTGTTAAAACTAACATATGGCTATTAAGAATCAGCCAAGTTAAAAATTTCTGTAATACTAATATGCATAAAACCATAATTGTAGGTATGCAGATTGGACTTTTTGGTAAAGCCAATGTTGGAAAATCAACATTTTTTTCAGCGGCAACTCAAACATCTGTTAAGATTGAAAATTTTCCATTTACAACAATTAAGCCTAATGTTGGAATCGCATATGTGAATACTACATGTGCTTGTAAGCATTTCAAGATAAAGCATAACAATCCTTTATGCATATCTGGAATTAGATTCGTACCTGTGAAACTAATTGACGTTGCAGGTCTTGTTCCAGGTGCTCATGAAGGAAAAGGATTAGGTAACCAATTCTTGGATGACGCACGACAAGCAGAAGTACTCATTCACGTTGTAGATATTTCTGGTTCAACTGACATACAGGGTCAGTCTGTAAATGTAGGAACACATGATCCTAGAGAAGATATCAAATTTGTTGAGGAAGAGTTTGATTTTTGGTTCAAGCAGATACTTGAACGTGAATGGCAGAAACTCTCCAAAGAAATTGAAAAAACAAAAACAAAACTGGTAGATGGTATTGCGGATCGTTTTAGTGGTCTTGGAGTTAAAGTTAATCATGTTCATGAAGTCTTGCAAAATCTGGGCTTGTTAACCAAAAAACCTGTTGAATGGAATAATTCTGATATTACCAAATTCGCACAGATGCTGCGAAAAAAGACCAAACCTATGTTAATTGCTGCAAACAAGGCTGACTTGTGTAAAAGCTTGGAGATAACAAACGAAATACACAAGAACCGGGAAATCATAAATTGCAGCGCAGAAACTGAGCTATTATTAAAAAAGGCTGCTAAGGCAGATCTGATTGAGTATATACCTGGAAATGAGAAGTTCGTTTTAAACAAAAATGTAGACATATCTGCACCACAAAAAGCGGCGTTGAACCTTGCAGAAAACGTTTTGTCGAAATTAAACTCTACTGGTGTTCAAACAGCATTAAATTCTGCAGTATTTAGGGTGCTGAAACTTATTATTGTATTTCCTGTAGAAGACGAAACAAAACTATCAAACAAAGATGGTGAAATACTTCCAGATGCTAAAATTTTATCTGAAAATGCAACTGCAAGAAACCTTGCAGAAGTAATACACCAGGACATTGCTAAGGGATTCCTTTATGCTATAGATGTTAAAACAAAACAGCGAATTGGTGCCGATCATCAATTAAAAAATGGCGATGTGATTAAAATTGTGTCAAGTTTAAGCAGAGGATAACATGAAATGTCTTGGTATTGAAAGTACGGCACATACCTTCTCATGTGCTGTGGTTGATAGGAAGGGAAAACGTGGTGAAATTCTTTCAGACATTCGTAAAATTTATGGCCCACCTGAGGGCGAAGGAATCCATCCAAGGGAAGCTTCTAGGCATCATGTTGAAACTAGTAGTGCCGTATTAGCTGAAGCCTTACGGAAAGCCAAGATTTCTGTAGATGATCTTGACATAATCTCATATGCTGCAGGTCCTGGTCTTGGACCATGCTTACGTGTTGGCGCAGTAGTATCTAGAGCACTTTCATCCTATTACAAAATCCCGATCTATCCTGTAAATCATGCCATTGGTCACATTGAATTAGGAAAAATGTTGACGGGTGCGAAAAATCCTCTAGTTCTGTTGGTTTCAGGCGGGCACACCATGTTACTAGCTTTTTCGGATAAAAAATGGAGAGTTTTTGGTGAGACATTGGATATCACTCTGGGCCAATTGCTTGACCAATTTGGTAGATCAATTGGGTTTGCATCTCCTTGCGGAAAAAAAATTGAAGATCTTGCTGACAGAAACCACAACTACATACCGCTTCCTTATTCAGTAAAAGGAAATGATGTGTTATTTTCTGGGCTTCTTTCTGCTACAAAGGCGATTGCAAATAAGGGAGTTGAGGCTGCTTGTTATTCACTTCAAGAAACTGCATTTGCAATGATTTGCGAAGCAACAGAGCGCGCCTTGGCTTTTACCAAGAAAAAGGAGCTAATGATAGTAGGAGGTGTTGCAGCAAACAAAAGATTGTCAGTTATGCTAACAAGTATATGCAAAAGGCAAAACTGTAAATTTTTTGTAGTACCTCCAAAATTTGCTGGTGATTGTGGTTCTCAAATTGCTTGGCTCGGGCTGCTTGAGGCTTCTGTGAAAAAAGGAACTAGTTTGAAAAACACTTTTGTCAAGCAATCGTGGAGACTTGATACGGTAAAAGTTTCTTATTAGATTTATTTTTCTTCAGTTTTTGTTGCATGAAAGTTTTCTAAAGTTTTTTTAAATGTTTTTAGCCAGCCACCGTTGTTAAACACACCAAACTTGTAGGTGTTTTCACCATCTTTTGTTTTTGCAGTAAAACATATCTTCTTCATCAACAAGCCTTCTTTCCAAACCTTTGTAACATTTTCTAGTGGTACGTTCAGTACTGTATCACCCATCCTAGCTGAAAAATCCATGACCCTACTTTCTTTTTTATCAAATGCTACTCTTTTGTTTGTGAGCGTTAAAAATCCGACCCCAATAGTATCTTCATTACAATCCTCCTGACTGATTCTTTTTTCATCTGCGTCCATGATTAGATTTTAATCATATGATTATGGCTTATAATGTTAATGAAATTAATTAGAAAGGGAGCAGAGGGAGACCTTTTTCTTACTACTTGGATTAACCAAAAGGCTGTTTTAAAATCAAGAAAGAAGAAAGATTATAGAAATACATCTCTTGACCACCGCCTTCGAAAACAGAGAACCATAAGAGAGTCTGAAATTATATCTGAGGTAAAAAAATTTGGAATTCATACTCCGTTGGTTTATTTCGTAGACATAGAAAATTGTAACATCATAATGCAAAAAATAGATGGTGTTTTGGTTCGTGATTTACCAAATTCCAAGGTTGTTAGTGTGTGCAAAAAAATTGGTAGTTTAGTCGGAATCATGCACAAAAACGGAATATCACACGGGGATTTGACAACATCTAATTTTATAATATCAAAATTTTGCTTATAAAAATGTCATAAAATTGTTTTTAGTCAAATAATTTTTACTATTTAATATTAGTGCACAAAAAAGTTATAAACGTTTCAAATGAGTATAAAAAGAAAACACTTTAACTCTTTATTATTAAACTTAGTTATATAATGAACGTTAATTATAGGAAGACATTATGGAAAATAAAAAAATTATTAAAGATATTATTATTGATACAGACATGGGTTGGGATGACGTTATTGCAATTTTATTATTGATGAAAAATCCCAATATAAATATACTTGGAATAACAGTAACTGGCTGTGGAGAAACACATTTAGATGACGGAGTATATCTTGCTAAATCTTTACTTGAATTAGGAAATATTAAAGCTCCTGTTTGTGCAGGCTTTTCAAAGCCTAGTTCCTTAAACAATCAATTCCCAGAAGAGTTTAGAAATATCATGGATGATTGTAGTGGACTAAGAGGAAAACTTCCTATTCCTGAAAAGCCAACGGATACAAGAAGTGCCACACAATTTATTTGTGAAGCATTAGACAAACATGATGAGGGTATCACTATTTTATCACTAGGAGGATTAACCAATCTCTCCCCTTTATTACAAATGCAAACAAAACTGAAAAACTTACATAACCTTGTCATCATGGGCGGTGCAGTTTACGTTGATGGAAATGTTGCCTTACTTAATAACTCAGAACCTAGATGGAATCAAGGAGAACAATATTCTTCAAATACAAATGCAGAATGGAATATCTTTTTAGATGCTAGAGCGGCAAAAGATATTTTTAACTCATCAATGCCTATTACTTTAGTACCTCTAGATGCTTGTAATCATGTCATTTTAGATGCAAGTTATGAAAATCTCATAACAAAAGATGACCCTATTGCATATATACTACGTACTTTAGTAAAAGAAAAAGTTTCAGGTCCCACAAAAGAGGAAATACCTTTACCTATTTTTGACCCTCTTGCAGCTCTTATTGCAGTTAATTCTTTAAAAAAAATACGCACGGAGAAAATAAAACTAGAGGTAACTACTACACAAACAAATAAAAAAAATCAGTGCGGCAAAACTTTTGTTAGTACAAATGAAAACTTAAAAGATATAAATGTAATAACAGCAGTTTCAGCCAACGAATTTAAAAAAGTTTTTTCAAAATTTGCTAACAGTTAAAAACTATCCTAATCAATAATAACTTTTTGATAACTATCCTTTACATTCAGAGTATCTTGTGTATAATTTCATTTACAATAATCTAAAATAAAATGGAAATATATGTTTGATACTTTTAAGAACTTTATGGAAACCTACGCAACTTTTACACCCCAAGAATGGGAACAAGTTGAATCAAAATTGAAACTCGTACATTACAAAAAAGGAGATACCTTACTTCATGCAGGTGATGTATGTAAAACTCTACGTTTTATCAACAAGGGAATTGCACGACTTTATTTTATAAACGAAGAGGGCAAAGAGTTTACATGTTTTATTGCATTTAATGATAAAAGTGCTCGTCCAACAGATAAGTTTATTCTTGATTTTGAAAGTTATTCCAATCAGATTGAATCAACCTCTTTTGCAGATGTAGTTGATGATTGTGAAATAGTTGAAATAAGTTATGAAGATATGCAAGAATTATCAAAAAAAGTTGGAAGTATGAAAATATTCATGGAAGAGATGGGAACTTTAGTTTTTGCTAGTATCAGAGATGATATGATTTATAGATCAACAACAACAGCAAAACAAAGATATGAAGATTTTTTACATGAAAAGCCATTATTACTTAAAAAAGTACCTCAATACCAATTAGCCACATTTTTAGGTATAGCCCCTCAATCTTTAAGCCGTTTAAAAAATGAATCCAAATAATTTTTTTCAAAAGTTAACATAAGCGTTAATTTTTTTCAAAAGTTAACATATGTGAATGACAAACTTTTTTCATTGTAATACAATTCTTTAAATCAATTAAGGAATTACAATGAAAAATGGAAGAAGAGACTTTATCAGACTATCAACAACAGTAGCAGCAGGCGTATTAGTAGCAGGAACATTTTCAGGGTGTTTTGATAACACAGGGGAAAAAGTTACTACTGAAAGCAGTCATAACAAAGATGAAAAAGACATTCGATTTATTCTTCTATCATATGCAATTCTTGCACCCAATCCTCATAATAAACAACCATGGTTAGTTAAATTAAAAGATGAATTAAATTTCGACCTATATGTAGATACAAAAAGAACACTTCCACATACAGATCCTCCTTTTAGACAAATTCACATTGGACAAGGGACATTTTTAGAAAATCTAAATCTTGCAGCTTTAAACTTTGGATATGAAGCTGTTATCAATTATTTTCCACAAGGTGAATATTCTAACAGTGTTATTGAGAATAAACCCGTAGCTTCAATTCAATTAATTAAAAAAAACCTTATAGAAAAAGATGAATTATTTAATCAAATACTATCTAGACAATCGAATAAAAGAGAGTATACAAATGAAAAAGCACCATTACAAAAAATTAAACTCTTAAAAGAACAAATAAAATTAGAGTTAGAAAAAGAAGCAGGTTTTACACTTAATGTTACAAGTAACCAAAATCATATAAAAAAGCTTAGAGAAATAGCAGTAAATGGAATGAAAATTGAAACGGGTAATCATGATAGAGATATGGAAACAATCAAAATGTTTAGATTTAATCAAGATGAAATCAATAAATACAAAGATGGGTTTGGCTTAGCACAAAGTGGAGTTACTGGTGTGAAAAAATTCATGATTGAAAATCTATTCTTATCAAGAAAAAGTGCTCAAGAAGATCCAACTGCTTTTGGGAAAGAGGCTATTAGTGTAACAAAGAAACAAGTTGACTCAACAAATACATTTGGTTGGTTAAGTACAAAAAACAATAACAGACTTGACCAAGTTAAAATAGGAAGAGTATATGAAAGAATCAACTTATTGGCAACTTCTTTAGGATTAGTAATTCATCCAATCAGTCAAGTACTTCAAGAGTACTCAGATATGACACCATTACAAGATGAATTTTTAAACTATTTAGAAGTACCTAACAATCATACAGTACAAATGTTCTTTAGAATAGGAGTTGCTTCAAAAGTGGTACACTCTCCAAGAAGAGATACAAAAGATTTACTTATTTAATACAGCAAAAGAGTAGAACTAATATAAAAGTCATAAGTTTTACTCCAAAATATCATAAATAAAATATAAATGTAAATTTTTTGATATAATTTAAAAACTTGTATTTATTTAACATAAAAGGAATAATTATATTTAAGGTAGATTTAAATCACAAAAACAACTATTTGTACATAATCATATTTATTTTGTTTAGCATAAATACTTCTTATGCACAAACGTCTGTAGTATATCCTCGTCAAATTCACACAGATAATGAAACAACTACATATCCTGTCAAATTATTAAAACTTATTTTACAATACTCAAATGAAAACTATACGCTTAAAAAAAGTAGTCTGAAATTATTACAAGGAAGGGCATTACAAGAGCTTGAACAAAATCAGATTGTTGATGTTGTTTGGTCAATGACTTCAATACAACGAGAAAAAAACTTGATACCTATTCGAATACCAATATATAAGGGATTAATAGGAGCAAGACTACTATTAGTTAATAATAAAGATGCAAGTAAATTTAATAAGGTGACAGCTAAAAAAGACCTATTGAAATTTTATGCAGGTCAAGGACATGATTGGCCAGATACTAATATCTTAAAATTCAATAACGTACCAGCTATCACAGGTGCTAATTATGAAGGATTATTTAGAATGTTAAGATTAGATAGATTTAACTACTTTCCCCGATCAATTATTGAAATATGGGATGAGGCCAAAGTACATCAAAATGAAGACATTATAATTGATCCTAGACTTTTAATTCATTATCCAACAGCAACATACTTTTTTGTTAATAAAAACAATCAAAAACTAGCAAGTGACTTAAAAAATGGTTTTTCAAAAATTATTAAAAATGGAAAATTTGATAAGTTATTTTACCAATATCATGGCGACTTTATCAAAAAGGCAAATTTAGAAAATAGAGTGATTATTAAACTTGATAATCCAATTCTACCACTAAAAACACCACTTGATAAAAAAAAGCTCTGGTTTCAATTTTAATAAACTAATTCTTTTCTTCATTTTCCTCTACAAATAAAACCGTTTCAGCTTCATCAGGAGCAATATTAATCTTCTTTCCTTGATACTCTAGAACTATTACTTCACCTTGATTGCTGTCATGCAGTTTACAATATCTTAAATAATGAGAAAAATTTACAGCTTTACGCACAGGGTTTCCAATTTGTACCTCATCTAAAGATTGTCTTATTTGTTTTTTAATATAAAATCTACTCCAATTAAACCATGAAATTATAACTAATCCAAGTATTACTAAACCTTCTACCATCATATATCCTTTTTTTTATTACTAATAATAGGATATTTATATTTAAAAAAAATGTATATCCATAAAAATTTGATAGAAATTTCAAATCTTATGATTCTCTGTCGTTAAAGTATTTTAATTTATCTGGATTTCTCAAGGCATAAATACTTATAATTTTATGGTCTTTTATCTCAAAATTATAAGAACTTACCACTTTTCCATCAAGTGATAGAATAATTCCCAATGACCCATTAAACCATACTGTTTCAATTTTACTGTTAATTTCATCTGAGAAAAATGCGGAACTTGAAACCTTAATTAAAAACTTGGTGATAAATTCCTTATTCCCATATAAAATTTTCCTAGCTGCAATTGCTTTTCCTCCACCATCTGAGTAAAACTTTATTTCATCTGAAAATAACTTATTCAAATCATTAAAATCACCTTTTTTAATGGCTTGTAGAAATGAATTTGTAAGGTGCTCATGTTCCTTTTTTGAGGGTGTGTAGCTATTTTTTTCTTCTTTAAGTTTTTTATTTGCTCTTGATAATAATTGCCTACTATTTGGTACGCTGGTATTTAATACTTTTGAAATTTCACTATGAGAGAAGTCGAAAATGTCATGCAATATATATGTTATCTTTTCTTTATATGAAAGTTTTTCAAGAATAACCAATAAAGCGACAGATAGAGACTCGTCTTGTTCTAATTCATCTTGAGCTGATATATTTTTTTCCTCTATATAAGGCTCAGGTAACCAAGGCCCTATATAAAACTCTCTGTTATTTTTTGCACTTTTTAGAAAATCAAAAGTCAAATTGGTTGCAACTTTAAACATCCATGCTTTAGGATTAAGTATATTTTCTTCTTTTGAACCTAAAAGCTTTATTATGGTTTCTTGCGTAATATCTTTGGCTTCTTCTAAAGACCCAGTGATACGATATACATAAGAGATTAATAAGTCTCTGTGCAGCTGTGTTTGTGCAACCAATTCATTCATATATTTTTGTTTCCTTTTATACTTTAATTTCTACTAAAGAACAACTTATATCATCATTTAAAACTCTTTTAATCGATGGGAATACTTTTGTTGAGGCAATTGCAAGTCCAATTTCCATCAAAATTTCTTTTGTATATTCTTGTTTTATTCTAACATATAAAGCTTCAGATATATTATCATTTTTTGATACAGCTAATGCAAAATCATAAACATCTTTTAACTTTGACGATAAACCGTTTCCTTTATTAAAAAGTACCTCTTGTATAATTTCTTTTGAAACACCAGCTTCAACAGCCATGTCAACATTTAATTGTAAACAAGCAGAACAATCTTCATTTTTCATTGACGTTAATTTGCATATATACATTACATCTTTTGGTGTTTTATTTATATAACTAGCCATTGGCAAAAAAGCTTCAAATGTTTCATAAGCTCCAGGGGCTTCTTTTAACATATCTTTCATGTATGTCGTATCGTAATTATAATGTGCCTGAAATCCTTCTAGCATTTCTAGTGATTTATTTTCGTCTAACATATTTATTCCTTTTAGTTTGTGTGTATATATAAGACGATTAAGGATTCTAAAACGTGACAGAAATATAAAAAAAATTTTAAATTTGTAATATTTTTACTTTTGAGTTTGCTTTGAGTTGGTATACAGAGTAGAGTTTATTTTAGTACGTATTTACTACTAAATATAAAGCTAAAAGTTTTTTATTTATGAATAAGACATTATATTCACATGTTTAAAACGTGAATATTAAAGTAGCTGCTAATATAACAAGAGTACAAAATAATAACTTTTCAGAGTCAATCAATGGAATTTCTTTCGTTTTCATAATATGCTCCTTAAATAAAACCTATATAGAATTATATTCACATTGCGTTACAAATACTGTCACAAGTTTTTGTGACTTTAAAGATTAATGGATAATAGAAGTTTAGGACTGCAACTTTATGTACCCTCAGGAGTTTTAAAAACAATTAAACGAGCTTACTTTTTGGGCTATTTGTAAGCTTGAGAAGAGTGGTTTGCTCTTCTCATATAACGATGTTTTATAAACAGAACTCAACTGATTATAGTTTGAGTACTAAATCTAAAAGGGGAGAAAATGTATAATAATATTCTGCTTATTTAGTAAATTGATTATTTTTTATTTAGTTGCGAAATAAATAAAAATAAATCTACCTAAACAAAATACATTCTTTTCCCTGAGGATTCATAAAGTCACAAATATTTTTCTTCACATCAAAAAAATTGACTTTTTTAATGCTGTGTATTTACACTGTGTAAGTATAGCCAGCTAGAGTGGGGAAAAAGTGAGTTTTCAAATACTTATCCAAAATATCCTATTTTTATTCATTTTTAATTTTTTTGTATCTTTATATTAAGGAAATGAAAAAAACTTTTAGAAATTCAAATCGCCTAAAAATAGGACTTCTGGCTCCTAGATTTGAACTATTCAACAAAAAGTATTTTAAATTTTTGCATTTATGACCAGTATCAATTTTTATAAATAAATAAAGTGATATAATTAAAAAAAATTATTAATATAAGGTTTATTTATGAAACTACTAAATATCGTGCTTTTTGCAAGTATGTTAACATATGCAAATGCCCAACTAGTTCAACACAGTGATAATATTATCAAAGATACTTCGAACAACTTCTTATGGCAAGATTCAGATACTGTAAAAACAGAAACAAAAAACTATGAAGATGCAATACAGTATTGCAAAAACCTAGAATTAGATGGCCAATCAAACTGGAAAGTTCCCGGGTTTTTAGAGCTTTTTTCAATTGTGGATGCCAAAGTATATAATCCAACACTCTCAAAAGCTTTTAAAAATTTTTCCCCTTCAAACTATTGGACTACAAAAGTATATAGTCATGGTTTAAGTAAAGAGGCATTTGTTATTGATTTTAAATCAGGTGCATTTAACAGAGAAAAAATGGCTAAAAAGTTTTACGTTCGTTGTTATAAAAAATAATTGAAATCAATCAGGGTAATACTTACGAATAATTTGTATTACTCTATCTTCTTCTAAAAGTTTTTGCGCTGTTTCTATTAGTAGTGGTTTATATTTCTGAAGAGTTGACTTATGAGAAAACTGAATCCAAGCAGTATTTGTTGTAAGTATATAGGGTTCTCCAAGTTCGTTAATATTCATACCCATTAAGCCCAATTGGTATTCAAGAATTTTACTTGGCGCGATAATTGCGTCGATATTACCTTTTTTTAACATCAAAATGGCATTTTTATAATCTCTTACATAATGTATATTCAGTTTTTTATTATTTGCAAGTCCTTTATTATAGTTTACCCCAAGTGGAGTTGCCAATCTAATATGATATAAATCATCAAAACTGTGAATTGTTAATGTTTTTTTTCCAATGACAACAGTATCTAAATCATACAGAGAAATTAAATTATAACTGAAAGTATTGCTATAGTCGGAGAGAAAAAATATTGCAAAATCAATTTTTCCAGATTTTAACTCTTTGAGCATTCTTCTGTAAGGCATAAGAATCATTTTGATTTCTAGAGATGAATCTTCTTTGATACTTTCAATGATTTCAGTTGTAATTCCTACAACTTTATTATTTTCTTCATAAGCATAAGGAACGATATTAAATAATCCCGCAACCAGTTTTTCTTCGCTTAGGCAAATTTGAGGAGTTATAAAAAGAATTATTGAAAAAATAAAAGCTTTCATGTAAAATCCAAATTTACTTTTATTATAACATATATAAAGAATTATTAAAATTAGGAACGGAAATTTATTTAAAAATTAGTGTAATGAAAGATGCTAATAATGGTAATAGGTTTTTAGTAAAGGAAATATGTTTACTTGAAGACAAAATTAATTCTTTTATTAAACTCTTTGAAATCACCTTAAGTAAGGATATAGATATGGAAAGTTTTATAAATTTCTGTAAATCAC
>ENA-ORXI01002975-ORXI01002975.1-sediment-metagenome-genome-assembly--contig:-NODE-2975-length-11736-cov-4.535723_pt1 | contig 11736 bp, 6 predicted proteins | sample MGYA00237861_ERZ511468 | MGnify/ENA primary metagenome ERZ511468 (study PRJEB26299, sample SAMN06266213) | sediment metagenome | isolation source: Hudson Canyon methane seep mesocosm | place: USA:Hudson...
TGCCACAGTGCCACCACTACTAGCGTGACGTGTTAAAAGCGAGGCAACCTGTTTAATTAGTTCATCACCGGCTTTATAGCCCATGGAATCATTAATATTTTTAAACTTATCGATATCCAGCATCAACACAGCAATATATGAATAATTCCTGGATGATATCTTAATAGCTTGCTTCAAACGGTCATGTAACAAACGGCGATTAGGCAGTCCCGTTAGAGAATCATAGAAAGCCAGTTGTTCTATTTTATCTTGCGCCTGTCTAAGCGCGGTATAATCAACAGAAGTAGAAACATATTGAACAATGGAACCGTCATCATCTCTAATGGGCGATATAGTATCCATCGACCAATAATTCTCACCGGTTTTTTTAGTATTTTTAAACTCACCTCGCCACTTTAAGCCTTTTTTTAAATCAACCAAAACCTTGTTGAATTTTTCAATTTCAACTTTGTTGCAACATAAAATAGAGGGGGATTTTCCTGTTATCTCTTCAAGCCGGTAACCTGTTAACAAGGTGAATTTTGGGTTAACATATTCCACAATGCCTTCAGCGTTCATTATAGTAACCGCATCAGCACTCTGATCAATAGCGCTTGAAAGTAGATGAAGTCTTTTTTGAGCGGTGTTTCGCTTTTGCTCTGCATCAAGATTTTTAAGCGCATGACTTAAGTCTTCAGAAAGGTTAGACAATAGCTGCCTAAACTGTTCATCAAAAACATTACTTTGGTCAGAATAAAGCACTAATACAGCACAAACCTGATCATCTAATAAAAGCGGCACCGAAGCGGCCGAATTATACCCTCGGGAGAGTGCATTTTCCCTCCAGGGCTTAAAGCCTTGCTCTATGGAGATGTCATTAATACATACGACATTTTTTTCTTTGATAGAACGTACTACCGGCCCTCGGCTATAAGCATCAAGGTCTATTTTAATATTAAGAGTATCAACATAACCGTTATTCTGACCAGAAAAACAAGCCGGAACCACATCGTTTCCAGCAATCTCTCCAATCCAGGCCAATAAGAAACCGCCATCAGCGGAAGCCACATCACATATTTTTTCATACAATTTGTTTTTATTTTTAACCCGTGTAATAGCACGATTTGACTGCGTTAATAATTCATATAGTCGATTTAATTGCTCAATCTTACGCTGTGCTTTTTGTCGGCGAGTAAGATCTCGGCCAACGGCTAAAACTAATATTCGCCCTTCACTAGAGACCTTTGTTAAAGCAATCTCTACCCGGGTAGTAGTGCCATCTCTCTGATGTGCGTCAGTAGTAAATAAAACACGGTTTCCTGTTGATATAGCCTTTTCAAATTTTTCTCGCATCAAAAACATATCGTTTGGATGAATCAATTCAAGAGACATACCAGCCATATCTTTTCGGGAATAATCCAATGCATTGGCTCCTGCTGGATTAACATCCACGTAGCACATTGTTTCAGGGTCAACCAGATATATACCTTCAAAAGCATGGGCAGCCAAATTACTCAGGTGCCCTCTCTTCTCACCCGCTGATCGATGAATTTTAAATAGTTCATCTAACTCTCTACGCGTTTTTGTGCTTAATAGAAAAAATGCCATAGCAAAGCCCACAGCACTGAGTACTACGGCGGTTTGAACTGAATAATTTTTAATAGTGATAACGTACGAAATTGGAATAAAACTTAAAAAAATCACAAGCAAAAATAACGTAGCAACAATCGTGCTTCGGTTTCTTACTTGAAGGAAGTGATTAAAGCCAATACAAGCAACAGCAAGCCAAATTATTGCAGTAATCACTTTAAGCGTGAGAAAAAAATCTATTCCCATAGATGCTGACACTTACTACCATTTTGTTTTAGTTGAGAGCTAAGTTATATACTCAGATTAGCCCAACATTGAATTAATGTCTTTAAAAATACGAGCGATGTTATAAATAAGATTTCTTTAAACGAAGCCAATATAGAATGCGTTTAACCAGAAGTGCAACAATAGGAAACTGAATCAAAACGAAAAAATAAGTGAGCGCGGGTAAGTCTAAGAAAATCGCATAAACCAAGGCAAAACCAAAGGCTGAATCTAATTGATCCATAGCGATGAACCATAAACGCCCGCGTGTGGGGGTTGCCCCAGGAGCAATTCCCACTCGCCTTTTAATATACGAATTTGGAAGCTCAAAAATCACATACCCTAAGCCCAACGACAACCCTAGTACTATTAAAGAAACATCCGCTAAGGTTAATGCCAAACGGTCGGGCAATACATTTGATAATGAGCCTAGCAATAAAGCACCAGGAACCGTCACCAAAGGCATAACAATAACGCCCCGCCATGTTTTATTTTTACCAAAAGGTTTCTCTGCAATAGCGACCTTCAATGAAGGCAACCAATCATTTGCAACAAAAAACATATGCGCAACACCACCAACAACAATAGGGAGCGTCAACCAAAGTGCTATAACAACCGTTTCAAACATATATAACCTAAAATAAATTAGCCACCAAGAAGGCCTGCAACGAAGAAAAGTATCGCCCCACCTAACACAAGGCCGACAATTACATTAATACTTGAAAATTTAAAGAAGGGTCCGTTAAAAATCATTAAAAAACTGGCTATTGGGTAAACAAACAAGAGCAGCATAAACGCAATGGACTGGCCAAGTACCCATGAGAGAATATAAGCGCCCCCTAAAATAAAATTTAACCAGAAAACTGGCATCCCCAAATACGCCAAATTACCACTTTCATCTTTCACATTGCCTGTCTGGTTAAATACCGATAACCTTAAAATGCCACAGCAAAGTACCAAAACAAGTAAAGCCGCTTCAAGCAAACCGTTAAAGCCCCAGAAATACACTATAAACCCAGGCACAATAAGATAATCAAGTACATCAACAAAGCTATCTAAATAACGTCCAAACTCACTTTCATATCCGTATTTTCTTGCTAGAATGCCATCGAAGGCATCTATCAGCATAGCAATATAAAGCGCTGACAATGCATAAGCTATTTGATATTCAAAGGCAAAATATAAACTAGCAAAGGCAACCCAAACGCCGCTGAGTGTCAGCCAGTCAACGGGGTTTAGTGACACAATCAACATAGGCTTTTTCATAGCATTTTTCTCAGTTTTGATCGGTCAATTTTACTATTATGCCGACTATCAACAGGAATTTTATCTACGCAGGCAATGTTTATTCCACTTAGTTTTTCTGCTATCAATAATTTCATAATCAGGTGCTTAAGCTCTAGCTCAGAATATTCATTAGCTCTATCTATGCCAGACTCAAACACTAAAACAGGAGTAATAGTCGAAGCGCTTTGAACCAAAGCGGAACGCTTAATACCTTTAATCGCATCAATCTTACTTTCAAGCGAGTAAGTCAAAATATTCTGACCTTGATACTGGATAGAGTCAGACTGTCGTCCCATCAACCAAATTCGCCCTCGATCATCTAACCGAGCCAAGTCACCTGTACGATGCCATACGGTGCCATCTCTACATTTTATTTTGTTTTCTCTAGTCGCTTCAGGGTTATCTACATAACCTTTAAGTACATGCTTACCTTTTACAACCAATTCACCTATATCGCCTTGTTCACAAGAATAAGTAGCAAGTGACTCGTCTTTAATTTGATCACTATTTTCAGGAAGCTTTACGATCAGTACCTGCGATTGATGTGCAGGTGCACCCACAAGGTAGCCCTGTTTTTGTTCTTTTATCACATCGGTAATATCAACGCTGGCAATAGGCTCTGCTTCAGTGGAGCCATAAACAACCTGACTAAGTACTTCTGGAAAGGATTTTTTCAATTTACAGGCTAGCTTAGCCGTTACCGGTGCGCCGCCCAGGCTGATACTTTTTAAAGGGAACGGTTTCTTTGTGTCTGTTTGAATTAAAATAGCCGCATCAGCTAGTCGCTCAACAAAAGCAGGTGCTCCACTCAGTCGTGTTACATTACACTGTTCAATTTGCTGAATAACCAAGTGTCCATCAGCATTACCAGGCGCTGAAAAATCTATTGCGGGTAATACACTAGGCATACCACAGCACAAGTTATGTAACACGACCACAGGTAATGAGGTCATATCAATATCATCAGGGCTATCTTGCCAATGATCTCTTATGGCTATATGTTGCTGAATAAGGCTGTCATGGGTTCGGTCTGCCCCTTTGGGTCTACCGGTACTTCCCGATGTAAATGAGATTAAACCTCGTTCATTTTCATTGATCAGAACGCAAGGTGAAAAAATACCTTTGGGTATTGGAATAGTTTCTGTCATCCCATCCAGAGCTTCCAGACCAAGCAAAGATTTATCTGCAGAGATGTATTTTTTGCCCCAAAAAGCAGGAAGTAGCCAGCGTAATCTTAGCAAGGTTGAAGCTGCAACAATCAGCTTTGCATTACTTTCTTGTAACGCGCCCAACATTTTTTTAGGTCCCATCCCTGTATCAATAAAAACAGGAACCATGCCTTCCGCCAGCAAACCAATAACCATTGTATACAAGTTCACACAGGGTTTAAACATGACCACTACGCGATCTTGTTTTTTCAAACCTTCTTGTCTTAATAGTGTTCTAAATTGCTCAATTCGATGACCTAGCTCCCCAAAGGACACCTCTTCAAATTTTAGAATCTCACTATTTTCAATCTGAAGAGGTATATTTAGTGCGGTAACATATGGCTGTTTTTGACTGTGTCGCAGCACTAGCTTTGCAAAATTTCCTGATTCAGGCGCAGTAGAAGGAAGAATCTGATGCATTATAAGTCCTTAGAAAACAGAGCATACTCATGAGACCAGTCTCCAGGCTGAGAAAAGAACATTTTGCCCACTCTTGCAGAGGGGTTATCTTCTCTTACTAAGGTTGCAGCTCCATAGGTATAGCTTTTCTGAATCCATTGCATCATTAAATAACTCATTACCGAAAATAAGCCGCTTTTTCGATAAGCAGGGCTTACACCGCCACTCTTCCCTAGGGCCAGCGGCTTATCAAGTAATTTAAAATGCTCTTCGTAATTCAATTCAGCTGCACTCACTTTATGTTCTGCTGACGACTTCATCAATGGTGAATAGTCAGGAAACGCAACAAAAAATCCTGCTATTTTATTATCTGGCCCCATAGCTAATACAGAGCTTACAGGGCAAAATCGGGAAGCGAAGGATTGACCAAAGCCTTTTTTAAATTCTTCAAAGCTGATACCTGTATAAGCAAAATTATCTTTGAATATCTCATCAACATTTTGAAAAATTTCCGGCAGATTACTTAACCAAAAATCAGGGGTAAGACAGCTGAACTTTACCCCCAGCTCTTCAAGTTTTTTTAGTGCAGGTTCCATCATAGGCGCTGCAAGTTCAGGCTTACCTTTTTGCAGTCCAAACCAACTATAAAAACGCTTTGAAATGTTGTAACCCAATTGCGCCATTAACGCTGGGTAATATTCAGGGTTATAGGGCTCCCCAGGGAAGTAACCATTTTGATGCTCAGTTAAGCGAAGACGATATAAACCAAAGGTATTAAAATTTATGGGGCCATAAATAACATCAGCCCCACATTGTTTAGCCCATGATTCAAAACGATCAAAAACCGCCTTATTGGCATCAAAAGAATTAAGTGTTTCCCAATATCCAAAATAGGCTACTTTTTTACCGTCGATAAGTTGGTCAGGATTATAAAACCCCGCCAGACGCGTACTATTATCGATAACATCAAGCCAAACTTTATTTTTCCCATTAAAGAAACGATGCTCTGCTGAGAAAAGTGTTTGTAGTTGAATTTCGTTCTCTTTTATCCAATGTTCGTCGTTAGCATAAACATTTTGTGCAACGTTAAAGAACGATAAAGGTAGCTGATTTTCCGTATTCCACTCACTCATTCTGATCTACTTCACTCTCGCTCTTATTGCCTTCTTCCTTACTCTCTTCATCCTCTGCATCTAAGCGATGAATAGTGCCTTTCGCCCCATTCATTTTTACACGCTCACCATTTTTGATAATTTTTGTGATACCCGGAATATTCACAATCGCAGGAATACCTAGTTCACGCGCAACAACCGCAGAGTGCGACAACGTTGAACCACGCTCAACCAGCAGACCACCTGCCGTTGGGAATAAAGGTGCCCAACCTGGATCTGTTCTTACCGTACAAAGGATTTGCCCTTCAAGACTTAACTCATCTTCAGGAGAGAAAATAAGTCTTACAGGTTGCTCTACTATGCCCGGGTAACACCCAATACCCGATAGTTCTGAGCTACCTTCATCAATATCTTCATTCTGACCCTTATATTCATAGGCATTATGATGATAAACCGGCCCCCAGGTACTAAAGTGGTGTGGTAACTCTTCATCTTCGAAGCTGGAAAACTCCTCTTTACGTAGTTTCGCCAGAGCATTTAAAGAAGAGACACTTCGGCCTTCCATATAAGCATCTAACTCTTCTACTGTGAGATAAAGAATATCTCTCCCGTCATCCAGTTGTTTATCCATCTGAAGTTGCTGGCCAATTTCTATATAAATATCTCTGTAGAGACCAAACATACGGGTTCTGGCCAATCGCATATTTTCTCTATGTTTGATGGCCTCACGCAGCTTCTTTAAGTGCTTTTTAAAGGTGAATAGTTTCTTTTGTCCAAACTGGGATTCTATTTTTCCAAATACCAGTTGTTCGGCTTCATTTCTAAATGAGGCTTCATTGTTTGCCAGTGTGTCTTCAGTAAGATCATCTCGGCTTAGAAAGTTTTTAAGTACAGCAAACATAAAGGTAGGGTCTTTCCGTAAACTAATTGATTCCAGCTTAAGTTCACCAATTGTTCGATCACCGTATAACTCTATATATTCCTGACATTGCTTATAAAATTCAGGTGACTGTACTTGAATAGCATCTAATAAAAACTGGTTTTCTGTTGCCTCAACTAACACTCTAAGAGAACCATTAGCTCTGATATAACCACACATTCGAAGCAGCATTTTGGTAGGTTCTGTACTTTCAATGCCATCTTCACCTGATAGCAAATTATTTTGTATCAGCTCAGGATTTTCGACGCCTATTTTTGTTAACCAATCATTCACTTTCCCGTTATAGATCATTACGTAAAAGTCGTTAACAATGGGCGTAGTCCAACGGTCCAGTAAGTTAGTATCGAGTTGCTTAGTTAGCGCCATCAACTCAGCCATTTCCAGCGTATGTAACTGATCACGAGGTATAGCTTGATATTCCTTTTGGAACATCGACTTAAAATCTTCTACCAAGCGACCCATTTTGATGAAGCGGCTCAGTAAGGCAATCAACGCTCTCAGCATATTAGGGAGCTTTGACAACTTTTGAAATATAGAAAGATGAGAGTCCTGAATCATATCAACAGGATCTTGAAGCCCCATCATTCGTTCCATTGCTTCTTTGTTGGTTCCGAAGGATGGTAAAAATAATAAGCCCCGATACCAGTTATTAATATTGTAATAAACACGCCCGTTAATAAGGCCCAGCATGTTCCTTAACATATCTTGATTAGCGCCAATCTCTTTTTCTGAGATGCCCATTAGACGCATGGTTTGCTCATAAACCGTTTTGTATGCCCGGTTTGCAAAGCTAAAGGTTAGCGGCGTAGTTACACCACAATAGCTCTCTTGTATGTTGGAGTTATCCCATACAATTCTATCCCCTTTTGCCTGAGTGGGTGATGGCATTGAGGTAACAGGACGTGTCTGAAGGATATAAATTGAGCCATTCTCAATAGTCCACTCAATATCCTGAGGAAATAAGCGGGCTTCAGCGATAGATTTACCCGTGCGAATAAGCTGCTTTACCTGTTCATTTGAAAGACAAGATACATTTCTCAAGGCATCGTCTACTTCAACTTCTATTGTGCCAAGACCTTTCTTCTCATCAAAGATCAGCTGTACATCTTTTTCATTAATTACCGACTCTACGTCTTTGGCATCAAGGCCTACAGTATATTCGTCAGTACTACAAAGACCAGAAACAATACCTTCCCCTGCCCCGTAGCACGCTGATATCAAGCCCTGATCACGTCGGCCATTAATGGGATGTGATGTAAACATCACCCCGGAAACTGAACCAAAAATCATTCGCTGCACAATAACGGCTGCACGAATATTTCGATAATCAATTTTGTGGTGTAAGCGATAGATCAACGCTCGTTCTGTAAAGGCGCTTGCAAAAACACTCTTAACAGAATGAATAATGGCATCAAGGCCTTTTTGAAATAGCTCTGAGTCCATTTGACCAGCAAACGATGCTGCAGCGGCATCTTCACCCACAACCGATGAGCGAACCGCATAAAAATCATCCACACCTTTTGGTAACGTTAAAAGTGCTTCACTGATTTTTTCTTCAAGCTCAGCGGGTAAATTTCCGGCCAGTAACTTTTTACGAATATCAGCAGAAAGTGGCCCAACATTTTTATTGGTCAAGTCTTTCAGTTTGCCGTCTATCCAGTCACCTAGTTTATTTTCTGACACATAGCCATTAAATGCTTCTGTGGTGATTACAAACCACTCAGGGACATTAAAAGCATTACGTGTTAACCAGGCCATCTGGCTTGCCTTGCCCCCCAAGGTATTTTCACTAAAGCTTGACGCTTCTTGAGAAGATAGTACGTAAGATGAAACTCTACTTTGGTCTGTCATGTTGTTATTTCTCAGCCATTTATACTTATATAATGCCTATACTAAAATGACGATGTCAGGCTTTGTTTGTCATCCTCGCGAAGGCGGGGATCCATTTTTTTAGCTTAGTTTTGAGTCATGGATTCCCGCCTTCGCGGGAATGACAGTAATTATTTACTTCCAGTTACTGCAAGCACGCTGAATTTCAAGCATGAGCAAACGTCTGTATGTACTGTGAATACGCTCCATAAACTTATAGTGTCTAAAGGTATGGGCCATTGCATACAAAGACATACGGGTAACCAGTAGGTCTGCTAAACAAAGACTGAATCCGTCTCGCCATTCAACAGGATCAATTTCTTCACCTGTATTTTTCTCTAATTCAGTGCGATGATATTCAATAAAATCATCAACTTCTTTTTGCGTAAAATCACCAGTTAAAGTGAATGCTAAAAGCTCAGCTACGTCATACTGAGGTAGATGAATAGTCGCTAACTCCCAGTCGTAAGCACACAAACGAAGTCCATCCGCTGTTTTTCTAAAAGCAATATTTCTAGGGTTAAAGTCATTATGAATCAATGTCTTTGGCATCTTTTCAATACGAGACCAAAGTTTAGGAAACGATTTAACTAAATCTCTAAATTGCATTAAATCCTGATCTGAAAACCACTCAGGAAACTCTTCATGAGCATGAACCCCCAGCATTTCCCACAAACGCTGTTTTTCTACCCTGGATTCTATTGTAGGTTCATCCATAACCCATGGTTGCTGGCGAAGCTCATCTTCACGGCCGTACCAAATACTATGTACCTCTGCGATCCCTTTGATAGCTACGCGAATATGCTCAGGCGTCCATCCAGACACATCATCAGCGCTGTCCATCAACACCATATCTTTCATTAATTCTTCAACAATCAGGTAGGCTTCACGCTCTTCATTCTCATATACGCCATAAATTAATGGCGCATTGCGAGTAAAACGAGGGTCTTTCTGTGTCATTACGGCTAATTCACGCTGATGACAGCCACGGAAACCCAGCTGATCTTTAAAGCGATTATATTCCTGAGCCAAACGAGGGTCACACATAGCCGCCATGCTATTGAGCATCATGATAACTTCGGCATCCAAAGGCTTAACTTTAACCATCACCTCTTTGCTTTCTTGCTTACCTAAATCATTTTGCAACGCTAGAGAATAGGGAAAGTGACCCAGAATTTTATTCACTTTATGAGCTGTTAGCTCAGTAATAATACTGCTGCCTTTTGATTCATGAGCAACGGGTTGTGCTGAGTCTACTTTTATATGCTCACTCTCAAATTGCTCACGCATAAGTCGCTGGAAGAATTCAGCATTAAGATCGCCCTGCTTTAGGGTATCTACTGGCCTGTTTCGACCTAGCTTTTCATGCGCACTGGCAAATTGCCCACTGGCAATGGCAGACAAGGTAGATAAATCAAGCGCCAGACAATAACCACAGATAATCTCTGCTAAGCGACCGGCATTACCAGGGCCTGCGCAACCTAGTAATTCTAAACACTCTTTCTGGTGAGCTAAACTGGTGCCACCTCCTACCGTCCCTATAACTAGACTAGGCAGTATCATGCTGGCATAAACACCCTGCCCGTCATCGGTTAGTTCAAGGTGAAACTGACCAATAGAAGACTCATGCACACAAGCAATATCCTGCCCTGTAGCCGTAAACATTGCGCCAATAACATTCGCAATATTGATGTTGATACCCACCATACCGGCACCAACGCTGCCAGTCACAAAGTTCTGATAAGCTTCAACTAGTAGTTTTGGTGTCACTTTTAGCACGCGTTCAGTATGTTCAGCGGGCAAAATACATTCAGCCATCACTCTTACGCCACGGCCTTTAAGGAAGGACTGGTATGTTACTTTTTTATCATTAGATAAGTTGGCTTCAATCATGAAGTTTTCGAACTTCAAAGATTCAAATTGCTTCATCTGTTCCATCACCCAAAGGCAGGCTTGCCAGGTACAGGTTGTGGTCATATTCTGACCTGCTGCATCGCCTGTTTCATAAACAAAGTGAACATGAACCGCTTTACCGAATACTTGAGGGTCTACTTCTTTAAGGTCTGCATAGTTAGAGAATCGTTTGGTCTGCTCTTTAATTTCTTCAAAGTGGCTCTCCACCCAACTAGCAAAAAACAAGGCATTTTGCATGTTCTCCAGAACGAATAGAGGGACTCTCAGCATGCGTTGCCCAAGCACTTTTGTATTCACGCCGCCACAACGTGATAACACCGTAGCACCGCGTGTAGCAGAAGCAACCAATGCTCCCTCAGACGTTGCCATGGGGGCATACATCAAACCATTAACGTTTTGACCATTAATAAGCAGAGGCCCAGCAACACCCACAGGAATTTCTACTGAACCAATAAAGGCCTCAATATTACTCATTAGCTTATTGGCATCAAACGAGTTCTTTTCTACTGTTTTAAGCTTTGCATTAGTCTGTTCTCTAATGAATGCCAATCTTTCTAATCGAGCTTCTTCAGTGTAAACACCACGAGCGGGCACTTTAGGTAAGCTTAAAGCATCATAAGCAGGCTCTTCTTTGCTTCTATCGTTTTCTCTGTGTATCCAGTATAAGACCTGCCAAAGCGCACTTGAATTCGCTGCTTCAGGTACCGCTGCATTCACTTCAATCAACTGTACTCGCCCGGCATCAGTGCTAATTGTGCTTGAAATTGAAGTGCTGGAAACAACTAAATCAGTATCACAAAGATAATCACCATCTATGGCAATCTTGCAATTTTCAATTGGGGTCTCTGCTGTCAGTTCACTAATTTTATTAGATGACTCAATTGTAAATGTTAGCCCGTTGGGGGTGACCGTAGATAACTCACCCAATAGTGCCTCACCCCTTAGGGTGAACGATAAAACACCCCTATGGACTGTATTATTAAGAAATTTTCCGTGCTCTTGACTGTTAGGTAACATTAACCGCTACTCCGCCTCTAAATACTATGGTCGATAACTATGATCTATAACTACGATAGAAAACTACGATCGAAATAAACATAAACAACGTGAACACTTTTACATAAGTGTAAAAGTGATTCCGCGATTAACAAACACACTAACGATTAAAACGATA
>ENA-ORXI01002976-ORXI01002976.1-sediment-metagenome-genome-assembly--contig:-NODE-2976-length-11732-cov-2.784299_pt1 | contig 11732 bp, 9 predicted proteins | sample MGYA00237861_ERZ511468 | MGnify/ENA primary metagenome ERZ511468 (study PRJEB26299, sample SAMN06266213) | sediment metagenome | isolation source: Hudson Canyon methane seep mesocosm | place: USA:Hudson...
GTCTATTATTATTGTGCAGCTAAGTTAAGAACCGATTAAGAACGAAGTAAGGTGACGATTCGCTCAATCAATGATTGTATATATATCATCATTTAGTGTGCCTACTTTTTTATTGATAATAGATTCATGAGCAGTAAATATTTTACCTGGCCGGATATAACTGACCAAATTAAGAGAGCCATGTTTGAAATCTGTTTCAAGTAGCCTTAAACTCGATTCATCCGCATAAGACTTACTAGTAACCTGACATAAGATCCAATCATGGTTTTGAGCGCTAGCCAGAATAACCGCCGGGCGTAGCTTTGACTTTTTAAGATTAGAAAACGGGAAATTTACAAAAAACGACATCACTTACTGAAAATTTTTCCACGCGTCAACTTCCTCGTCGTTATCCCACTCTGACAAGGAGGCTTCGCTTAATAAAGAAACTTCAGCACACCCCTTACTTTCCATTTCAAGCCTGTTCTCTTTAAATTTAATAAAATCCAAAACTTCTTGCTGAATACTCTCAGGTAACGCACGACTATGAAGTGTTATTTCTTTTATCAATTTATTCATCATATACCTCGCTCAGTAAGTACCTACATAATATTATCGTATATAAGTATCATTCACTACTTTCATAACTAAAGCAACGGACTAAACCTTCCCCTAGGGACATAGCCGAAGCCCAGAACACATTGGATGATGCCAACCTGAATCAAAAATCATGGAAAACGCAAAACCTATTCACCACAGAGGAAAACGAGGCGCTTCGCTGCACAGAGAAGGGATTTAAACATGTACATTTCCACCCTTTTTGGGACGGTAATGGTCGACCAGCACGCTTAATTGCTAACCTTCCATTGTTAACGTCAGGCCTTCCACCCCTAGTTATTCAACAAAAAGACCGACAAAGCTACAAAAAAACACTAGCTGATTATCAATGGTTTACTGAAGATTACCCGCCATACAATTATCAAAATGAGCAAGGGGAATTGGTTGGTATTTATCCTGAAGTATTAACGCTGGTATATAAAGAGCTTAATCTTAACATCAACACTAAAAGCATAATGATTGTACCATGGGCAAGACTTTATTATACCCTCGAGCACTCTCTTGAACATGCGGCATTTAGTATGATTAAAACACCAGAACGAGAAAAAAAGTTTCAATTAGTGCCTTTACCTGTAGAGACAAAAGTATCCATCATGGTGCTAAATGAGAACAGACATATTTTAGCTAAAAAATCACTTGAAGATCTTACTTACTCTGTTGTTCGACAAGATATAGGAGAGCATTTACTAGATAAGCAATTAAATATAAATAATAAAGTAAAAACGACCTCTGCTAGTAGTATGTTGAATATGCTCATTCACCGCAGAGTTCATGCTGTTGCCTACTCTGAATTAGTTGCTTATTTTCAGATCGATAAGATAGGCTATACAAGTCAAAAAATAGTGCCTATATACACCTTAAAAGATGGGTTAAAAACTGCTTTTATATTTCATAAAAACACACCTACCTGCGTAACTCAATTATTTCATCAAGCCATGTCCTCGCTTGATGAAAGAGGAGAAATCTCTCGCGTGCTAAAAAAATATCAGTAATAGTAGATTAATTATTTGCTGATATCATTTGTTTTCCTGAATTAATTAATGATCATAGCTATGATTAAGAGTACTATAGCGCCGTTTTTTCTCTTGTTCTGTTACATATAAGGGATTTACATTATCATTTTTAGTTCTCGGAGAGTTTAGTTTATGCCATTTCAGCCCGGTCAACGTTGGATCAGTGACAGTGAATCAGATCAAGGATTAGGAACCGTTACCGGTATAGAGCATCGATTTGTTAATATCGTATTCACCGCTACTGGCGAATCACGTCAATACGCCAAAGCGAACGCCCCGCTAACTCGTGTTATTTTTAATCAAGGTGATACTATTCCAAGTCATGAAGGCTGGGAGTTGAAAGTCACCTCAAGCAGTGAAGAACATGGCATTATCATCTATCAAGGTGTCCGACAAGACACCTTAGAAGAAGTGTCATTAAAAGAAGTGATGATAGATCACTTTATTAAATTTAATAAACCGCACGACCGCTTACTTAACAGCCAAGTTGACAGACTTGACTGGTTTCGCCTTCGCAAAGATTGCTTACATCACCAATATCAACAGCAACAATCTGAATTAATGGGTTTAACAGGCGCTCGCGTAAGTCTTATTCCCCACCAACTTTATATCGCTGACGAAGTGGGTAATCGTTTTGCCCCCCGTGTTTTACTCGCCGATGAAGTTGGCTTAGGTAAAACCATCGAAGCCGGCCTAATAATTCATCAACAGCTGGTAAGTGGTCGTGCAAAGCGCATTTTGATCATAGTACCTGAATCATTAATGCATCAATGGTTAGTGGAAATGCTGCGTCGCTTTAATCTGAACTTTAGTATTTTTGATGAAGATCGCTGTGTTGAAACCGCTGGTGAAGATGCAACCAACCCTTTTAGTACTGAGCAATTAGTGCTTGTTAACTTAGGTTTTGTCACTAACAACCCTAAGTGGTACGAAGAGTTAATTAGTGAAGACTGGGATTTAATGGTGGTAGATGAAGCCCATCATTTACAGTGGCAACAAGAGAAACCTAGCTTAGAGTATCAGTGTATTGAGCAATTAGCTCAAGTGATCCCTGGCGTATTATTACTCACCGCAACGCCAGATCAATTGGGCCATGAAAGTCACTTTGCCCGTTTGCGTTTGCTTGACCCAGATAGATTCTTCGATTATGACAAATTTACTGAAGAAGAATCTCACTATAGCGAAGTGGCAGACGCTGCCAATGCTTTAGTTGAAGGTGAACAGCTATCTGTTGATCAAGAAGACACTTTATCAGCACTATTAAAAGAGTCTGATATTAGTAAGCAGTTAACGGGGCTAAATAACGATAACGCACAAGAGCAACAGAGTATTCGCCAGCAATTACTATCACAATTACTTGATAGACATGGCACAGGTCGTATTTTATTTAGAAACTCACGTAATACGATTAAAGGTTTCCCTGCGCGTGAAACACATCCCGCCCCCTTAATCATGCCTGAGCAATATCAAGAATCATTAAATGAGTTTATGCTGAGCGGTTGCCCTGAAACCCTAGCAAGCTCTAAGCAAGCTAAGTTTGTTTTCACACCAGAAATGCTCTACGGATTAGACTATGGATTAGATAAGCAAGCTGATACATGGACAGCTTTTGATCCCCGTGTTGATTATTTAATTGATTTACTGAAATCATTGAAAAAAGAAAAAGTATTAGTGATTTGTGCGCATGCGCAAACAGCTATTGATTTAGAAGCAGCACTTCGTGTTAAAGAAGGCATTCGCTCGGCAGTTTTTCATGAAGGCTTATCAATATTTGAACGCGATAAAGCAGCAGCTTATTTTGCACAAGATGAAAACAGTGCGCAGTTGTTACTTTGCTCTGAAATAGGCAGTGAAGGACGAAACTTCCAGTTTTCTCATCACTTAGTGTTATTTGATTTACCAAGTAATCCAGATTTACTAGAGCAACGCATTGGTCGCCTTGACCGCATTGGTCAAACCGAAATTATACGTTTGCACATTCCTTATTTTGAAGACTCAGCACAACATTTATTATTTGACTGGTATCAACAAGGTATGCAAGCGTTTGAACATACTTGTATTACAGGTCGCGTAGTTTACGAAGCTTATGGCCAACAATTATTAGCATTAGCGTTAAGTGCGCAGCAAGCTTCTAGTGAAGCTGAGCAGTTAATTAGTGACAGTTGGCAAAAGCATTGTCAAATAAAAGCAGAGTTAGAATCTGGCCGGGATAAATTACTTGAGCTTAATTCATCGGGTCAAGGCCGTGCCCATGCGTTAGTAGAAAAAATAGAACGTAGTGACAGACAAATACATTTGCCTCAGTTTATGTTTCAAGTATTGGATGTATTTGGTGTTCAACAGGACGATAAAGCCGATAATGCTATCGCGCTAAATCAAAGTGAGCACATGCTTAATAGCAATTTCCCTTGCTTACCTGAAGATGGTACCACTGTTACTTTTGACCGTAATACCGCCTTAATAAATGAAAACTATCAACTACTCACTTGGGATCACCCAATGGTTCGCGGAGTGATGGACTTAGTGCTTAGTGATGAAATTGGCAATGCGAGTATGGGCTTATTAAAAAATGAAGCATTACCTGTTGGCACTTTCTTTTTAGAATGTTTGTTTACTGTGGAAGCTACCGCGCCTGCACATTTACAGCTAGGTCGTTATTTACCTACCACGCCCATTCGTATTTTAGTTGATAAAAGTGGGAAAAATCTTGCTGATAAAGTGAGTGAATCAGTGTTAGATAAACAGTTATCTCCTGTTAAAAAGCAAATGGCATTACAGTTAATAAAAGCGTTAAAATCACAAATTGGGCCGCTAGTTGCCCAAGCTGAAGATCATGGCAAAGAGCAAATTTGTGCCATTCAAACAAAAGCCTTAGCAAATATGCAAACTAAACTTGAGCAAGAGCAACAAAGGTTAACCGCATTAAAGGCGATAAACCCGAGTGTTCGACAAGCTGAGATTGACTTTATTGCTCATCAACAAAATGAACTGACCCATTATATTGATAAAGCTCAACTAACGTTTGAAGCAGTGCGTATGATAGTAGTGACACATTAACTAAAAGTTACCAGCAAGCGAAGTACCGAGTAGCGAAGTAGCAAACTCTCAGCAGTTTAACTTTGAAACTCGCCACTTAAAACTTTGAGCGAAGCGAGACAATATGACTGCAAACCCAGATTTTATCTATAAACCACCGATGAGTCCTTACCTTGATATTATTTATAAAGATGAGGACATCGTTGTTTTAAATAAAAGCAGTGGCTTACTAAGCGTACCCGGCCGCTTGCCTGAACATCAAGATTGCTTGCAAAATAGGGTACAGCGAGTTTTGCCCACTGCAACCGTAGTTCATCGTTTAGATATGGCCACTTCCGGCATAATTATTATGGCGCTGAATAAACCTGCACATGTGTTTATTAGCAGACAATTTGAACAACGAAAAACGAAGAAAAGCTATATTGCCAGAGTATATGGTCACGTTAAAGAGCATGAGGGTAGCGTTGATTTACCACTGATATGTGACTGGCCAAATAGGCCGAAGCAAAAAGTGGATCATGAAAATGGCAAACAATCTTTAACTCATTATCGAGTGTTAAGCTACAGTGAACTAAATTCAGGAAATGATAGTTCAGAAGGTGGAAGCTCAGAAAATGAAAGTACCTTAGTTGAATTAACTCCTGTCACTGGGCGCTCTCATCAACTACGGGTACACATGCTAGCACTAGGACATCCTATTTTAGGTGACCGATTATACGCTCACGAGCAAGCATTAACGGTTAGCCCTAGATTACAATTACATGCGAGAAACTTAAGTTTAGCGCATCCTGTTACAGGTGAATTACTCACTTTTGTCGCGCCTTGCCCATTTAATTAACACTTTTAGCTAACAAGCCGATATAACAGTAATGAGTAATAAAAAACAAAATTAAAAAATTTAATTAAATAGAAATAAAGGAAAACTGTGCGAGCGCTATTAAAATTAACAATACTCAAGCTAACAATCTCTTTATTGCTACTAACGTCGGCAAACTTTGCTGTTTTAGCGCAACAAGATGAAAAAACTTCACCTAAGCAAGAAGTAGCGCAAACTGATGCTCAATCAAAAAAAACATCCGAAACAAAGCCAAAAGCGACCGCTATTCCACCGCCTACTTCTATTACTCTACAATATAAAGAAGACTTAAAACATTACCTTCCTGCCGACAAAGTTAAGCCTTTATTAGCTGGCCCCGATGATTACATAACATTAATTACTGAAAACACTAGTGTAAATAATAAAGGTGTTGCGATTTTATTACCTGATTGGCAACAGGGAGCAACAAATCCCAAAGCCATAAATTTTTTGCGCAACAAGCTTCCTCTACAGGGTTGGACTACCATCAGTATTCAGCCTTCTAGCAAACCAACTGATTACCCATCAAGTGCCTTAAAGATTAGCGAGCAACAACAAGAAAACAAAACCATTATTGATGATTACAATATTAAGCTTGGTACAATGATGAATGCTGTGATCACCAAAGCGAATGAATACCCCGGAATTGTAATTATTATTGCCCAAGGCAACCATGGGGCCATGTTAGTAGAGCTTTTAAACCAAGGCAATGAGCAACCAGCAATTACTCAACCACCTAACGCATTAATTTTGTTAAGTAGTTATTTATTAACCAGCAATAAATTAATTGATGAAACTAACACCTCTTTTGCTAAAAAATTAGCTTATAGCGAATACCCTGTATTAGATTTATACCTTAGACACGATAATCCCATTGTTTTGAACAAAGCTAAACAGCGCTTGGCCTTGTCTAAAAAAGAAATGAAGGTCTATTACCGTCAACGTCAACTTAACAATGTCGCTATGGGTTACTATCCCGAACAGGAGCTGCTTACTCAAATCAATAGTTGGTTGAAATCTATCGGTTGGTAAACAAGCTAGTGACGAGCGATAAAAGTGGCGAGTTACGAAGGGATTAAGATAAATTGCGAGCAAGAAAAGTAGCGAGTTGCGAAAACACTAAACTTTCAATAACTGGTTTTCGAAACTATTAACTCGCTACTCGTCACTTTACTTATCTTGCTTTGAAATCAAATCATATGCCGCTTGAATATCTTGGGTTTTTTCTTTCGCAGCTTCCATCATTGCTGGTGGTAACCCTTTAGCAATTAACTTATCAGGATGATGTTGAGACATGAGTTTACGATAAGCCTTTTTAATATCACCTTTAGAGTCTTCTTTACTAACACCTAAAACTTTATAAGCGTTATCAAGTTGTCCGGCACTTGTTGGTGAATTTTCTCCATTAAATTGCTGATAACTCTGCCCTGATTGTTGGTGAAAAGCGGCACTAGCTATAATCATTTCTAGTAAATTATTTAACTGACGAGCAGAATACCCCAAGAGCTTAGCAATAATGTGTAATACTTCGCGCTCTTTAGCGTCTAATTCTCCATCAGAAAAAGCCACTTGAATTTGAATTTCTAAAAACATCAATCGTAAATCATGACGATTGCCACAAATACTCTTAAATTTTCTTAAACGTTCTTTTAAAGGGAAACCATCGGTTTTTCCTTCGCGGAAAGCATCTTGTGCTTGTTGACGTAACTCGTTAGTTAGACCTAGTTTGTCCATGTAAGCATTCGCAAAAGCTATTTCATGGTTAGTTACTTGACCTTTAGATTTTGCTACATGACCCATTACTGAAAAAGTGGTGTAGAAAAAAGCCGCCTGACGTGCAACATCATCTTCCTTACCGCCAGTTACGCCATCAAAATCAAACCCTCGGGCGCGGTCAAATAAATGTCCTAGCCACAGACCTAATAATGCACCAAATAAGTTTTTACTCAACATGAAGCCAAATAAAAACCCTAAAACCTTTCCCCAAATACGCATACTTTTCTTATTACCCTACACTTTATACCAATTTGATTAAATTTCTTCCCAACTCAGAGCTATGCTCGATGTTCAATAACAAGGCAAATTTGTTTCGGTCTAGTTATTCTAAATCAAATAAATTTAACGATGTTAGTGGGCATCGAGCAAGCTCCCAAAGGGCGAGTTTAGAAGGCTTACATGCGGCGTTATTGATTTTTACAAGGGAATAACCATTCTCTTCAATCAATGCCTTGCCTCTAAGCCTTTTAATTCTCGCTGAGTAGGAAAGAACTTAATCAACTTGGTATTATTGGCTATTTACTCACTACTCGTAGCTAGAAGGCTACATTTGCTATATCATATACGTTTCATCGCGCATATTTAAGATAACATTTACAAATAAATGCTTTTTCTCCGACAAATTTTTTTCTTCATCATTTTATTTTGTTTCGCATTTTCAATGCCAACGTTAGCTGAAACAGATACTAAAGCACCTTCCGAAGCAACGGCGCAGGCTCAATTCCAATGCGCTATTCCAACGTTTTCTCCAATGATAGTAAATGCGCCCAAAATAACAGATAACAGCATTAGCATAACTTCCAAATATTCGAGTATTGAAAAAGATCAAGTAGCCAACTTTAACGGTGGTGTCACTCTTGTTGATAAAAGCCAAATAATCACAGCTGACCAACTCGCCTTTGACCGTTTATTAATGAAATTTAACGCTCAAGGCAATATACACTATCAGAATCAAAGTATTGATATTCTCGCGAGTGAACTTTACGCCAGTAAAAAAGATAAAAAAAGCACCATGCTTAATGCCGCTTATCAACTTTATGGTAATCCCGGCCATGGCAGCGCCGTTGAGTTACAAATAAGCTCAACCCAAGGGCTAAGCTTATTAGATTCAACTTTTACCACTTGTGTAGGCGATAAACCCGACTGGCAAATAAAAGCCTCTGAAATAAAAATATCTGCTGACGGTAGTGAAGGAGAGGCTTATCATGCACAAGTGCGGTTATTTGATACACCCATTTTATACTTACCCTACTTCACTTTCCCCGTTTCTAAACAGCGAAAAAGTGGCTTTCTATATCCTAAAATTGGTAGCTCTAGTAATTCAGGAATAGAAATTGAAGCACCCTATTATTGGAATATTGCGCCAAACATGGATGCTACAATTACCCCTCACTATATGTCTAAACGAGGCACACAGCTAAAAACTGAATTCCGGTATTTGTCTGGGCTACAAAACGGCAGTGTCAATTTAGAATATTTAAACAAAGATAATGAAATTAAATCAAATAATGATCCGCGCTATCTTGCAAGGTTTCAGCATGTAGGCACATTTTCCGATAACTTTCGTGCCTATATAGATTATACCACCATCAGTGATGACAATTATTTAGTTGATATTGGCTCCAAGCATTATAATTCTAATGATGCTTATTTATATCAAATAGGTGAATTATCTTATTTTGGTGACCAGTGGCAAACGACAATGAAACTACAAGATTTTGAAGTTTTAGGTAATCATCAAGCAAGTTATAAAACATTACCCCATATAGAAATTTCAGCCCAAGAGCCATTTAATTTACTTTCTGAGCAGAGTTTATCAGGGCAATGGGAACTGTATTCTGAAATATCAAATTTTCAAGCTGACACTAAAGATCAAGTAAGTGCTAATCGATATCATGTTGAAGCTGGCTTAAATATTCCTATATCTACACCCGCTTGGTTTTTAAATTCAGAATTTATGTTAATGCATACATACTACCAACAAGATAATATTCAAGTTGGAAGTGAGTTAAGCGAGACTGTCAACCGAACTTTGCCGAAAATTCGCTTTCATGGCGGTATTAACTTTGATAGAGAAATGACTTTATTTGCAAGTGGTTACACGCAAACTATAGAGCCACAAATTCAATATTTATATATTCCAGAAAAAGATCAAAGCAATATAGGTTTGTACGATACCACCAACTTGCAAGATGACTTTAATGGCTTATTTAGAGACCGAAGTTATAGTGGTTTAGATAGAGTTGCTAGCGCTAATCAATACACATGGGGTATTACCAGTAGAATTCTTGACCCATCGAACTTAGAGGTTTTTCGATTAAGTGTCGGTCGCATTCACTATTTATCTACCAATAGCACCATCGATGAATTATTTGATGATAATGACAACAATGCTGGTAATCAACAGTCATCCGTTGCTGCCAATTTATTTTACCGATTAAATCATAAGTGGCAAATTAGTAGCGATATACAATACAATACTATTGAAAGCTTTACGAACAAGAGTCAGGCAGCGATAAATTATCAAATTGATAAATATAATTCAGTTCAATTGAACCATAGGTATACTCGTAATGTCTCAGGTAGTAGTTTAGAGCAAATGTCATTGCTAGCAAACGTTGCTATTAACAAAGATTGGGCTTTTGTTGGACGATTAACTCAAGATTTAAAAGGGAAGCGCAGCATAGAAAGCTATGCAGGCCTACAATATGAAAGTTGTTGCTGGGCTGTACGTATAGCCTATCATAGACATATAAACTCAAACTTAAGTGATGATGGTTTTTCCAATGAAAACCGCGATGAATTTAATAGTGGCTTCGAGCTACAGTTCATCATCAAGGGGCTAAATGGTAAGCAAGACGCCATTGGCACACAAGAAATGTTTAATTCAAGTATTTTTGGCTATAAACGCCCTTATTACTTACAGAACTAAGCATAAAATAAATTAATAATGCACCATAACCAAGATGTAATAATTCATGAAAAATTTAGTTACCACTTTACTTAAAACATTAATACTCACCAATGTACTTTATGCTGGATTACAAACATCGGTACAAGCTGAAGAAGAACAATTAGACAAAGTTGCTGCTGTTGTTAACGGTGGCGTAGTACTCGAGTCTGAGGTGCAAGATCTTCTAGAGAATATAAAAAAGCAAGCTGAAAAAAATAATCAGTCATTACCTTCTAATAAAGCCTTGCGTACACAAGTTATGGATAAGTTAATTAACGATAGCTTAACCCTACAAATTGGTGAGCGCATGGGTGTACAAGTTAGCGATGCTCAATTAGATCAAACTATTGCCAACATGGCACAAGAAAACAAACTAACTTTATCTCAATTTCGCCAAGCGATTATTAGCGATGGTGAAGACTATGAAAAATATCGTGAAAATGTTCGTACTGAGTTAATTTCTGGTGAAGTTCGCCGTAACAGTGTTCAACGTCGTATCTATGTTTCTCAGCAAGAAATCTTTAACTTATTAGCATTAATGAAAGAGCAAACAACCAATGATGTTGAATATCATCTAGGTCACATTTTAATTGAATTCCCTTCTGACGCTACCCAAGCAGATATGACCGCGAGTAAAGAGCGTGCCGATAAAGTTATTGAATTACTTAATAGTGGCTCTGATTTCAAGAGAATCGCTATCGCTTCATCTGGTGGAGCAAACGCGCTTGAAGGTGGCGATATGGGTTGGAAAAACATCAATGAAATGCCAACGCTTTTCTCTGAACTCATTGCAGGAAAAGATAAAGACACAGTAGTTGGTCCTATTCGTACAGGATTAGGCTTTAGTATTGTAAAAGTGCTAGATATTCGTGGTCGTCAAGTCGTCGAAGTTGAAGAAGTGAAAGCTAGCCATATTTTAATTGCACCCTCTATTATTTTAAGTGAAGCTAAAGCTGAAGCACAACTGCAAGGGATTTTAGATCAAATTGAAGCTGGCGATGCGACATTTGCTGATATGGCCAAAGAGTTTTCTGAAGGGCCAACATCAGTTCGCGGTGGTGATTTAGGCTGGACAGATCCAAAAAACTGGGATCCTGCTTTTACCGAGGCGGTCGCGTCGATGAAAGTTGGAGAGTACCACAAACCATTTCGTTCTTCTTTCGGTTGGCATATCATTCAATTGAACGATCGCCGCATGATTGATGCCACCTCACAAATGAACAAAAACCGCGCCTATCAAATCCTTCACAATCGTAAGTTTGGTCTTGAAAGTGCTCGTTGGATCAAAGAAACTCGCGATGAAGCTTACATCGAAATTTTTGAGCTGGATAAATAAGCATGACTAAACGCATTGCCATTACGCCGGGAGAACCGGCAGGTATAGGTCCAGATTTAGTGATTACTATCGCTCAACAGTCATGGCCAGTACAACTTGTTGTAGTCGCTTCTAAAGCTCTAATTGAGCAACGTGCCAAGCAATTAAATTTACCCGTAACGCTCA
>ENA-ORXI01002978-ORXI01002978.1-sediment-metagenome-genome-assembly--contig:-NODE-2978-length-11730-cov-4.797992_pt1 | contig 11730 bp, 7 predicted proteins | sample MGYA00237861_ERZ511468 | MGnify/ENA primary metagenome ERZ511468 (study PRJEB26299, sample SAMN06266213) | sediment metagenome | isolation source: Hudson Canyon methane seep mesocosm | place: USA:Hudson...
TGCGCGATAAAAATCATTTAGAAGAGCTCTGGAAAAGTGGTATAGCACCATGGAAAGTATGGTCATGAACCCTAATTTTTGGCAAGGTAAGCGAGTTTTTCTTACTGGGCACACCGGATTTAAAGGAGGCTGGTTATCACTATGGTTGCAATCTATGGGAGCCGAAGTTTATGGCTATGCATTAAAATCACCAACAGAGCCCAATTTCTATACCGAATCTGGAGCCTATAAAGGAATGAGTCGCAGCAGGATCGCAGACATTCGCGACCTAGATAAGCTTCGCAACGCTATGCAAGCAGCTCACCCTGAAATCGTTTTTCATTTGGCTGCTCAACCTTTAGTGCGCTATTCATACAAAAAACCCATTGAAACATACGAAGTAAACGTGATGGGAACAGTACATGTGCTTGAGTCTGTGCGAGCCACCTCTAGTGTTAAAGTAGTAGTAAACATCACAACAGACAAATGTTATGAAAACCGTGAGTGGTCATGGGGGTATCGTGAAGATGAAGCGATGGGTGGGTTTGATCCGTACTCCAGCAGTAAGGGATGTGCTGAATTGGTCAGTGGGGCGTATCGACGTTCATTTTTAGAATCAGACAGTATTGCACTTGCCACAGCTCGTGCAGGCAATGTTATTGGTGGCGGTGATTGGGCAGAAGATCGATTGATTCCTGATTTTTTACGTGCAATGGATGCTGGAATAACGTTGTCTATTCGTTCACCTCACTCTACACGTCCTTGGCAACATGTTTTAGAGCCACTTTCAGGCTATCTTAGTCTTGCCGAAAGTTTATTTACTCATGGTGAGTCTTTTGCTGAAGGATGGAACTTTGGTCCGAATGATGAGGATGCTCGTTCAGTAAGTTGGATTGTTGAACAATTGGCTGAAATACGTCAGGACGTACAGTGGCAATGTGACGATTCAGAACAACCGCATGAAGCAAATTATTTAAAATTAGATAGTAGTAAAGCGAAAGCACGGTTGAATTGGCAAGCAAAATGGCGGTTACAAACTGCGCTTGAAAAAACAATTGAATGGCATCAAGCTTGGAAAACTGGAAATGTTATGAGGGGGGTTTCTTTGGATCAAATCGCTCAATATCAAAATACAGGCAAGGATAGTTAAGAGTGAGTCAATTTAATTTCATCTCAACTGACCTAGCCGGTTTGACGGTAGTGCAGAGGAACGCAATAGAAGATCAGCGTGGTTTTTTGTCAAGATTTTATTGTGCTGAGGAATTTAGCAAGGCTGGAATAATTAAATCTATCGCACAGATCAATCACACGTTGACGAGAACTAAAGGTGCAGTGAGAGGATTGCACTTTCAATTTCCACCACATGCCGAAACTAAGCTAGTGAGCTGTTTGCAAGGCGAAATATTTGATGTCGTAGTAGATCTTCGTTGTGACTCCCCCACCCTTTTACATTGGCATGGTGAAATACTCTCTGCAAAAAACCGTAAAAGCCTGCTGATACCAGAAGGTTTTGCCCATGGGTTTCAAGCATTAACAGAAAATTGCGAATTGATTTATTTACACACAGCAGCCTATCACCCAGAGCTTGAAGGAGCATTGAATGCAACTGATCCGAGGCTTGATATAGCCTGGCCACTTGCGGTTACCGGTATTTCAGAAAAAGATCGTAACCACAAAATGATTGAACAAGATTTTGCAGGAATTATTTTATGAAATGTCGTCACTGTCAGGCTGAACTAACTTTGCCTTTTGTGGATCTAGGCTCCGCGCCACCATCAAATGCATATCTGACTAAAGAAACACTACACGCACCAGAAAAATATTTCCCACTCCGCGTGTTAGTTTGTACAGAATGTTGGCTAGTTCAGACTGAAGATTATGCGGGGGCAGACGAATTGTTTTCTGCTGACTATGCTTATTTTAGTTCATTTTCAACCACATGGTTAGAGCATGCAGAGCGTTATGTTGGCAATATGGTAAAGAGATTTGATCTAGGAACACAGTCTCATATTGTTGAAGTGGCTGCAAATGATGGTTACTTACTACAATATGTCAAAGCGAAAGGAATACCTTGTTTGGGCATTGAGCCAACTATGAGTACAGCAGAGGCCGCACGCAGTAAGGGGGTTGAGATTGTAGAAGGCTTTTTTGGTGTGGGGTTGGCCGAAGAGCTAGTCTCACAAGGCAAGCACGCCGACCTGGCTATCGCGAACAATGTGCTAGCTCATGTGCCAGATATTAATGATTTTGTCGCAGGTTTTTCAATACTACTAAAACCGGTAGGCATCGCTACATTTGAATTTCCACATTTGTTACGGCTAGTGTCTGAAAGCCAGTTTGATACTATATATCATGAGCATTATTCTTATCTTTCATTGACCGCAGTTAAGCGTATTTTTGACTATAACGGACTGAGTGTCTTTGATGTGGAGGAGTTGCCTACGCATGGTGGAAGCTTGCGTGTCTATGCACAACGCAATGATGAAGGAGATAAAAAAATAAGTCAGAGTGTTTCATCACTATTAGCCAGAGAAGAGTTAGCAGGTATGACAGCACTAGAATGCTATGGTGGATTTCAAGAAAAAGCAAACAAAGTTAAAAATGATTTTTTATCGTTCTTGATAGAAGCTAATCGTGCAGGAAAAACAGTTGCTGGATATGGGGCGGCGGCAAAGGGAAATACATTACTCAATTATGCTGGCATTCGACCAGATTTATTATCTTATGTAGTAGATCGTAATCCCGCTAAACAAAATAAATTTTTGCCAGGTTCCCGTATTCCTATTGATGATGAACAGCAACTTAAATTATCTCAGCCAGAATACGTGGTTATTTTGCCTTGGAATTTAAAAGCAGAAGTTGTAGAGCAGCTTTCATATATTCGAAATTGGGGGGGGCAGTTTGTGACTGCTGTCCCGCATATAGATATCTTATGAAGCCCTGAATCCATGGCACCAATTCTTCAATAATAAATTTAGCAGTTTGCTATGTAATCGATGTCGCACAAAACGGATGGGGCGACTGATGTTACAAATACATCAATCGCTTTGAGGAAGTGTTTAAGCAATACCTCGGGCGCGGATACCCCCCCAGTTCCCAAGGTATTAAATATGGGCATGAATAGGGTGTCGTATCTGGTTTTCAGTGAAGTGCCAGCAATTTATGATTTAAATTAAGGATTATCAATCTATGAACACCACGACCAGCACAAAACAAATACCAGTCTTTAAACCGTTTATTGAGAAGGAAGAGATCGCTGCCGCAGTCGAGTCTCTCGAGCTTGGTTGGCTTGGTATGGGTAGTTATGTCAAGCAATTTGAAGATCATGTTGCTGCTGTCTGTGAATTAGATGTAGCGTCTGACCGACACGTTGTTGCGGTGAGTACTGGTCATGCAGCAATTCATCTATCTTTGCTATTGCTGGGTGTGGGGCCGGGGGATGAGGTTATTACTCCATCGTTCAACAATGCAGCAGATTTCCAAGCGATACGGGCTTGCGGGGCCAACCCCGTCTTTGTTGACATCAGAGAATCCACTTTATGCATCGATACAACCAAGGTTGAAGAGCTTATCACTGAGAAGACCAAATGCATCATTGCCATGGACTACGATATTTTTATCTGTGACCACGATGAGCTTTCCGAAATAGCCAACCGACATAAGATCCCGGTGTTGCATGATGCTGCTCACTCTTTTGGGTCCAGTTATCAAGGCAGACCCATTGGCAACCAGCATGCCTTCACCATGTTCAGCTTTGATCCTGTCAAAACAATCACCTGTATTGATGGTGGTGCGATTGTGGTTAAAGGCTTGGAGAACGTACAGCGGTTACATGCTAAGCGGCTTATTGGGATGACACAACCTGCTACTCAGATGTACACAAACTCCAGGGCATGGACGTATAACATTGAGGAACTGGGCTTCCGCTATCACATGGCTAATCTGCATGCGGCTATTGGTATCTCACAGATTAAGAAGATCGATGAGATCCGCATTTCCAGACAGTTGACTTGTCAGCGTTACTATGAGGCGCTCTCAGGTCTTGACTGGATTGAAGCACCGTGCAACGACTTCGCAACAGTTAACCCTTTCCTTTATTATATTCGTGTGCTCAATGGGAAAAGAACAGAGCTTCGCGACTACATGAAGGATAAAGGTGTTGATACGGGAATTCATTGGCAGGCAGGCCATAGCTTCACCTACTTCAAGGATTGCTACCGAGGCCCATTGGATGTTACGGACAAGATAACTAAAGAAATTGTTTCTCTGCCTTTGCATAGCAGGATGATGTCTGAGAGTGTAGAAAGGGTCATCAATGCCATTAGATCATTTTCAATCAATATTTAATTTTAGAAAATATCAAGAGAGTTTCCCATGAAAAAAAAGAATGAAGAAATGATCAGGTTTTGGACAGATAGAGCGACACGGTTTGGCCAAGACCCGAGAGGAAATACGCGTGATGTCTGGCTTCGAGAGGTTGAATTGAGGGCTTTAGAAAATATCCTGAATAACTACAAACCAAGAAATGTTCTTGATTTTGGGTGTGCAAATGGTTTTACGACTAAACGCTTGGCTGAAAAATTTCCTGATACAACATTTGTTGGCGTCGATATCAATGTAGAAATGATAAACGCTGCAAATTTGTCCCCCTTACCTCACAATTTAACATTTCAATGTTTGGATATAGCTATGCTAGACCATTCTGAGTGTTTTGATCTGATTATATCGATTCGTGTTTTTCAAAATATTGAGTCGGCACAAAAGCAGCTCGATACATTTGATTTGCTTATAAAACATTTATGTTTCAATGGTCTGTTCTTCTTTATCGAGTCATACGAAGATGGTTACTCGCAGATTAATGCCGATAGAATTGCCATTGACTTACCCGCGTTGCCAATACTTCCGCACCTTACACTGCTGAATGATAAATTTAATGATCATGTGGCGACGCGTTTATCGCTATTAGACGTTGGTTGCTCCTCCTCTTCTTACTATCTCATCACAAGACTCGTTTATTCAAAGTTAGCGCAAATAAATGATGAACCAATCGACTATGATCACCCACTTCACAAACTTGCTGCATTAGTGCCACAAGTGGGTTTCTATGGCCCCCAGCGCACCTATTTGTACAAAATAATTGATCGAACGGCATCTCCCCAAACATGTCCTGAAATCGAGAAATTCAATAAGGAACGGGTAATTCGCGTGAAAGCTTATGAAGCTAGTAATAGTTTATGTAATTCCGCTGAGTTATGGATGAATGAATCTATGCGAAACATGTATGCTTATAACTTTGACTGGTTGGGTCGCCCGATTATCCAAACCCCCGTAGACATGGTCGCCATGCAGGAACTCATTTGGAAAATCAAACCTGATCTGATCATTGAAACAGGTATTGCTCATGGAGGATCATTAATCATGAATGCATCATTACTAGCAATGCTAGATTATTGTGATGCAATTGAAAATGGAGAAATGCTAGACCCCTCTATGCCAAAACGTCGTGTTTTAGGAATTGACATTGATATTCGGGCGCATAATTGCGCGGCGATTGAGGCGCATCCCATGGCGAATCGTATTGATATGATTCAAGGTTCATCTGTAGCACAAGATATTATTTCACAAGTACATGAGTACTCGAAGAATTATAAGAAGATATTGATCAGTCTTGATTCAAACCATACTCATGAACATGTTTTAGCAGAGTTGGAAGCCTATGCGCCACTAACGAGCGTAGGTAGTTACTGCATTGTATTTGATACTATTGTAGAAGATATGCCCGCAGATATGTTTCCAGATCGTCCGTGGGGGGCTGGCGATAACCCAAAAACGGCAGTATGGGAATACCTAAAAACACATAATGAGTTTGAAGTTGATAAAGTTATTCAAAATAAACTGCTGATTACCGTTGCCCCTGATGGATATTTGAAACGAATAAAATAATGAGAGTATGCGTAGGATACAGATATGTGGGCCTTGATCGATTGGTATAAAGAAGAGAATAAGCATAGTGCGATTAAATTTGTGCAGCCCAAGCATCGTCATAATGAATTAGATAAGACTATACTGAAAAATATAAAGTGATTATCGAATAAGCCAAATAAACTACTCAGAGCGTTGGAATGGACGCGGAATGCGAGACTATAAAATCTATAGAAGAAGTTTATCTCAACTCAATGACGATTGAAAATGGTTCAATAAAAAGTAGTACATTTGAAAACACTGAAGCTAACAAAAAGCAATAGGTTGGTTGACATTTAGTGGAACTCGGAGGTCAATGATGCTTCCGGTCGTTATAGTGAATAAGGAGAGCAGTATGCAGTTACTTATAGATGTTGTGGGTGGGTGTAACTTAAAATGTCCATCTTGTCCTGTTGGGAACATGGATAAAAGTGAGGGGGGAGTCTCTGGCGGGGTCATGAAAATGGATTTAGCAGAGAGAATCATTGATAAGGCTGTAAGCGAAATTAACGACCTTGAATTTATTGCGTTATACAATTGGACTGAGCCACTACTTCACCCTAATCTACCTCAATTGATCTCTTTGATAAAAAGTAAAAAGACCTCTGTTCATTTGAGTTCTAATTTGAATATTCTTAAAAATCCAGATGAACTAATGAAGTCAAATCCTGATTATTTTAGGGTTTCTCTTTCTGGGTTTGAACAAGGCACTTATTCAATATCCCATAAAGGAGGGGATATTTCTGTTGTTAAGAAAAACATGATGGCTTTGATGGAAAGTAAGTTGAAAATGAATGCAGATACAGTTATGACGGTTTTGTTTCATAAATATATTGGGAATAAAGATGATGAGGAAAAGATGCGGTCTTTTGCTGAAAGTATTGGCTATCGCTTTGAGACTGCTTGGGCATATTTAATGCCTCTTGAGAAAATGTTTGCATATGTTGGAGATAATGACTCAGGCACTAGTCTTAGAGAGCAAGATTGGGGGGTTATTGATAATTTTGCGCTCACTCCTTCTGAGGCTGTTTTAATTGCAAGAAAATATGCTCATCGACCATGTTGGCTCAATGAAAATCAGATAATCTTAGATCCAGGAGGAAATGTAGTGTTATGTTGTGGTATTTATGATCAAAAAAATAGCACACTAGGCCATTTTCTTGATCTTAGCGTTGATGAGATAGAGTTTTTAAAGAAGTCCGGCAAATCATTAAAAACTTGTACTAAATGTATGAATAATGGATTACATGTTCTTGCGTTATATGGCACAAGTGAATTTGATGAAATAGCTGAAATGAATGTTAGAAATAATTAAGTACTAGAAGTCCAGCTATTTTTTGACCAAAACACAAAAGAGAGTATGTGTATGAGCCCTAAGGTTTCTATAGTTATCCCTGCTTTTAATTACGGTTGTTATATCCGTGACGCTATTGAAAGTGTGTTATCACAAAGTTATTGTGATTATGAGTTAATTATTCTGAATAATGCCTCTGAAGATGATACGCATGATGTCGTACAGGAGTATGTATCAGATAGTAGGGTTCGGTATATTTGTAATGAAATGAATATTGGGGCAAATGCAAATTTTAACAAAGGAATAGATTTAGCTAGGGGGCAATATATAAAGTTTTTATCAGCCGATGACTATTATTTACCTAATGTACTTTCACTACTGGTCGCAGAGTTAGAGTCCTATCCATCAGCTGATTTTGCTTATGGGCGTTATGTGTTTGTAGACGCTGATGGTAGATTCACAGAGTTGGTTGCGCATCCAGGCTGGGAGCATTTTAATCACCATGAACACCCTGATGAGGTTGGCAGGTTACTAGCCTTTGATTGCTATGTATCATTCCCTGTAACTTTATTTCGAAAAGATATATTTGACAGGTATGGGGTATTTGATAAGGAGTTAGTGGTTGGTGATTATGACTATTTTCTTAGGTTAGCATCCAGTGGTGTGAAGTCTAGGTTTATTGATATTCCCTTGGCAGCTTTTCGTGTTCATGGTGATCAGGCCTCTATATCACGCGATTTTATTACGAGTGGAACACAGTATGAAAGTCAAGTCGTGCTACTTGAGCGTTTTCTTACAGAAGATAATGTAAAACAAATTGTTGGGCATGAGCAAAGTATCATCGATCTGTTGAATTGTAAGATTTTGAGGTATAAAGCATCTGGTGGAGAGTTGTCGAAAGAGCAGCGACTAAGAGTTCAGAAAGTAAAGCAAAAACTTATCGCGTTAACTTCTCCAGAAAAGCATGAACTGTTACCTGAAAACCCATTGGTTAGTGTCATTATCCCAACACTGAATAGGCCAAAATTATTATTAAAGGCTCTGGCTTCTCTGAAAATGCAAAGCTATCAGAATTGGGAGGCAATTGTTATAAATGATGGCGGGCTAGGGATGGCTCCATTAGTTAAAAATATTGATTCACGAATTTATTATGTTGAACATAGAAACTGTATGGGGCAGTCTACAGCAAGAAATTCAGGGTTGAAATTTGCTAAAGGGGATGTTGTATGTTTTCTTGATGATGATGATGTGTTTTTAGAAAATCATTTGCAGACAGTTGTTAAAAAAATAAAGCACTCGAGTTTTGTGTATACACTTGCTGAGTATTGTTCTTGGGATGAATCTGGTAATTTAATAGGAAAAGAAGTTGGGTTTCAAGGCGTTGAGTACTCTAGAGAAAAGTTGTTAGTTGAAAACTTTATTCCAATTAATACATGGGGTGTTCGTAAAAGTAAGTTGCAAAAAGTGGGTTTTTTTGATGAGACGATGACTTGTCTTGAAGACTGGGAGCTTTTGATTCGTTTAAGTGAGGTTTGTGATTTTGAGCATATACCAAAAGTTACTGTTAATGTAAATGTAAAGCAAGGAGATAGGGGGGGGGTTTCTGTCTCTAATCGACATAAATTTCACGAAGTATTTAAGTGGATTTATCAAAAACATGGGAAAGTAACATCCGAGTCGGTGCTTAATGGACGAAAACAAATGTTACTTAGTTTGTCTGGTTCTAAGGAGAGTGTTAAAAATACTGAGGATATTGTTAATGCTCGTGAAAAACTATATAAGGAATGGGTTGGGGAAAAGGGATTTACAGTAGATGATGAAAGAATTTTAATTAAAAGACTGATGAATGATGAAGAGAGGAATTCATCATTTAATTTGTTAATGATAGTGGTACCTGGGGAAGAGAGGTATTTAGCAGATACTATTGACTCCTTAAGTATTCAGTTATATCAGGGTTGGAAGTTGACTGTTATTTCAGGGTTAGTGTGCCCAGATAGAGTTTTTGATGACTTAGAGTCGCTTGAATGGATTGTTGTCGATCAAAGTGAGAATGCTTTTGATGTTATTAATAGATGTATAGAAAAGAATGGTTTTGACTGGGTGAGTCTTATAGAGCCTGGAGCAAGGTTAGAGATACATTGTCTGGGGTTATTAGCTATCTATATTAAGAATAACCCTGAGTGGTCATTTGTTTATTTAGATGAAGATTGTTTGGATGAGTTAGGAGAAAGGGTAGAGCCAAAGTTTAAGCCTGATTTTGATGTAGACTTGTTGAGATCAATGCCTTATCTAGGAAGCTTTTGTTTTGTGAAGGTTGATGATTTGTTACGCTTAGGTGGTTTTCTAGGTTTGTATGGTGCTGAAAATTACGATTGTTCTTTACGGTTTTATGAACAGTTGGGAGAGTCGGTTTTCGGCCATATTTCTGAAATAATGATTCATAGGCCTTATAAGCCAGTTAGAGAGTTTGATCCTGAAATAGGTTTACAAGCCTTAAGCAGGCACATGGAAAGAGAGGGTAGTGGTGCGTTAGTGTTGAAATCAGAGGTTGAAGGCTGTTTTTACGTAAAGTATAAGGTTGATGTCAGTCCTAAAGTTTCAATTATTATCGCAACTAAAGATCAGCTTGTTTTTTTAAAAGCCTGTGTTGAAAGTATTGTAAATACCACGAAGTATCCTAATTATGAGATTATTATTATCGATAATCAAAGTCAGGAATTGGAAACCAAGCAGTATCTTGAAGAGATAAAAAACACACATGTTGTTGAAATCAAAGTTTATCAATACTCAAAGCCCTTTAACTTTTCAGCGATAAATAATTTTGCAGTTGAGCAGGCCACTGGCGATTATTTGGTTTTATTAAATAATGACACCATGGTTCTACAAGAGGAATGGCTACAAGGTATGTTAAGCCATGCTCAGCGCAAAGAGGTTGGTATTGTGGGTGTTAAGTTGGTTTTTCCTAGTAAGCATGTCCAGCATGCGGGTATTGTTTTGGGGGTTGGGAGCTATGGTGTGGCTGCTCATCCCCATATTGGTTATCCAATGGGGGCTCCGGGTTATATGAAACGAGCTGTTGTAGTGCAAGGTTTTTCAGCTGTTACAGCAGCTTGTTTGATGATAAGCAAAGAAATTTATCAACAAGTGGGTGGGTTAGATGAGGATAAGTTTAAAGTCTATTATAACGATGTGGATTTGTGTTTAAAAGTTAAAGAACTTGGTTATAAAGTGATTTGGACGCCTTATGTTTCTTTAATTCATCATGGTGGAAGATCTCTTAATAAAGTTAAGAGCGACAATAAAAAAAATGAGGAAATAAGGCGGCAAGTCGATAATATGCTGGAAAAATGGTTACCTCAGTTAGCGAATGACCCTGCCTATAATAGGAATCTTTCCTTAAAGGCAACAGATTTTAAAATTGATAAAGAAATTAATGTGGCATGGAATGTTGATTTTAAAGGTAAGCCACGTATTTATGCTTTCCCAACTGATAGTCAAGGAGTGGGGCAATACCGAGTTAGAGCACCAATAAAAGCAATAACTCAAGCTGGTTTAGTTGAATCAAGTTTGGCTAATAACCTAGATCAACTTGTTTTTCCATCACCTGTAGAAATTGAGCGTATAAAGCCTGATGTTTTACTGGTTCAGAACGGATTTTTAGATCATATGCTTGCAGCCTGGAAAAGATATCGAAGGTTTAATGATGTGTTTATGGTTTGTGGGCAGGATGATGTGGTTTATATGTTACCAGACCAACATCCAAGAAAGGGAGAGTGGCCTAGTAATATACGTAGAAAAGTTAAAGAGCAGTTTCAGCTTTCTGATAGAGTGATTGTAGCTAACGATGCTTTGGCTGAAGAGTTCAAGAAAATGGCTGGTGATATCGTTGTTGTACCAAATTATTTGGAGAACTCTCGATGGGATTCTTTGGTTTTACCTAGTCAGAGCATAGGAAAGAAGTTAAGGGTAGGCTGGGCAGGAGGGCAGGAGCATCTCGGTGATTTGCAGTTTATAGTGCCAGTGGTTAAGGCGCTATATAAGGAGGTTGACTGGGTTTTTATGGGGTTGTGTATTGACGAATTAAAATCTTATGTAAAAGAAATTCATAGCGGTGTACCATTTGAATTGTATCCACAGAAATTGGCGGAGTTAAATTTAGATTTAGCAATTGCACCTTTAATGCATAATAAATTTAATGAATGTAAGACTAATTTAAGGTTGTTGGAATATGGTATTTTGGGCTGGCCTGTTGTGTGTTCGGATGTATTGCCCTATCAAAATGCACCTGTAACACGGGTTGCTAATAATACTCAGCATTGGATTAAAACTATAAGAGAGAAAGTTAATGAGCCGGAGGCATTGGTTATTGAGGGGCGCGCGCTGAAAAAGTGGGTGGTTGATAATTATATGCTGGATGATCATGTGGATGAGTGGTTTGCGGCTTTGATGCCTTAAAATTGTAGAGTAGAGACGTAGCATGCTACGTCTCTACGTTG
>ENA-ORXI01002980-ORXI01002980.1-sediment-metagenome-genome-assembly--contig:-NODE-2980-length-11729-cov-5.447648_pt1 | contig 11729 bp, 6 predicted proteins | sample MGYA00237861_ERZ511468 | MGnify/ENA primary metagenome ERZ511468 (study PRJEB26299, sample SAMN06266213) | sediment metagenome | isolation source: Hudson Canyon methane seep mesocosm | place: USA:Hudson...
AAGCCACATTACAAATAACACGATTATGATCGGTATGCAGAACATGCAGTAGCTGCTTCAATTGTTGTTCATCAAGATAGTTCTCTACTTTGTTATCCTCCTTAAATAATTTAATCCGTGCGATAGGGTTCTTATCGATAACTTCCCAATCTACGGCTAGATTCAGTGACGATCTCATCAACTTCAAATTGTGATCACATTGAGCCGCTGAGAGGCCTTTTTCCTCCCGTAACATAGTATGAAAGAGCTGAACCTTAACTTTGCTGATCTGATTCAATCGCTTGGCGCCAAATACATCAAGAATGTGGCACCTAAGCAGGCTTTCATCTTTCTTCCAGCTACGCTTTCTTGATTTCACATAAGGCATGTACTGATTCATCATGAAGTCTGCATAGGTTGGTACGGCTTTTTTTGCATTAGCTTCTGCACGGGGATCGGCACCTAGTGATACCTCAGATCTAAGATGTTGAGACTTACTCCTAGCATCAACAAGTGAAATATCACTACTTCGACCAATCTTTTGATGACATGTCTTGCCATCAGCATTTTTGTATCTCAAATAGTACGTTCCAGTTCCTTGACTGGTTTGTTGTACGGCAATATAGAATCCTGTTCCTCCTGTATCGACATATTCAATTTTTTTCTTGTCAGGTGGGCAGGTTAGATCGTTTTCAATGAAATCGGTTGTAAGTTTTACGACTGGCATAGTTAATTACTCCGCAAGAAATTGATATTTTAAAAGTGGGTGTAATCCTGAGAAACTGCAATTCTGGCCCGAGTGTTTCAGGATTTCAGGTTTTGGTAGTTCATCTGTGGTGACGGTGGGATCTTCCAATAAATAGAATAATTGAGCTCCACGCCCTGCTCGGTTGAAGTTCCAATCACTAACTAGGGAATCATCACCAGTTCGCTCTTCAATGACCTTTTGAACAGCCCGCTTACTAGCTCCTGCAGATGCAGCTGCCGCACTGATTAATTCAAGCTTCTTGTTCGTACCGGAAGTAATATGGGCCTTAACAGCTTCAATAATAGCTAAATCCTGCTTCCTCTGGTCATCTTGTAAAAATACTGCCGTTTGAGCATCAACCTGATGAACAGAACCGATGAGGTCTTCATAATCTACACCTTGAAAGGTTGAATACTGATAAGCCGCTCTACTGACAACAGATCCCCTGCTTTTAATATTTTCAAACTCAACTGTTTTAGTTTCACTACTCGAATCAGTATCAATTACTCTAAGTGTATAGGCACAATCTGTATCATCTAGAGAATCACTTGTGCCTGCATAGATTGGCTTACTATTTGAATCTAATTTTTTATTGGTATGGGCAAGAACAATAACGGTCGCCCCTTTTGAGATGAAATTTCTAATAATAATTCCATATTCTCTAGAAGCAGTCTTCGACATGGGATCATAAAACTTCTTGCTCGTATCTAAAATTACGACTGTTTCTTGGGCGTGTTCCCCCTCACTAATTTCATTGAATAAATTGGGGAGCATTTTAGATCTGAAGTCATTGTGACCCGGTGCAATCATGTGAAAACCATACTTATCAGCTAACTTCATTTTTTGAGTTAGACCCTTTTGGTTATCATCTGCATTTACATAATAGATGTGCGTAGACTCGATTTCACCAGATTCAATAGCTGATATCAGAAGCATCATGACCAGAAGTGTTTTACCTGTACCTGGTTGAGCGTAAATTAAGGTCCACTGATGAAGTAGAGCTAACTCTCCAAGGATGAATTTGTCCTCTCGCATCTGCTTTTCATATTCACCACTTTTACCTCTAAGTGAGAACTGAAGTAACGGATTGTTGACTGGCACGTTACTTTTTACCACCCCCATAATCGTGGGAGTAGTATCAGAATGAACGGTCTCCTCTTCACATACTTCAAAACTGTATTTAACCTTAATGTCTTGCACGTTCGCACCATTCTCAATAGCAACCTTGATAAGCGTACCAATGGTGATAGGTGTACCACTATAGTTGGCAAAAGATTGCCATTTGCTATCTATTTCCCTGTAGCCCCCATATTTACTACCTTTACTACTCCACTCATCAAAGAGTTCAAGACCAATATCGCTGCCAGCAAACTCATGATGCAAAGCCATCCCAATATTTCGCCAATCATCATAACCACAGTCCGGATCGATACAATCAAGGTAAGCTCTGATTTCAGTTTGTGAATGACTGGATATAAAAGTGGCTTCCGTTGAACGCTCTTGCTTCACATGAGGGCGAGGAACATCTCTGCCATTATGTATGGCTACTGCATCAATGAAATCCTGATTTACTGCCGTAATTTCATCAACGTGTTCAACGTTACATACCTTAACTTTCCTTGGGCCGCTAGGTGGCAGTATAATCAAAGACCGACCCGTTCTGACATCAATTCGCCCTGGAAATTTATCTGTATCATGTGAATCTTGTTTAGCAAACACTTTTTCTTCTAGTTTGTAGTAACTGTGCCGCCCCCTAGATGTTGTTACCACCAAATCACATACGACCCCATGTACCTTTTCCAATTTATCTATTGATTCAATCGCCTCCGGCGTATCAGCATCCAGAACGACAAAACGCTTATCAGTGATAGCACCAACTTCATGTTCTGGATGTTCAGTCCAGTGAACCTCTATATGTTCTTCCGTTTGTTTGTCATTCTCCCAATAACTCCATGGATCAATCGAGCGTTTCTCTCCAGGTATAATCGGGATCACATTGAATCCAAAGTGATGCCATTTGAGAGCCTCGTGTAAAAATTTATCCTTTGTCATTTTGGGAAAGATTGATATTTCTTTCGCACTGATTTTATTCATGCTTTAGCTCCTGAATATATAATTAGAATTGTTTCGTCATAAGAGTTTTCACTCTACAGCTGGTAGACTACACGCTAAAATTAAATATTAAACCTGTAACTACAATAACTTATGAGAATTTCAGTGTTTTTCCTATGCAAGGTCGATTAGCTAGGAAAATTATTATTTTCAATAACCAATCACTTTCAGTAGGTATTTTTATTACTTCCTATTCAAAGGGCTACAAATTAGGATAAATTTTTTTTGCCTTGCGCAAGAATTTGACTGACCATCCATATTCTTTGTGATAATTGCATGTAAATCAGACATGCCAAAACCTAAAATCATGACAAATCAACTTACTGACATTTTTCCAGTTTTTCAGGTTCCTACTCCTTCAATGAAGATCAGTGTAAAAAAAGGCCCCGAAAGGCCTTCCTATGATGAAAAGTATTCAAATTAGGGTGTAACCCCCAGCTCTAATTGTTTATGCTCAAGGTAATTCCGTAGGTAAAGATAAAGTTCATCCTCTTGATATAGATAAACTTCACTATCTAATATTTGAGAAGCACTCATCAAGTACCTTTCATAATGTTCCTCAGCGTTATTTGGAGAACCAGTGATACGTTCAACAGCTTCCTCCAGACGTGCAGAAATCTCCAAGCGTTCTTGGCTAGTCATAGTAATGTTCCTTTAGTTATTTATGGATGGTGTGCAACGGATTGTTACGGGATGATGGGCTTAGAATGGTGCTTGAAGTGGTTAGTGAAAATCATAATCGGAATCGATTAGGTCTGAATTTGAACCCACCAACAATTCAGCTTGAGACTGAATAGCATCGGCAAGAAGTTCATCAGGCATATCAAGATGGTTCATCATCTCGATTGCTTCCAGTATGATGTTTTGTTGATTGTTCATGATTATCTCCTTTGTATGAAAAATAGGCGTACACACACCCGATAAGTAGAAGTGAAAAAAGTGGTAATGGTGAAATGAATAGAAAAAGAGCGAACAGGACAATGAAGAAGGCATACAGAGATCTGAAGAACAGACCTGAGATTACTGAAAGTACAAAGATAAATGTAAGCATAGAACTCCTTGGTTATGGATGGAAAAAATGTGAACTGTTATTTTTCAAGGTCTTACGAGGGGCGGTATAGGGGCGGTTTTTTGATTGACCAGGATTGGTCGTTGGAATAACTTGATTGTTTTCTTAGAGTTAGAGAGGGTTGAGCAGTTAGGACCATGGTATCTTAAGTACCTGATACCAATTTAGAAGGGATGTTGCAGATTGGGTGATGCGGGGTTATGTAAATACTTTATGCTGATTTTAACTGGGGTTTGCTACTGCGAGTTGACCTCTTGGTGACAGATGCATTGCCATTTACGGCTTTTGATGGTTTCTTGTCAGTGTCCACTTCTACTTTCATGTCAACACCATCAGCTATCAACTCGTTCATGACTTCAACAAACTCATCACTACCCTGATACTCATGGCTCCGATGTTTACCTTTCAGGGTCACCACTATCTTCTCTTCTTTAAGTATCGCCATAAGGAACGCTGGGCTGTTTGCTGATCGACCTTTGAACAGATCATTCAGTGCAAATGATGTTAGAGGACTATCTACGGGCCACTTGTCGAAAGCAGTTTGAATATCAGCAAGTGAAATCCATTCATCATTGAAGAACCCGCCTCCAGTGTTGGAGAAGATTCGGAAATGGATTGAATCAGCTTCGCCATTGTCTTTGTCGTCACAACCAATGTGATACGTTAGGGTGGAATTGTTGGACAGGGTTGGGCATTGGTTGATCTTGATTATGCGCTTACTGACTGAGCTTGTCTCAGACTTGGTTGGTTCTTGGGCGTTTGCGTTAGCTTCTGGCATGGTGGTTCTCCTGTCGTTTGTGGGATGTATAGACGGAATTGTCTTGTGGTCTTGGAATGGCAGAATTCTGAGAATGTGTTTGGGGTAGCTGAATGGTGGAAATGGTGAGGTTCTGGGAATGTACTTTGGGTGGTACGGGTGAGTTAGGGTGTGAGGCTTTTCATATAAGATACCCATATTTTCGCAATGTTACTGATGAAAATACTTGTAAGGTTGTGAGTAAAAGGGAGTTAAGACGTAGTTTGACTGTCTCTTCCGTGCCAAGAGAAGTCATTAGTGTAGATGTTTATAACATTGTGTAAAGTACGATCGCTTGGAGAGTATAAGCGGGGGAATCATCACGAAGTACAACAATTATCGGGGAGGTGGAATTGTCTGCATACCGGATTCAAAATTCGGTTTCTTCGGAAGTGCAAGGTCGATTCTCGCCTCGGCACCATATTTTAGTTTCTATAACAGTTTAGTTTGCCATATCTTCATGCCAGAACAATGCATGATTTCTGCCATTATTTTTAACGGCATAGAGTGCTTTATCTGCACGCGGGTATAAAAGTTCTACTTCATCGTAATTGTTATCTGATAGAAAAGATAAGCCGATTGATACAGTTAGGAGCGAATTATGATCAGGATTTCCTTTATGCTCTATTTCTGCCTCAACAATCGCTTTATTTAAACGTTTGGCAATCTTCCTTCCTTCTTCATGATTATTTATCGCACTGATAAATGCAAATTCTTCACCGCCTATTCGGAAGACCATATCTTCTGCACGGTTAAAGCTTTCTTTCAGCGTTTTGGCAACATTAGATAAAGCCTCATCTCCTTTTTGATGACCATATATATCATTGTATTGTTTGAAATAGTCAATATCAATCATGCCAAATATGAATATTTTACCGTTGCGTCGACAACGGTTAATTTCCTTATCAAGGACACTATTAAAATATCGTCGGTTATAAAGTTTGGTAAGTTCATCAATATAGGTCAAGCTGTTAAGTCTTTTGCCAATAGACTTAAAAATAAAAAGAAGATACAAATAATTAATAATGAAAAATAATAACAAAGAAAAAATCAAGATAAATAAATAGCTTGATTTTCTATTGAACGTATCTTGTTGCTGTTGTTGTTCAAGTTCAAGTTGACTAATCGCTTGGGTTATTCCTTCATTGTATTCTTTTTTACTCTCATTATACTCATCGCTTAATAATAATTCCCTAGCCTCTTCATGCTTGTTCTGCCTAACAAGAGCAAAGGCTTTATCTTCAAATTCAATTAACTTCTGGTTTGCCACTTCAGTTCTTTTCAGCTCACTCTGAACTTCCGGTACGCGTTTAATGGATTTGGCAAGTACATCATCAAGTTTTGGAACAATCTCCTTGTAACGCTTCTCCCATATGGGCTGACCGGTAAAGGCGCCCATACGCGCCGACATCGTTAAAACCTCATCGTAATAAATGATTTTCTGTGATAGCAGCTCAATCTCGTAGTTTTTATCTAAAAAAGATTCTTGATAATTAATAATTGCATTGATGTAGAAGATCATCAAGCTAATCACAATTATTTGAATTACTAATCCTGCGAATATTACTATCTGCTGCTTTTTATTTTCAAGTGTCATTTATTTATCGCTATTTAATGAGCTGAACACATAGCAAGAATACCCCCCCAACAATACTTAAATCAATATATTTATGCCGTGACTTTTTTCTTGCTAATATTTAACCTTCTAGCTGTCCGCTGTGGGTCGGCAGCTGCCGTTTGATTCAAACCGTCGCTAAAGTGCCAACAGCAGTCATTCGTTTAACGGTATGGTTGATGACTACATGGGATGCTTAGAGTCCTTCGCATTTACGTATAAAGTGCTGATTTTATATTTTTATTCATTAAACGAAATATATTTTCCACTTTTAATCAGAACTCGTAATCAAGTTTATAAATTAATTTGAGACCAAATAACAGTATATAATTATATGATTAACATTTAGTGCTTAATTGAAAGAGTCCGTGAATGAGTTGTATATTTTCAAAGTCAAAAACAATTAACTTTATAATTTTTCTTCTTTCTGTATTTTCAATAATAGCGAGGGCAGGCGAACCTTTAGAAAAAGTCTCTTTACAGCTCGATTGGAAATATCAGTTTCAATATGCTGGTTTTATCATGGCTAAGGAAAAAGGCTTCTATAAAGATGTAGGACTAGAGGTTGAGCTTCTAGAATATGAAGATAGCATCGATATTGTTGAAAGTGTGCTTTCTAGACAAAATAATTACGGTATCTACAATTCTAGTGTTTTGATTAGTGATGGTCAGATAAAACCTACGATATTGATGGCAACGTATTATCAAAAATCCCCACTTATCTATGTTACGCAAAAGAATATAAAGCAGCCTAGTGATCTCGTTGGTAAGACAATAATGGGAACAGCAGATGAGCTGAAAAATAGTTCACTTGCACTAATGCTAGACCATTTTTTTGTTAATAAAAATAATGCTGTATTTCATAATCATTCGTTTGATATACAGGAATTTGCCGATCGTAAAGTAGATGCGATGAGTGCATTTAGAACCAATCAGCTTTTTGAACTCGATAAACAAAATATTGAATACAACATCATAGACCCAGCTGATTACGGCTTTTCTATGTCGGCTGTTAATTTATTTACCTCATTCTCAGAAGCACTGAATAACCCCGATCGAACACGAAAGTTTATACGTGCATCTAATAAGGGCTGGACTTATGCCTTAGCTCACCCTGAAGAAGCCATCGGCATCATCTATGAGCAATACTCTCAACAAAAAAGCCTAGAAGCCCTTGCTTACGAAGCTGAAGTCACACAAAAAATGATGTTAGTCGATTTTTTCGATATTGGTACTACCAATAAAGAGCTTAGTACCCGTGTAGTAAAGCAACTTCAATACAGTGGCTTACTCTCAGATGACGAAAAACTTGGCACTTTTATCTTTGAAGATGCACTTAGAGAATTTGGAGAAACGGTTAATTTTACTGAAGCTCAAAAAGTGTACTTACAAAATAAAAAAGATATAACCATGTGCGTTGATCCAAACTGGATGCCTTTTGAATCCGTTAAAAATGGCAAGCATATTGGTATTACTGCGGATGTAATAAATAAATTTAGGCAACAGTTGCCCATACCTATTAGGTTAATTGAAACAGACAGTTGGCAAGAGTCCATAGTAAAAGCAAAGCAACGGCAATGTGATATTTTCTCCCTTGTTGCTGAAACACCTGAACGCTTGAAATACATGGATTTCACTGCGCCTTATATTGACCTTCCAATTGTATTAACAACAAAAATGGATACGTTTTTTATCGATGACATTGCACAAGTAAAAGATAAGAAAATAGGCATTGTTAAAGGTTACGCAATCGCAGAAGAATTACGAAATAAAATCCCTGATTTTAATATTGTAGATGTACCATCAATACAAGATGGTTTAGCACGTGTAGAAAGCGGTGAACTTTATGGTTATATCGATAATTTAATGGTTGTTGCAAACTACATTCAAAAGGACTTCACAGGCGTTCTGAAAATATCTTCTCGGCTTGATGGTAATGTGAGTCTAGCTATCGGAACTCGCAACGATCAACCTGAGGTTAAGGAAATATTTGAAATTCTCATTAGTAACCTCAAAGAGGAAGAGTTACAGGCAATTTATAATAAATGGGTTGCTGTAAAACAAGAACCCAACTTTGACTATAGTTATGCTTGGAAATTATTAGTCATTATGATTTTGATTTTATCTGGTTATATATTTCATTATATCAAGTGGAAAAAACTCAACGACTCACTCTTAACGTTGTCATCAACTGATAAATTAACGGGGCTCTATAATCGCGTAAAAACCGATGAGCTACTATTGGTAAATAAGGCTAGTTTAGATCGCTATGGTATCGAAACAGCGGTAATTCTATTAGACATTGATTTATTTAAAGATGTTAACGACAAATATGGTCATTTAGCAGGTGACAAAGTGTTAGTGGAATTTTCCTCTATACTTAAGCAAAACGTGAGAAGTACAGATTATGCTTGTCGTTGGGGCGGTGAAGAATTTATTATTGTATGTCCAAATATAAATTTAACTGATGCAATCAAACTTGCTGAAAAACTGCTAGATAACATTAGACGTTATATTTTCTCGGAAATTGGACATATGACAGCAAGTGCAGGTGTCACTGTAATGTCTAAGAGTATGATAATTGAAGATACAGTTAAAGATGTTGATGTGGCGCTTTATCGATCTAAAACAAATGGGCGAGATCAGGTTTCTATTGCTAGCTCATCTGATGGTGTGATTGACTAAATAGAAGTATAAGTGTCCGCTTCGGGTCGAATAGCTACCTTTGAACGATTCGTCGCTAACGTGCCACAAGTGGTCATAGGTTGAACGGTATATTGGTTCAAATTTAGCTATTTTGGTTTTGGCATATGGACTCATTGTGATGGTTAAGTAGATCAGCACACGAAGTTAGATTGTTTAGAGTAGCCTCTATTGCAATAGGGACTTTAAATCGGTAGTCTTTCTTAATGAACTTGCTTTCTGAACAATCACGTATTGCTATTATTGCAATTGTCGCATGGACTCTAGCCGTTGGCATTTCCTATTTATGGAACATTAAGGTCCTTGATGATCAAATTATTGAGTTGGCAAACGCTGAAGCTGAGAGCAATCTAAAAAGAGATTTGAGTCTTAGACTCTGGTCAACAGACCATGGTGGCATTTACCTTCGGGTAAACAAAGATACTCAACCCAGTCCATTCCTAGCACATGTACCACAACGTGACATTATCACTCCTGATGGTGGAATGCTTACTCTGCAAAATCCAGCGGCTACATTGAGAGAGATTAAGGAAAAACACGAGGAGCTTTATGGAGAGCTGGCGCGAATTACTGCCATCCAGTACCTCAACCCAAATAATGCGCCAGATGAATGGGAGGTAAAGGCGCTCGGCATTGTTGAGAAATCTAGAGAAGACTATAGCGAGCTTACAACCATTAATGGAATGCCTTATTTACGTCGGATGCAGCCAATGTGGATGGAAGAAGGCTGCATGAGCTGCCATGCATGGACAGGCATTGAAATTGGTGAGCTGAGAGGTGCGACAGACATTGCTATTCCACTGAATAAATACCAAGCAGTAACACTGCAACAGAAAAGAGTGGTTTCTGGAATCCATTTCAGCATTCTACTGATTGGGCTGATAGTCATTGGCTTTATCACAAATAGAAGAAAAACTCGCCTTGAAGAGCGTAAACAAGCTGAGGCGATTATAAAGCGCTCCGAAACCAAATTCCGCACCTTGTTTGATACTTCAGCTAACGCTATATTGATGTTGAATGAAAAGGGTTTTTTTGATTGTAATCAGGCGGCGTTAGAGATGTTTGGCTTGCAGTCTCAGGACGAACTACGTCACTATCGCCCCGTTGACTTATCCCCAGCTACACAAGCCTGTGGTACTGACTCCGAGACGTTAGCTAAACATTATATTGACACTGCTCTACAAGATGGCACAGTTCATTTCGAGTGGATACATAAGCGTGCTGACTCTGAAACAATCTTTATAACAGACATAGTCCTTACCTCGCTGACTCTTGATGGTAAATTGATTCTGCAAACTACGATTCGTGACATAACTGATCGCAAGAAAATCGAACATGAACTACAAGTGTCCGCAATAGCCTTCGAATCGCAAGAGGGCATGATGGTGACCGATGCTGATAGCGTCATTATTCGGGTAAATAAAGCATTCACAAGCATTACAGGCTATAACGCTGAAGAAGTTATTGGTAATAAGCCTAATATACTGTCTTCAGGGCGTCATGAAGCTATTTTTTACAAAGAAATGTGGGAAGCAATAAGCGCTACCGACTACTGGGAAGGTGAAGTGTGGAATAAACGCAAAGATGGAGGCATATATCCTGAGAAACTCACCATCACTGCCGTAAAAGACTCCACAGCTATCGTGACAAATTATGTTGGTACGATTACTGACATCACTCTGGGCAAACAAGCGGAACAAAAAATTGAAGAGTTGGCTTACTACGATCCACTTACCCATTTGCCTAATCGTCGACTAATGATTGACCGCATTAAACATACGATGGCGGCAAATGCTCGAAGTGGTAATAGAGGGGCATTACTCTTTCTTGATCTTGATCACTTTAAAGATATTAATGATACTTTAGGTCATGATATGGGTGACTTGTTATTACAGCAGGTTGCTGAGCGCCTGACGAGCAGTCTACGTGAAGGTGATACTGTCTCGCGCTTTGGTGGTGATGAGTTTGTTGTCTTGTTAGAAGGCTTGAGTTCCCACTCCATTGAAGCGGCAACACAGGCAGAAGATATTGCTAATAAGGTTTTGTCTTCCATCAACTTGCCTTACCAGCTTGCTAGTCATAACTACACCAGTAGTGTCAGTATTGGTATTACATTGTTTGGCGATTACAAATCTGACATAGATGAGCTATTAAAGCAGGCTGACATAGCGATGTATCAAGCGAAAGAAGACGGTCGTAATACACTTCGATTCTTTGATCCACAAATGCAAGCAAATATCAGCGCACGAGTAGCGCTTGAAAAGGAGTTAAACCAAGCAGTAGAGCAACAACAGTTCCAACTGTATTATCAAATTCAGATCGATGATTCATTACAACCTTTAGGCGCTGAAGCCTTGATCCGTTGGAATCACCCTGAACGTGGCTTAGTCTCACCAATAGACTTTATTCCAGTTGCAGAGCAAAGTGGGTCTATTCTAGCGATAGGTCAATGGGTACTTGATACTGCTTGTGCTCAACTAAAGGTTTGGCAACAAGATACATTCACGCGAGAGCTAACCTTATCTGTCAACGTCAGTCCTAAGCAATTTCGTCAGGCAGATTTCGTCTCGGAAATCATAATGACAATCCAACAACATGCTATCAATCCAGCACGCCTTAAATTAGAGCTGACTGAAAGCCTACTACTAGATGATATTGAAGACACGGTTACCAAAATGACTACATTGGCAGAGATTGGCATTCAATT
>ENA-ORXI01002981-ORXI01002981.1-sediment-metagenome-genome-assembly--contig:-NODE-2981-length-11726-cov-2.431539_pt1 | contig 11726 bp, 9 predicted proteins | sample MGYA00237861_ERZ511468 | MGnify/ENA primary metagenome ERZ511468 (study PRJEB26299, sample SAMN06266213) | sediment metagenome | isolation source: Hudson Canyon methane seep mesocosm | place: USA:Hudson...
CTAGGGGTCTGAATATTTACGGCGATATTATTCATTATATTCACTCACCAAAAAGTGTTAGCTATGATAATAGTAATTTCCTATTAGTTGTTAGCAGCTTGTCTTTTTATTTGGCTGCTCAATATTCGAAATCTTTTATTGTAATTAAGGAAGTTGAAGCTACATCACCATTTATTGGTTTGATTAGCTGTTATTTAAAAAAAGACTTTGTAAATTTAGTTAATGAGATAAATAGCGTTCAATTAAGTGATGAATTTTTAGATTCATCTATTGCGCGACTTGAAGGAGAACTAGAACAAAATAGTAAATACTATTCAGCCATACTGTCTAAAGCTCTAAATTTGATATTAGAATACATTTATTCAGGTGAAGAAGATTATCTTACTCTTGCTCACGACTATATAGGCGATATCAAAGAGTTGTCATCTATTGATGGTGAACCAGTAACTTGGTGGATAGCTCGGTTATTGTTAATTCTAATAGATACATTTAAACAATATTCTTTTTGGAATGTTCTGCCCAAATTAATTGAAAGTAAAATAACTGATAGCTATGTAACACGATTAGCGTTAAACAAGCCACCAATAACAGAAATGTTTTTTGCACAATACAATGCTGTACAGGCTATGCAAAATTCTTCTGATATTGTACTTAGTTTACCTACGAGTAGTGGTAAAACTAGAATTGCTGAAATTGCTATTTTAAAAGCGTTTACCCAGCTTTATCAATTAGATTTAAATGGTGTTGATGCTGCGCTCATCGGCCAACAAGCAGAAAATGAGTTTGTTGGCTGTAACTGCGGCATCATGGATCAACTTATCTCGGCTATGGGACAGAAAAATCATGCCATGCTGCTAGATTGCAAAAATTTGTCTTTTGAAGATGCGCCTATCCCTGATGATTTAACGCTGTTTATTGTTAATTCAAATGTTAAGCGCGGTTTAGTTGATAGCGAATACAACTTGAGGCGACAGCAGTGTGAACAAGTGGCCAAGTACTTTGGCGTTTCTGCTCTTCGTGAAGTTAACTTAGGGCAGTTAAATTTGGCGAAAGAGCACATTGAGCCAGTATTATTTAAGCGTGCACGACATGTGATTAGTGAAAATGCTCGCGCTCTTGATACGTTAAAAGCTCTGAAAAACAATGATATTGCAACTATTAGTGTGGCAATGAAGGAATCCCATGCGTCTTTGCGTGATGACTTTGAAGTAACCACCAAGGAAATGGATGGCTTAGTTGAAATCATCGATGGCGTGTTAGGGACTAATGGTGGAGTTCGAATGACAGGTGGCGGCTTTGGCGGCTGCGTTGTCGCCCTTGTGCCATTAACTCTGGTAGAGCAGGTAGAGGATGCAGTGAACAGTAAATATGAGAAAGAATTTTCTTTAAAACCGAGTATTTATCACTGCAGCGCAACGCAAGGTGCATTTAGGTAACTGGTTAAAATAAATAAAAGCTAAAATAAAAAACTAACGCAAATAAATAATGATAACAAAAAGTAAAAGGTGAACAAATGATGGATTTTACGAATAAATTGGGGACGATAGATAGCACCATCTTTATTGTCTACGTTATAGGGTTGTTGTGTCTTGCCTTGTGGGTTTCTCGTAATGAGAAAAAAGACGGGGCGAATACTGAAGATTACTTTTTAGCCAGTAAATCATTACCTTGGTGGGCAATAGGTGCCTCTTTAATCGCTGCAAATATTTCTGCTGAACAAATTATTGGTATGTCAGGCTCTGGTTATGCCATAGGTTTAGCTATTGCTTCGTATGAGTGGATGGCGGCTATTACTTTGGTTCTAGTAGGTAAATATATGCTGCCTATTTTCTTGGAAAATAAAATATTCACCATGCCACAGTATCTTGAGCAACGCTTTGATAACAAGGTAAAAACAACCATGGCAATTTTTTGGCTGGCAGTATACACCTTCGTTAACTTAACTGCTGTGCTATGGTTAGGCGGTATGGCCATTGAAACCGTTGCAGGCGTAGACTGGATGTTCGGCATGATATTTTTAGCCGTGTTCTCAGTTGCTTACTCTTTATATGGAGGCCTAAAAGCCGTTGCTTTTACCGATATATTACAAGTGGTGCTATTAGTGTTTGGTGGCTTGTTACTGAGCTATTTAGCCTTAGATGCTGTTTCAGACGGTCAAGGGCTGTTAGCGGGATTTGGCATACTGACCGATACTATGCCTGAGCATTTTGATATGATCTTAAGTCCTGAAAATGATCATTATATGAGTCTACCAGGTATTTCGGTATTAATTGGTGGCATGTGGGTGATGAACTTTAGTTACTGGGGTTTTAACCAATATATTATTCAACGCGCTTTGGCTGCTAAAGACATTAAAGAAGCGCAAAAAGGTATCGCTTTTGCTGCCTACCTTAAGTTATTAATGCCGGTTATTGTGGTATTGCCAGGTATTGCCGCCGTTGTTCTTTATCCAACACTAACAACACCTGATCAAGCTTACCCTTCCATGATGGCTTTAATGCCTGTTGGTATAAAAGGTCTAGTCTTTGCTGCTTTAGTCGCTGCTATTGTGTCATCACTTGCCTCAATGACAAACAGTATTTCTACCATCTTTACTATGGATATTTATTCACGCTTTAAGCCGAATGAAAGCCAACGTCACTATGTGCATATTGGTCGAATTGCCGCGTTAGTCTCTTTGTGTATCGCCTTAATTGTCGCTCAGCCATTACTGGGCAAATTTGATCAAGCATTCCAATATATCCAAGAATTTACCGGGTTCTTTACTCCTGGCATCGTGGTGATATTTGTTATGGGAATGTTCTGGAAACGAGCAACATCATTGGGCGCTTTATCGGCCGCATTGGGTTCGGCAGTATTTTCTTTAGTACTTAAGTTTGCTTGGCCTGAGTTGCCCTTTATGGACAGAGTTGGCTTGGTATTCTTACTGTGTCTAGGTCTTTGTTATGTAGTTTCTATCATGGGCAAGACAAATACTACAGACACCACAGATAGCAGTGTTAGTTTAGATAAAGTGAGCTTTGCGACTAATAAATCATTTAATGTTGCCGCAGTAGGTGTGGTACTTATCCTTACGGCTTTATACGCCACTTGGTGGTAAGTCATTTAATCAAAGAAAGCAATCAAAGAAAGGTCTGTTGATTATCAATTGACCTTTCATTTTTTTGAAGGGAAACAACATGCAAGTATTAGTTACTGGTGGCGCTGGGTATATAGGCTCCCATACGGTTTTATCGTTATTAGAAAATAATTATGACGTTATCGTTTATGATAATTTAGTTAATTCAAGTGTTGAATCGATTGACCGAGTTAAAAAACTGACTGGTAAGTCAGTTGAGTTTGTTAAAGGTGATATTTGCAACAAAGAGAAGTTAAGCCAGGTATTTAAACAGTTTCAAATAGATGCAGTCATTCACTTTGCCGCACTTAAAGCGGTTGGTGAATCGGCACAAATACCATTAAGTTATTATCAAAACAATGTTCATGGCTCGACATGTTTGCTTGAAGTGATGCAAGTGCATGATGTACATGATTTTATTTTTAGTTCGTCAGCCACAGTTTATGGTGAGGAAAATGACGTACCTTATGTTGAAACGATGAAATTAGGTACGCCTTCTAGCCCTTATGGGGCCAGCAAAGTGATGGTAGAGCGTATACTTGCTGATTTTGCCAATTCGAATGCAAATTTTAGAGGCGTATCATTGCGTTACTTTAATCCTATTGGTGCTCATGAAAGTGGTGAAATAGGGGAAGATCCAACCGGTATTCCTAATAACCTATTGCCGTATGTAGCGCAGGTAGCAGTAGGCAAACGGGATAAACTCAGTATATTTGGCGATGATTATCCTACTGCTGATGGTAGCTGTGAGCGTGATTATTTACATGTTATGGACTTAGCCCAAGGCCATGTCGCGGCTTTGGATTGGTTAAATCGTCACAGTGATTTTAACGGTGTTGAAGCCTTTAATTTAGGTACAGGCAATGCGGTTTCTGTGTTTGCTATAGTCAAAGCATTCGAGCAAGCCATTGATAATGTGGTGCCATTTGAAATATCGCCAAGAAGAGCAGGGGATCTGCCCGCATTTTGGGCTAATGCTAATAAAGCCAATGAGGAGCTTAACTGGCAAGCTAGTCGAAGTTTAGGACAAATGATGGCGGATACTTGGCGCTGGCAGCGAAATAATTCAAATGGTTATTTAACTTAATGAGTCAGTTAGAAACAGCACTTACAAAGGAACTGGCAACAGTAACACTGACCAATGACTATGGCATGTCAGTTGAAATAATTAACTTTGGAGGGAGAATTAAATCAATTAAATTTCCGATAAATGCTAAGCCAACGGAAATGACGTTGGGCTATGAATCTCCAGATGAGTATCTAAATGACGAATTTTATCTAGGGGCGACCTGTGGCAGAGTGTGTAATCGTATTGCCGGAGGAAAGTTTGAGCTTGATGGCCGTGAATATCAATTGCCTTTAAATGATGGTGAAAATTGTTTGCACGGTGGAGAAAACAATTTTTCTTTGCGATATTGGCAAATAGATGAACAAACACTCACCAATAATTCGGTTACTTTATTGCTTGTTTCCGTTGATGGCGACCAAGGCTTTCCAGGGACGCTACACTTATCTGTCACTTATCAGTTAAGCGCAGATAATAAACTAAGCATACAGTACTCGGCTAATACCGATTTAGCCACGCCAATAAACTTGACCAATCATGCTTATTTTAACTTGGGTGAAAAAGACTGCCAATCATTGTATTTACAAATGATGTCAGCAGCATTTCTTGAAAGTAACGCTGCTAATATACCAACGGGTAAAATTATCGCTGTAACAGAGACTGATTATAATTTTAGAGAGCCTGTATGTGTCGGTAAACGGCAGAAGAATACTGAAGATAAGTCGCTTAAAATAAAGAATGGTTTTGATCATTGTTTTGTTTTGGATAAGACTCCTTTTGAAGAGCCGAAAGCGATCCTAACTTCATTAAATAACCAAATTAGCTTGTCCGTTTATACCGATCAGCCAACCATACAACTTTATACAGGTTTCTATTTAAGTGGTAAGTTTTGTTCATATCAAGGTTTGTGCTTAGAAGCGCAAAATTATACAGATGCAAGTAACCATAAGCATTTTCCAACTAATATTTTAAAGCCAAATCAACAATATCAACGGAAAATTGTCTTTGGGTTCGCACCTATGAAACCGTTAGTGGAGTAATGTTTTCTCCTGAATTTGATAAGAGCAAATTTTGAAGCGCTTTACTGGCTAAGGATGAAGAGTATGTTTATTAACCATACGTTGAAGTTCTCCGTTTTCTTTTAAGTATTTAATATGCTTATCTAAGATGCTTTTTTCGTATGTTAGCTCAGGCCGTAGAATAATATTTAACGGCACAATACTAACAGGCGATTTTGACCGATAAAGTTTTTCTTCTTTAAAAAATGAAGAGTTTATTAGGTTTAACGCATTAAACTCATTCATTACTACGTAATCGCATCGCTTCTTAAACAGCATTCTTAGCATAGATAAATGATTAGATGAATCAAGTCGAATTAATCTTTTGCTTTTAAGGTATGGTGCCAGGTTAGGATAGAAGAATCCCTTTCTAGTACATAATATTTCACTCTCTTGTGAGCTCTCTAATGAGAAACTATCGCTAAAAGCTTTTGTTTGATACAGAAAACTGCGATGTTGATGCAAAGGGATTGTAGAAATTATTTTAGCTGGTTTCTTCACCCAAGCTTTACTTAACATTATTAAGTCAGCATTGCCTTGGTATATATACTCTTCACTACGCTTGCGACTGTTTGAAATAAATTTAACGTTAAGTTGATTTGTTTCTATTAAATTTTTCAAAATATCAGGGATAACACCCCGATATATATTTTTATTTTTATCGAAATACAAATAAGGGGCAGAGCCAGGATGGTTAACAACAAATAGAAGTGGCTCTTTTGCTATGGTGGTCACAGCAAATAACAAGAAAAATAAGATGAAATACGTAATCGCTTTCAAACCAATAACCCTCAAAATTAAAAGGAATAAAACTCCTTGAACTCATTATAGTTAAAAAATGATATTCAACTTCGAAAATGAGCAACTTTAATGGAATTAATGGGCGGAAATAATAGCAACTAGAAGCTAGCCAGATGAATTCAAAGTTAAAGCAGTAAGGCAAATGACCGATCGTGGCTATACTGTTTGATAAGTATGGCGGGTTTGATGCTTTTAGTTTAGTTGTCAGTTAATTTGACCAAAAGCACATACATCTTTCAATATAACCCTGCATCATTTAGCAAAACAGCCGATTAACTTGGCGAATTATTGAGTGATGCAGGTTGTCTCAAATTAATAAGCTGTATTTAGCTTAGTAATCAATGATTTATGTTTTAGTTACCAAAGTTCCACAATTTTTCGCATGCGTCATTGCTGAATTTGCTTCTTTTTTAAGTAGATTGATAAAATCTACAGACTCTTCCATATCATCAGCTAGATAAACAGCTTCGGCATTTTCTAATATCGCTTCAGCCGTATAATAAGCATTGTCACAATCACAACTGTCAGCAGCGTTCAGAATAGATTGAGCATCGTCTTTTAAGTCGTTGGCAATATCGCCAACTTGGTCAAAATCATTTGAGCTGAGTGCAAAATTGGCCTTGGTAATGATTTTATTTATTGATGCAACCGCAACGGTACAGTCATTTGCTTTTACAGGTGTAATATAGAAAAAAACACAACTTGTAACAATTAGTGTGGTTTTCATTAGGTGTAATTTATTCATTATGCATTTTCCCCATGTATTGGTTTTGTTATTGTGGGCTTAAAAAACAATCAATTAAGTAATGTTTTAGCACAAGTATTACCAACTAGCAAATTTATAAAAATTAAGTTGTCAACTATTTAAAAGTAAGTATATGTAACATAACGTAACAAACCAAAAAACATCAGTAAGGTAGGTTTTTGTGAAACAGTAGAGTAATAGGCGGAAAAGGTAAGACTTTCGCTCCCTAATTGTGATGAAAAAGAAGTAATACGGGGTAAAGCATATTTTGGATATTTCAAAAAGGATGTTTATTCTATCCGTACTTCAGATATGGAGAATAGGTATTTCAGAATGACTATTTTATTCAGACCATAGGCTGTTGAAAATTAAATTCCCCATAGTTCACGAAGTTTTTGGTTGCTTTATTAGCCTAGTTTTGATTGCATTTTCTGGCGTAATTTACTGTTAAAAAAGCTTTAATCATCTATGATTAGATCAAGCCAGTCATAGATAGAAATTAAAATAGGGAGCTCAATGTCATTAATTGATAGTCACATACATTCCCAAGGTCTCTGCATAGAGTGAACATCTCTTTGGCAACTGTGGGTATACCATTAATTACGTTGGTCGCCTTATTATCGACTATCGTGTATGTTGACGCGTCACGAACAACTTACCATCGTGCACAGGAACGTACTTCAGCCGTTGAAAAGTTGCATCACCAACGAGAGCGTTTGGAGCATAGACTCCATCGCAGCATGTCCAATTCGGAAGCTCTACGGTCTTTTGTCTTATCCAAACTGACAACTCAAGAACCGATCAACAATAAAAACTTTACGGCCTTCGCAGAAACATTACCGAATGTTGGAAAAATTGTTCTGGGTCTGCAATTGGCTCCTGATGGAATTATTCGCTTTGTAATTCCCGAATCTGATATATCACTAGTCGGTATGGAACTGACAAAATTAACATCATATAATCGCACCGTGCATAGAGCCATCACCACCCGTCGAATGATAGTTGACGGACCTCGTAAACTTTCCCAAGGTGTTCAGGGACTTGTCGTACGACTTCCCATATTTACTCCAGACAGACAGTTCTGGGGGTTTTCCACCGTAGTAATTGATTTCGAAAGCTTGGCGGCAGCAAGTGAATTAGACATCGTTATTGATGGGCTTCGTCTGGCTATTCGAGGTAAAGATGGTAAAGGTAGTAAAGGGGAAGTGTTTTTCGGTGATGCAGAGTTATTCGATTTAGATCCTATTCTGGTGGATATCAAATTTCAAAATGGTAGCTGGCAACTTGCAGGTATTCCATTATCTGGGTGGTCTAATTATTGGCCTGGCCGCAATATATTTATCGTTGTGACAATCATTATTTCATTGCTCATTTCGATATTAATTTGGCGTAACTCACAACATAAATACCAACTTAGTCTTAATGAAAAATTATTACGCACACTTGCCGCTGAAGATAGCCTAACAAAACTGGCCAATAGGCGTACTTTACAAAATCATCTTGAAGAGGAGTGGAAGCGAGCTACTCGAATGAAAACCCCCTTGTCTTTGTTGATGATAGACATCGATTTTTTCAAAAAATATAACGATCAGTTCGGACACTTAGAAGGGGATAACTGCCTTTGCTTAGTTGCAAATGTAATTGCAGCTGCGGCAAAACGACCTTCGGATTTGGCTGCCAGATTCGGAGGCGAAGAATTTGTTTTGGTGCTTCCAGATACAACTTTGGACAACGCATTAAGTGTTGCTGAAAACTTACGATTGGAAGTTGTTTCGAAAGAAATACATCACTCTGACAACGTGCCTATGGAGTATGTCACCGTTAGTATTGGTGTTGCTAGTTGTATTCCTTCAGTTGAAGAAGAGCCAGAAAGACAAAAATCTATACAGTTATTATTAGAATATGCAGACAAATACATGTACAGGGCAAAAGAAAAAGGCCGAAATCGAGTAGAATCAACCGAAATATAAGCATAAATGGGCTATCGGTTATGTGGCGTTGAAGTTACCGTTCAATGATGAAGTGCCGAAGGCTGTAATGAGTTTGCAGGAGACATATAGTTCATTTTTAAACTACATATCCTTATCGACTAGCAACAACTCCACCACAGCCGTCGTTCACATAATTGCATTGTTCGTTTGAATTCACAGCGCAAACCGGAAGTAAAAAATCGTATGTGCCATAAATAATCACTGTCAACTATGAGATCCCAAAGCAGCCACCTTGAATCACTCTTTCCCGTAATGGAAGAGACTTCTGCGAGGAGTTTATTGTCATTAGAGTATTTGTGGATATAATGAATATTTAGGGCGAGTCACTACAGAAACACGTCGATAATCAGGCGACAGTATGTTGAAAACTTGTGGTATGCTAGCTTTCCAAGTGCTTTTGAAGCGAATAATATTAATATATGTGCAACAGACTATAGTGAAAATAAAGAATTCTTGCAGGTAAAATGAAGCTAAGAAAGGACCGTCTACTACCCAAATCATTAGTGTAGAATACGTTTATTCTTACCCTCTTTATTCAAAGCTACCTTCTTTTTTAATCGTGCAAAGGTGCGATTAAAGTCTTCAAGCAATAATTTGTAACCAGCATGCTCTCTTGAAAACGCCACATGAACGGACTTCGATTTTAGTGGGATAGGCAGTGATTCTAATTGGCCACTAGAACCTGCAAATTTACTGGCAAGCAAAAAATCAACCGCTTTGCTTGAACCTACAATTAAGTCAACTCTTTCGGCTAATAACAACTCAATGTTATTCTCGGGATTCAACGCAATCATTTTTTCAAGATAATTGGCCTCGTCAAATTCGTTGCTGTAAATGTAGTTTCGAACAATCCCAATTCGCAATTTTTTGAGGCTGTTCAGATTTCCATCATACGAAATATCACTAGACTTCAGCTTATAAAACAGGATATCAGTAGTAGTGATTGGCTCACTAAATGCTAATTTTTTATTGCGCTCCTCACTAAAATAAACTCCAGCTAGAACCGCAAACATCCCTTCTTCAGTCATCTTTAGGGCGCGTGCCCAAGGCACAAATACTACAGTCACCTCGTAACCAAGGATTTCCAATACCGACCGCGCGCTTTCGGCCACATGGCTTCCACCAGAATCGGACCAGTTATCTTCGGTCAAAATTGAAATGGATTTTTCTTGGCCGTTAACGTTATTAGTCAATAGGCCAGCCCAAAGTATTATCAATAGCAAACACTTTCTGGTAAACAAAAATCATGCTCCTTCAATTGATCGTAAAAATGTTGCATTCGTTGTTTTTTTGGACAGCAAGAACTACAAACGCTATTAAAATACTAAGGAAGTCTGTCCCCTCACGGCTCCAAACAAATCAGCACAATATATCATTTATACAATTCTTACATTAGCATATTTTTAGATTAGATGGTCAGCCTTGGTTATAATCATCGCTTTATGTCGCCAATTTGGCTCTTTGAAGTCATGCCAATGCAACTTCGGAACTAACAGCAATGGTGGCTTTTTTTACCCTTGAGCAAGAATTAATTGGTATGGAGTTGGATCTAGTTGACGACGAACATCTTCAACATTTTAGCATTTCCAAATATCCGCTTATTACCATTTTCTACTAAGCTCAGAAATAAATGTTGCTGTCGGCTTTAGGATCAGTAAGCTGACAAGATTTTTGTATCCTTTTTAGAGTTCCGCATGACCGTTTTTTGGCATGAGCCGAACTTCTTCTTCGTGCGCAAAGCGGACGAAAATCATCAACAAAAACTCAATACTTTTTCTAATGCTTAACTATATAAACGTTGGTCAAAATTAAAGAACTGTATTTACCAGAACCACCCCAACGGACACCTTCATATACTGTTGCTTCACCGCCAGGAGCTGCCCCGTTTATGTCAATTACAGTGCCTGCATCTGGAGTTGTACCATCGAGTTGAACCCACTCACCAGCATCCTTTACTACAAAGCCACCATCGGCTGTTGCAGTCATAAAACTAGCAGATGCATTCATTGATAGTGAAGCAACAAGTGTCCCTATCGCCAATTTTGTCATATTCATAAGAATTTCCTTTAAATTAATAAGCTATTTTGTAACCTGTCTTGGTTGATGCATGGTCTGTGCCGATGTTTTAAAGTCCATTTATTTCAATGCTTTAATGTTTTTTTTCGTTCGGTTGTTTTTGAGTGTGTAAAAAACTCCGACATTAGCCCAAAGTTTTATAGAACGATTTTTTTTAGCAATATAAAACATTATCCTTGGCATTAAGCCTGCGTTACCAAATGGTCGCCATGTTTTTTTATATTTGTTGCGGTAAGCATCAAAGTGCAGCCCGTATGGTGCAGCGATTATTTCTCCGCGACCCAGTAATATTTTAAGCGCGTAAGTTTCTGCTATTCCTGCACAAAGATTAACGGCCATAGGCGTTGATGGACCGCGCTTTTCTTTAAAGCTAACTCGGCTTTCATCTACTAAGTAAGGACGTTGCAACATGGCGGGAGATAGGCCAATTAGAAATTGAATCAGTTGTACATCTTCAGTTTTTTTATTCTCTCTAAAAAAACTTCTAAATTCATCTAAAGTATTAATCCATGCAAGATTAATTCTGAAAATTGAATCATCTGGAAGAGGAATATTATAATTTGTTAAATATGAATTTGTTAATAAATAGTTCTCCTATAAACCGATTTAATAACAATAAGAAATTATCAAATGATACAGAAAAATCACAGCGACTTGAGGGATTAAAAAAAATGATTGGATCAATAAAAAACTGTGAATTAAAGAATTCAGCAAATAAAATGGTCTTTTCTGATGGAAATATAAATTCCAAGATTATGTTTATAGGTGAAGGGCCTGGAGCACAAGAAGATCGAGAAGGACTACCTTTTGTGGGACGTGCGGGAAAACTGTTAGATAAAATGTTAGAATCAATAAATTTAAGCAGAAAAAA
>ENA-ORXI01002983-ORXI01002983.1-sediment-metagenome-genome-assembly--contig:-NODE-2983-length-11725-cov-4.570656_pt1 | contig 11725 bp, 8 predicted proteins | sample MGYA00237861_ERZ511468 | MGnify/ENA primary metagenome ERZ511468 (study PRJEB26299, sample SAMN06266213) | sediment metagenome | isolation source: Hudson Canyon methane seep mesocosm | place: USA:Hudson...
CGTCTACTCTATGAGTTTCCACGCCTACCAGTTTCAAATTGCGTTTGCTCAATATGCACTGGCGTCTACCCACTACCACTACACGCCCGCCCATCGAGATCTTTACCAGAAAGCATCGGCAAGGCTGATTCAGAGGATGATCTACAAAGATGTGTGGGATTATTGGGCACATGTTAGCAAATTTGATCTAACGAACAGAACTGAAATCGAAGCAGGCCTGGAGGAAATGACCACCTATACCGAGGATGACTGGTACGGTTGGATCGACCCCAATATCAAGAAGAACATTATGTATAGTGGTCATCTGTTACAAATGGTGGGCCTGCACCAGAACCTGTTCGACGACGATCGCTACGATGAACCGGGCTCTCTCACATTTCGTTTCGCACCCATCGAGTATGGTCAGGGCCCCATTGAGATGAAATATGATTCCCATCGACTAGCCAAGGTTATCTACGATCAATTTGAGGAAGATCATTTTCGCGGTATTGAGTGCGAGCGCAATGCCGTTTACGCAGAGTGCAACCAGCACCCTATTCTCGGTCTTATGTCGTACGACTTAAAAAACGGTACAAACCTTTCGGTAAAGGTGCGCAAAGAGTTTAAGAAGGTTATGCGCAAGCGTAAATATATTAACCCCGAAACCAATACCACGATGTATTTCCTGAAAGTCAAAGAGGATGAAGTCGTCCCAGCAACTTACGCCTGGGCTGATGGTTGGAATGGTCACGCTCAGTACGTATGGGACAAGGAATATATAAAGAGTATCTATCCAGATCAGAAAAAACGATACTTCCCATCAATGCTGAGAGGGTGGCCCTTCGAGAACATGGGCTGGGGTGTATCGTTCGACTTTGGTTTCTTCGCTCTATTGGCTTCCGAGGTTGGCGATACGGAGACAGTGCAGACAATGGTCGACTATGCCGACGAGCACTTTGAGCCGACATGGAAGGACGGGGGCTACTACTACCCCCATACAAGGTTCTATGTGTACAACTTCTTTCGGGACTGGCTGGGGTACATCCACAACGTTGGTCCGTTGACGGGCAACGTCTTGGTCGGCTTTGCAAGCATCAATCCGATAGACGGACTCTGGAAAATCTACAATCAACCCCGGGGCAAGTCACACTTCGCCGAGCCGTTCATCACAGACGTTGAATACCTTGAGGCAAGTGTCACTCAGGCGGTTTACGATGGGGATAAGGATGCGCTGATCGTAACCCTGGTACCGGGACCTGTGGAGAGCGAAGCCACCTCTTTCACAGTCCGCCAGTTGGATCCCGAAAAAACTTATGCGTTAGTCAGGGACGGACAGGTATTAGGTGAAGTCAATAAAAAAACCAGTTTGGCTCTACCCAGTACTAAGTGGCAGGCTGATGGTTCACTTGTTATCAGTACTAGATTGACAGAACCCCAGTCCTTTATATTGAAGGCAATGGCGGCCACCCTGGCTGCGCGCTAATGAGGATAGCTCGAGACAAAACTGCCGGCGAACAAGTCGCCAAATACCTTTGTAAATTCGTGCAATCTGTGTGTGTCCTTGCATTTGGCTTAACTATAACCGCATGCTCAGATACTGACAGGGAGACAAACTTAAGTGAAGGGATTACCAACAAGAAGGTACGTCAGTACCTTCTGGAGCACCCGGAACTTGTTTTTGATGACCCAGAAATTGCTCGCGCTATTAGTTCAGCACGCTCAGCGCGGCAGCAACAGGCTAGCGCCTTATGGCGCAAATCTATCCTTGCAAAAAACGCTAGTCTACTAGACTCCTCTCTCACCCCAGTCTCTGGGGATGCTGGATCCCAAGTTACAATTATCGAGTTCTATGATTATCAATGCGTTCCTTGCAAGGCCAGTTACCCAGAACTTGAGCAGATGAGAGAAACAGAGATAGATATTCGTATTATTTATGCCCAGCTGCCTGTTTTCGGGAGCTATTCGATCCTAGCTGCAAGGGCCGCTATCGGTGCTCACCGACAGGGCCTGTTTCAGGCTTATCACAATGCATTAATGACTGCCGACATCCGTCTTGATACGGATTCTATTTTTGCCATGGCAGTCGATATAGGACTCGATACTGAAAAGTTGCAGGCTGATATGCGTGATCCACACGTTATTGACTATTTAGAGCAGATGCAGACTCTCGCCGATGAACTTGATGTGACCGGCACGCCAGCATTTGTTGTAGGAGATGCCATTCTGAGAGGGGGAATCAGGGTAAAAGAGCTTAAAGTAGAGCTCGACCGTCAGCGCACTCGAAGCCATTCTTCAAGAGGCGTTTGAAGCTTATTTGAGTGGGAATAAATATCAAAATGTTAAAAATAAAATCGAGAAAAGCGGTGTTAGGCATCATCACCATAGAGTCTATCGACCAAATCATAGACTAACGAGTGAATCTTAGACTCATCATTTTCCCAACGTTTTCCCGAGGCCGTAAAAATGGTTGATCCCTCTATGAAAGCCATCAGGCCAATAGATTCAACACGAGGATTCTTACTGCCAGCCTTGTGGAGTAAACCCTCCAGAATCTGCAAATATTCAGCGTATATATCGTCAACGAGATCGGCCACTAGAGGCTCTACCTGACCCATGGCCCAGAGTTGTGGCCAAAGTTTATCTGCCTGTAACCTTCCATCTGCTGGCTCCGACGCAGCGAATTCCAAGACCCCTTTGATAGTTAGCGGCTCATTAGCTTTTACAGCATCAAAATTGCTGTGGTATATGTCAGCGATATAAGCCACCAATGCACGCAACATATCTTCCGAGGTTCGAAAGTGATATTGCAAAGCACCTAGCTTAATACCGCTGGCGCGAGCCAGGGCCCGCATGCTCAGGCTGCCATAGCCCTGATCAACAATAATATCAACTGCTGCCTGTAAAATCTGCTGTTTGCGCTCACTCATCGATCATAGAATCCTTTAAATTGCTCACTTTTCAGGGAGTTTACAGAAAAGAATAGCCAGAGTCTCTCAAGATAGGATTATCTAAGATTTTTTTAAAGATGCGTTTGCTAAGTTGATTTGCGGGCAGCTATTATACCGCGGGTCTTAATATGGGCAGCGAGGCGCAAAATAAGTACCAGCAAACCGAGAAGAGCAAAGACAACATCGATTGTCTTTGCATTTTGACTCAGGGCCTGCTCGGCATAACTCACCCAGATCGCCGCCCAGAAGTACCAAATACCTACCCAATGCAGCCAACTCCATTGGGCGCGACTTAATTTTCGACGCACTGGATAAAATGAAGTAACGGTTAGTGCCAATAAAAGGACGTAGCTTAGGCTGCGCCCCAAAAGATCGCTCGCCTTATGTAGTTCATCCCAGTAATGGGCTGGATATAACGTTAGCAAAACTGCGATAAAGACTGCCTGCCAGCCGAATCCAGCCGCAAAGGATAAACCGGTATAACGGCGGTTTCGCAACAACCACTTTGAAAAAGCATTGGGGAAAAACGTTGTTAGGGCAGATGTGACAAAGGCGATATATATCCAGGGAGAGGCAAACTGCACAGATAGACGTATCAACTTGACCGTGGCTTCAGGCGAGGAGATACCTATGATCAGCATCCCAGCAACCATACCGCCAAGGGTCAACAGCGCAATCAGATAAAAAAGCGGCCAACCATTCAGTACCCTGTGTTGTAGCAGGGTCAGCTGATTACCTCCCCCACAGCACGAATCGACGCATCAATCGCTGACTGCACATAGGCATAGGCCTCGGAGTCAGAATTGGCTATGCTGATTCGGCCAAAGGGCTGCCGCCCAAGCTCATGAGGTGCCTGTCCTGGCTCCCAACGCGGGTCATGAAGATCCATATATTCATAGGCGTAGCCATGGGACCATCGATTAATGGTAATAGCCTCAATATCCCGATCAGCATCAAAACCAGCCTCGCCAAACATACCGATAAGCTGGTGTCGAATTTCTCGCTCATAGTCGGCAAATGAGGTGGCCATTATGTTATGCCTGCCAAGCCGACAGAGATCGCGTCCAGATTGTTTACCATCGCCCTCTGGAGCAGGCATATGCAGCATATACAACACCATAGGGTCATCTGGCTTGATTGAAACAGTATAAGCCCCCAAATTCACGGGCGGTGCATGGGTGACTAATTCGAAATAACTATCAGCACAGACATATAAAGATGCACCACTTTTTCGCACGGGCGCACTGGTTTTAAGCACGACATTGGCACTGATAAAAGGAACTTTGGAACCATAGGCGAGGTTTTGTTTCTGCGCCTCAGGTAGGTCTGGACAGAGATGTGGAATCATGCCGTTGTATCCGGCAAGGATGCAATGCCTTCCCTGCACCTTAAAGGCACGATCACCAGACACATAGGAAACATCCACCAGGTCTGAGCTCCTATTGGCAACATTAACCACCGTGCTATTTAAACGAATGCGTACTGGGGCATCTTGCAAATCCAATTGGGAATAATCAAAACGACTAGCAACCAGCTCCTCCATTGAATCGGCGCCCGCAACCTGAGGGATGAGTTTATTCACAAATAGTCTTGCCACAGAGGCGTTACCATCTGGGAAAATAGGTGAGCGATACGCGTTGGGGTCCTCTGACACATCAGACTCCCCATCCGACCCTGGGAGGCCCATGGCGTTTGCCCCAGGTGCTCCCAACTCGATTGCTTCCATAATTGATGCACTGCTAATACCTACGCCCCAGATAGCTCGAACCCAGGGTTCTGTTAATTTGGCGCCCTCCTTGGAGAGACCAACTCGTTCATTGAGAAAGGTGGCATAGGAAGTGCTGCGCATATAGGTTTCTTTATCGGACAGAGAAATATCCGGCAAATAGTCTTTCTCACCACTGACCAGAGCAATCAGACGGCTAGTATCAGTCTTTGATAGATCCAGTGACTTAATCATCGCTTTATAGTCACCAGCACCCGCCCATGTGGACCCCCAATCACCTGAGATAATGGTATCTTTGCCATACAGATTTTTATTAAGATAGATACCATAGGGCGCTGCTGCGTTTGACAGACCATAATCATCTGGGCCTGCATCTTGTAGCGCTTTAAAGTCAACACCAATATCTTCAAGAACCTGATAGGCGCCAGCACTAAAAGCGGACTGCTCAAGGTTGAGGCTACCCCCAGGACCCAGCAACATTTTGCCCGAAGACTCAAATTCATTGCGCTTGGCATGACCACCGAAATCATCATGATTATCAAGCACAAGAATCTTAACCTCGGGCCCCATCTGCTGCTGATACAAGTAGGCGGCAGACAGACCACTTATGCCGCCACCCACAATAACCAGGTCATAGATATCATCCAACGGCTCATACTGTTCAGGCCTCTGCCCTCCCATCACCAGCGCATGAGCTACCTCAAAGGACCCTTTGTGACTTCCGCGCATGCCCGTCAGCAGCGGCGGGTAATAGTCTTTGCCGCCACTAATAGCGCCGTTACCAGTAGTACCGAACGTAACAGAACTGTAAGGCGCAAGAGCCGTGGCCGCCACAGACAGCGCAGCACCATTTAAAAAATCACGTCTGGTTATTTTATCTCTCATCAATAATTACTCTTCGCTTGCCACCCAGGCTTTGGTTTCAATAATAATCATCTCGCGAAATTTAACGGGCATATCCCAGGTTCCCTGCCAACCTTTTGGTACAAGGAAGGTATCACCCACCTCATAGGTCTGCTTTTCGCCGGAGAGGGAAGTAAGGATAACCCTACCTTCCAGGACAGTGACAAACTCGTCATAGGAAAAGGGATAGCTCACATCTATCAGAGCGGCCTCAGACTCATAAAGCGCGACCACAAAATCGCCCTTATGTACCACCTTTTGCCAATGCTTATTAGCGCCTGAGAGCACTGTGCCGTCAGGCCAAGGCGGAATAGACTCCAGCTCGGTGGTCCTGAAAGCATCTTTATCTAGAGGTAAAACATCAATCATGGGTTGCGCCGATACGGTAACGGTAGCCAGTAGCAAAACCGCAAATACATAAAGCTTTTTCATGATTTACTCCATTTTTAGTTTTTGTCAGTATTTTTAGTAATCGGCTCAAGAGGGTTTCACCGTTTGTTCTTCTACTGCCCGCCAAGCCGCGTCAAAAGCGGCTTGCATTAGGGGCATGGCCTCTGAATCAGAATTGGCAATTGAGATACGTCCAAATTGTGCCCGGCCAATCTCATGGGGTGCATGCCCCTCATCCCATTCGGGATCATCAAGCCCCAGATAAGAGTAGGCGTAACCATGGGGGATTCGATTCACCGTAATGGCCGCTATATCATCCTCATGATTAAAACCATGTTGACCCAACATTCCCTGCAGCTGATCACGAATCTGCTGCTCATAGTCTTTAAACGCTGTGGCATAAATCTTGTGGCGACCCATCCTGAAAAGATCTCGCGCAGACATATCTTTGATATCTGCTGGCGTGGGTGAGGCCATCATAAATACCGCCATGGGCTCGTCGAGACTCTGGGGTGGCTGATAGCCTCCTGAGGTCACTGTAGGTGCGGCACTCACCCATTGAAAAGGATCATAGGGACACTGGGTAAAAGTCGTTCCAAGTCCAGCAAAGGCCCGACCATTTTTTAGCAGTACATTGGCATAGACAAACGGTACCTTGACGCCGTAGCTCAAACCCTCTCTCTGCTCCTTGCTCATCTCCGGGCAAAGGTGGGGGATAAGTCCGTTGTAACAGGCGAGAACACAGTGGTCTGCACTGACGCTAAGTGGCTGACCTTTCTCAACATAATCCACCTTTACATGATTGAGAGCTGTCTCTTTGACACCTACTACTGTGCTATTGAGCCTTAAGCGAGTCGGATTAGTGCTAAGGTCCAACGCCCCATAGTTAAAGTCCGCAACGGCAACATCCTCAAAGCCCTGCATGGCCGGCGACACATCAGGAATTAATTTTTGTACCAATAATCGGGCAACCGATGCGTTGCCGTCAGGGAACATATAGGCTACGGGGGCATCTCCCAGAACAAAAGCTCCGGCAAGATCACTGAGCCGATTTGTCAACCAACCCATAGATTTAAGGCCGGGACAACCTGTACTCAGAGCCTCCAAGACAGTATGATTCCAGCCAGCGGGCCCCATTAAGTTACTCAGAAAGGCACCCAGTATGGGCAAGGTTTCCTCAGCTAGACCAACTCTCTCGGTCAAGAATTGGTTATAACTGACGGATTTAACATATCTGTATTGCTGCAATAGAGACAAATCATCCAGGAAGTCTCGATCACCACCGAAAAAGGCAATCAACTTAGTTTGCTCTTCCTCAGGTATGGGCAACTCTTTAACCGCCGCCTCATATCCTTGACCCCCATGGAAAAACCCCATCCAGTTACCACTTAGGGTTTTATGACCCTCAGCAGTAGGAATGCTCATGCCATTATTAGCGTAAATTTTGCCACCGAGCATATAATCATCTGGCGTATTGGCTGCCATTGCCGCTAGAGCCTGCTCGTCAATACCTAGGTCTTTTAACAACTCAACTGCGGTTTCGCTATAGGATGACATGGGCTCAATATTTTGAGCTCCACCCAAACCAAGCACCATATTTCCGTCTTGGTGAAATTCATTGCGCTTGGCGTGCCCGCCAAAATCATCGTGGTTATCCAGCAAGAGTATTTTTGCGGTAGGGCCCATTTTCTTGCGGTAATACCAAGCGGCAGCAAGGCCGCTCTGACCTGCCCCTACCACTATAAGATCATAGTGCTCGTCTAATTGTTCATAATCGTTGGGCTTTTGCCCGTTCCAGGCTAACGCATGAGCAACCTCGAAGGATCCTTTATGGCTTCCACGCATGCCTGTCAGTGTCGGCGGATAATAGCCGCCAGAGAGTTTCCCAGAGGCTAATGACGCAGTTGTCTGCGCTATAATCTGTCCGGGCACCAATAGGCTTGCACCGGCACCAATAGCCATACCATTTAGAAAATCCCTGCGTGAAATTTTTAAAGCCAAAACACTCTCCCAACCCTTAGACATGTCATTTGACATGCAAGATTAACATATCCCTCCGCCGAAAGTCGATAGTGAGTTATCAGGCAGCCTGCTAATAATCAATCTTTATAAAGGAAAATAGTGACTTAAGGCTGCGCAGTTCTCTACAATAAGCCGATGCAAAGAACCCAATCAGATAGACAGATCCTAAGCGTCAGTCAGCTTAACCGCAATGTGCGCCACTTGATTGAAACTCAGCTGCCCTTGCTCTGGGTCGAGGGCGAGATTTCCAACTTTGCTCGCCCCGCGTCTGGCCACTGGTATCTGACTCTAAAAGATGATCAGGCCCAGGTGCGCTGCGCCATGTTTCGCAATGCCAACCAGAGAGTCGCTTTCCAGCCAGCCAATGGTACTCAGGTGCTGGTGCGCTGCCGCGCTGGCCTCTACGAGGGTCGCGGTGAATATCAGCTGATTGTGGAGCATATGGAAGAAGCTGGTTTTGGTGCGCTGCAACGGCAGTTTGACCAGCTAAAAGTAAAACTGGCTAATGAGGGTTTATTTGATCAGGCTCATAAGCAGCCCATGCCAACATCCGCGAATCACATTGGCGTTGTAACCTCACCGACAGGCGCGGCATTCAAAGATATTTTAGCTGTCCTTAATCGCAGATTCCCGAGCATCAAAGTAACGCTCTTTCCTACCGCTGTTCAGGGCGATCAGGCCGCAGGGCAAATTGTAGAGGCCATAGCAAACGCTAATCAAGATGGTCGATGCGACGCTTTAATTGTCGGCCGCGGTGGCGGATCTCTAGAAGATTTATGGCCATTCAATGAAGAGGCCGTGGCTCGCGCTATATTCCACAGCAAAATTCCAATCATCAGTGCAGTGGGTCATGAAATTGACTTCACTATTGCGGATTTTGTCGCGGATCTTCGCGCACCTACCCCCTCAGCGGCTGCAGAGCTTATTAGCCCTAATGGCGATGAAATAGCCGCACAACTTAGCGGGCTAGAAACGTTGTTGAGCGACGCAATGAGCCGACGACTGCAAAGATTGGAACAAAAAACCAACGACTTGCGCAATCGACTGCAGCACCCGGGGCGAAAGCTTCAAGAACAGGCTCAGCATCTTGACCATTTAGATATTCGCTTGAGACGCTCTATCCAGGCTATGGTTCAACTCTGTCGACACCGAGCGACGTTGAGCCGAGACCGCCTGCTACGTCAGCACCCTCGAGATGCCCTAGCGTATAAAAGACAGCGCTTGAATGATGCCATCAATCAAATATCTAAAGCGGCTAGTCGACAACTGAAAGAAAAAGTGAGCCACACAGAGCAAACAATGCACCTACTGGATGCTGTCAGTCCTCTTAAAATACTCAGCCGCGGCTTCTCCGTTATTCGCGACGATAAAAATCAGGTGGTTAAGAGTATTGCCTCCGTGACCCCGGGAGAGAATCTTAGAGCCAGCCTGATCGATGGCGAACTTAACATTGAAGTCACCAAAACCACTAAAACTGATTTTTCCACAATATAACGGGCCATGACCCTATGCGTCTAACGCCTGTTTAAGATCTGCCAATATATCGTTTACACACTCAAGACCTACAGAAATCCTAACCAGCCCCTGCGTAATGCCATGTTTAGCTTGCTCTTCTGGAGTGTAAGTAGAATGGGTCATGCTAGCGGGATGCTGAATCAGTGTTTCTGTATCGCCCAAACTAACCGCCCGCTTAATTAAATTGAGTCTATTGAGCATCTTGGATGCAGCTCCAAATCCCGCTTTAAGCTCAAAGGCAATCATGCCACCAAAGCCGTCCATTTGGCGCTTCGCTAATTGATGACCCGGATCACTGGATAAGCCAGGGTAGTAGGTACTTTCAACCGCCGGATGAGCCTCAAGCATTTCCGCAATCACCTGTGCATTTTGACAGTGCCTCTCCATCCGCAACTGCAAGGTCTTAACGCCTCTCAAAATTAAGAATACATTGATAGGAGAAATAACCGCTCCGGTCATATCTTTGAGGCCATAGAGTCTTATTTTTTCCATCATCTCCGCTTGACCTACCACCGCTCCAGCGATTAAATCACCGTGGCCACCTAGGTATTTTGTGGCTGAGTGCACCACTATATCTGCCCCCATAGTAAGCGGCCTCTGTAAAGCTGGCGTACAGTATGTGTTGTCGATCACAACATGAATGTCAGCGCAGTAGTCCTTAACTAAACTGCTGATCTGTTCAATATCAAGTATGCGCATGGAGGGGTTAACAGGGCTCTCAAAATACACCACACGAGTATTAGACTGCAACGCGCCTTTGATTTCATCAATATTGGTGAAATCCACATAGGTTACCTGAATACCAAACTTTTTGAGTCCATGCTCCATAAAAGAAAACGTACAGCCATAGACCGTTTTATCGACCAGCACATGGTCACCCGGAGACACTATTGTCCAAAAAGTTGCACTAATCGCACCCATTCCCGAAGCAGTTGCTAAAGCAGCTTCCCCCTCTTCAAGATCCGCTAGACGTGCTTCAAGAATCGCTTGCGTTGGGTTGGATACCCGACTGTAAAAATGGCCCGGCGCTTCACCAGAAAAGCGAGCTGCCCCCTGCTCTACGGTGTCAAAGCAAAAGGTTGATGTCATATAGATCGGTGGATTGAGTGACCCATGGCTTGACGATGAATCATAGCCGCTATGCACCGCTCTGGTAGAAAAGGCTAATTTATTGTTTTTGGTCATTTAATTTTACTCGGCTAGGCACTACAAAGAATAAATTATATCCCCACAAATTGAGCTTTTTCTCTCTTATAAAACCTTAAAATAACCGTATAATAGCGACTAAATGTAATTTAATCGTAATAAGAAGCTATATATGCCAATACCAACTCTTGACCGTATTGATCGACGAATTCTCCAAGAGATTCAAGCTGATGGTGGCCTGAGTAATTTGGATTTATCTGAACGTATTGGGTTATCGCCATCGCCCTGCGCTCGTCGCGTGAAGATGCTTGAAGACTCGGGAATTATAGATAGGCAGATAACGTTACTTAATCAGGAAAAGCTAGGTTTACCGATCAGTATCTATGTCATGGTGTGTCTTGAGAATCAGGACTCTAAACGATTGGAGAATTTTGACCGTTGCATCAGTGCCTGGCCCGAGGTAGTCGAGTGTTCACTAATTACCGGTAGCGACGCGGATTATTTATTGAAGGTAGTCATGCCTGATATGGACTATTACCAGCGGTTTTTACTAAAAAAACTAAATCTAGTTGACGGTGTAAGAAGCATTAAAACCAGCTTTGTGCTGCGTAAGATAGTTCAGCGTACTGAACTACCTCTAGACCATATCAAGTAGTTAACGAGCAGATTAGTCGTTTCTTTTACTGTATTTAACAATCTTCTTACGTTTCATTCCTGCACGATCCTTGGTAGTAACAGCCTTGTTCTTATAGGGATTATCTCCGGTTCGATATTCAATTCTAACCGGGGTTCCCTGCAGACCTAATTCTCGACGGAAAATCTTTTCGAGGTAGCGAGTATATTGTGCAGGCACTGCATCTGTCTGATTGCCGTGAATGATAATAACCGGAGGATTACGACCTCCAGCATGAGCAAAGCGCAATTTGACTCGTCGCCCATGCACCAATGGTGGCTGATGCTCTTCAACTGCCCCTTCAAGCACTTTAGTTAAGCGAGACGCACTCAACGTGTCTGTAGCCGCGGTATAAGCCTTGCCAATGGAATCATAAAGATTACCAACACCAGTACCATGCAGTGCGGATATGAAATGTACATC
>ENA-ORXI01002984-ORXI01002984.1-sediment-metagenome-genome-assembly--contig:-NODE-2984-length-11724-cov-4.539366_pt1 | contig 11724 bp, 12 predicted proteins | sample MGYA00237861_ERZ511468 | MGnify/ENA primary metagenome ERZ511468 (study PRJEB26299, sample SAMN06266213) | sediment metagenome | isolation source: Hudson Canyon methane seep mesocosm | place...
TCTGAAATATCTTTAGCATCAACATAAGGAGGATTAGAAACAATCAGTTGATACTTTTTACTTACATTTTGGAATAAGTCAGACTGAATTAAGTGTACTCTGTCTTCTACTCCGTGTTTCTTTACATTAATGGCTGCAACTTCAAGAGCCTCTTCTGAGAGGTCTACCAAGTCAATATTTGCTTCAGGAAATATCATACCCGATGCAATACCAATACAACCGCTACCAGTACAAAGGTCTAGAATATCCACAACATTTTCAGCCTGTAACCAGGGCTGAAATTCATTTTCAATCATCTCAGCAATAGGCGACCGTGGAACCAGCACTCGTTCATCAACATAGAATGGCAAGCCCATAAACCATGCTTCACCCATTAGGTAAGCCGATGGAACCCTGTCAATTACTCTACGTTTCAACTTCTCTAATATGTTTTTTCTTTCTGCAAGAGTCAGTCTGCTATCCATAACTACATCAGACATATCCCACGGTAAGTGAACAGTATTAAGAATAAGCTGAACCGCTTCATCCCACGCATTATCAGTACCGTGACCGTAAAATATCTCAGCCTGATTAAAGCATGACACCCCATAGCGAATATAATCTCTTATAGTCGAAAGGGATTCGACAATATCATCAGCAAAAAGCGTCTCTAAAGACAATTGACTGTTTGCATTAGACCCTGAACTGCCTAAATTGGGTGCTGAATTTTCAACTGGCATTTACTAACCCTGAATATATTCTTTAAAAGGCGGCATTATAGCCTGATTGTAACTGACTGTCCGCTACATGTTGACTATTTAGACTCATAACTAATTAATGCTTTTTCAGTAAGCTCTCGCCCCAACTGTATAAGCTCTGGCGCTTTATGGTAATCAAATGTTTTACATACATGCTTGGGAATATTAACCAGTACATCAGGCGGGTAACCAGCCAACTTATACTGAGTTAAGGCGCTTTGCATGGCTTCAAATGATAAGTTCATAATATCAATCATACCAAAAGGCAATTTGTGCGAAGACTCAACCACTTTGAACTTTTTGAGATTTGCTTCGTCATCATCTGAAGTTTGCGTTACTTCTAATGAATCATTTTCTTGCTCTGACTCTTTATCAAATAGCGATGAAGCTTTACTCTTAACTTTTTCCATCCACAGGTCTAATTTCGACTCTTCATTACCTTCATAGACCTCAGACAAGCGAATATTTGTTCCATTTTCCCAGCCAAGATTAACGGCCAGAATTATGTCTGCGTGAGAAGAAATAGTGGGAAATATTGGTAAAGGATTTAACAAGCCACCATCAACAAGTAAGCGCTCTCCGAGCATAACAGGTGCCATTAAACTGGGGATAGCAACAGACGCTCGTATCGCCTGATGAAGAGGCCCTTCTTGAAACCAAACTTCTTTATGGGCTAATAAGTCGGTAGCAACGGCAGTGTAAGAAATAGGCAAGTCTTCAATGCTAATGTCACCAATTAGCTCTCTTACAAATGAAAATACTCGATTCCCCCGAATAGCCCCAGGGGAAGACAAGGAAAGATCCATTAACCTTAAAACATCAAACTGATCTAAGCCTGTAGCCCAGTCTTTAAATGCCTGAAGCTTACCAGCAGCGTATACGCCACCTATCATGGCTCCAACAGAGCAGCCTGAAATAGCTATAATTTCATAGCCACGCTCTTGCAAGATTTCTATCGCGCCAATATGGGCATAGCCCCTTGCGCCGCCACTTCCAAGCACTAACGCTACTGTTTTTACTTTGTCATTGACCTGCGCGCTCACAATTCTCCCCTGTGCCAGATTTGTTGTCGCAAACCATAAAGGTTATTTTGATAAAACCATTACCTCAACCCTGTTACCTGTTCTAACCCCCTGATTTACAGGTATTAAAGGCCCCACCCCTAAGGTTGATATTTTACCGGCATCAAGCCCACGCTTCTGTAAAACAGTTGAAAGTTGTTGAGCTGCATTTAGAGAATGTTTAAGTGCATCTGCTGTAGAATCATAACCTTGAGACATATGCCCCACAATATATACAATTGAAGAAGGCGAAGCTTCAACCTGATCAATTATCTTTTTGATTCCAGCACTATCTACATCAAGTTGAATGGTGTTCTTAAATTCATAATTGAAAATGGTTAACAACTGTTGCTCAGAAAATAAATCTTGAAAGCCATCACCTTCAATCGGTTTATTTAATTTGAGTGTTTCAATATGAGCATAAACTCTGCGATTACCACGTTCAACGGTATAAACCGTCACCAGCCATCGTTGTCCATTACTCTGTACAGCGGCAGCAAAATAAAACTGAGTAGCATCTTTACCATATAACTTCGAGTCTTGGTAAACACCTTCTGCCCAGCTGCTACTACGGCCACAATCACGACTAGAACATTGATAAACAATCTTTGCACCTAACTGCTTCACCTGAGACAGGTAGTGTTTAAAGGCTTGCTCAGTAGTATGGCCGTCATTAATACGATAAGTCTCTTTTAATCCGCTAACATTAGCTCTTAACTCTTTTTCAACGCGAAGTTGATTATTTACTCGCTTGGGTGCTGATATTAAAATCAAATAGTCATCACTGGAAAGCTGATCAGATGATGATAATGAGGCGTGTGAATAAGGCTTAACAACTAACTCATTCGCCCCTTCTAAACCCTCTGATAAAACGAGCTGAGACGACAAAAGTATCAGTAATGAGGCGAGAACAAATACGAACTTTGATAACTGAGTTTCAATCGTGTTCGCCATAAAAAATCCTTTCAATTCAAAAAACGATTAATAATTTTTGCAGTCAAATCAACGTCACCATCCATATGAAAGTGATGGTGACCTGAAACCTGATGCGTTTCAAGCTTGGAGATATACCCTAACCTTGGATTTTTAGTCTCTTCAAGAGAAATATAACCTTCAGTGCCTGCAATAAGGCAGGTTGGGCACTGAATATGATTCATAAACCCCTTAACCTGTAATTCTGACAACCTCATCAGTGATGGCTCTCTTAGTCTAGCGTCTGTTGACCAAGTATAACCACTTGTTTGCTTCGTTAAGCCTCGCTCAAGTAATATCCGAGCGGCCTCCCGGCTAATCTTACCAAAGCCCCCCAATCGTACATCAATCGCATCGTCTATTGATTGATATGATTTTTGCGGTCTCGATTCTGTTAAACATATTTTACTAATGGCTTTTTTGAGCTGAAGGGCAACATCATCCTCTTTATCTACCATAGGGCCAAAAGAGTCTAATAAAATGAGCTGACTTATTTTAGACGGTACGGCTACTGCAGCTAATAGCGCCACAATACCCCCTAGGGAATGCCCTAATAATACAACGGGATCCACATCTAAGGTTTTTAATACACCAATGACATCAACCACATATTCCATTAAATGGTATATCTGCCCTTTCCCTCGGTGTTCGCTATGCCCATGCCCTGGCAGGTCAATGGCGATCAAGCGAATCGTTGATAAATCTAATGATTCCGCTAAACGAGTAAATGAAGCCGCGTTATCTAGCCAGCCATGTAGTGCAACGACGGGTATGCCTTCTGGGTTACCCCATTCAAGAGCCGCAAGGCTAAGGCGGTCAGTTTTTATGGTACGGCTTATAGAGGTCATAAAAAATACTTAAGTTCGTTTAAACAACGTTCTGTAGTTAGCGGTAGTAATTTCAGCAATCTCTTCAATAGAAACTCCTTTTAACCCAGCTACGCATTTAGCTACTTCTGATACATATTTAGGCTCATTGGGTTTTCCTCTAAAAGGAACCGGTGCTAAATAAGGCGAGTCGGTTTCTATTAAAATACGGTCTAAAGGTACATTTTTAACCACTGAGCGCAAATCTTCCGCATTTTTAAACGTAATAATGCCCGAAAACGAAATGTAATAATTAAGATCAAGGGCTCGCTTTGCCATATCCCAATTTTCAGTAAAGCAATGCAAAACACCCGCAGACTCAAGATCACCTTCTCTGCGAATAATATCAATAGTATCTTCCCGAGCTTCACGAGTGTGCACAATAACAGGCATCTTACACTGTTTGGCTGCATTCAAATGAACAGCAAAACGCGCCTGCTGTTCTACCTTTCGTTCTTGTCCATAGTAGTAATCTAGCCCTGTTTCACCAATAGCGATAACTTTTGGTTGCTTCGCTAAGGAAAGTAAACGCTCTATCGTGGGCTCTTCACCCACATCGGTACCAGGATGAACACCAACAGAGGCATAAACATTATCATAACGCTTAGCTGAATCTAACACCGACTCAATATTTTCAAGATCAATAGCCACGCACAGCATTTCTGCTACACCCGCCTCTTTTGCTGCTTCTATTGCACCATCTAAACCTGTTTCATACTTTTCTAATTTCAAACGATCAAGATGGCAATGTGAATCTACAAACATTAAATACCCCATAAAAAAAGGCCAGCAGCAAAAAGCCCACCAGCCCTTCAAAAATTCTTGTTACTTGTACTTACATAGTGTGGGTTGGGCGATCAGAATTCAATGAGCCAGCCAAATAGGTCTCAATTTTATTTTTAGCGGTTTCGTCTTCGCCGTTAAATTGAACGCCTATTCCTGCCGCCCTATTACCTTGAGCACCTTTAGGAGTCACCCATATCACTTTACCCGCTACAGGTATTTTTTCTGGTTCATCCATTAAGTTCAACAGCAGGAACACCTCATCTTCAAGGTGGTAGTTTTTAGCTGTTGGAATAAAGAGCCCGCCATTTTTAATAAAGGGCATGTAAGCAGCATAAAGTACTGCTTTATCTTTAATTGTTAAGGTTAATATACCGCTACGGGCACCAAAGCCTGGTGGCATTGCCGATTCTTCCTATGTGAATTAACTAGTTAGTGTCTACCCTGAAACGACTGTCATTCCCGCGAAGGCGGGAATCCATGCTTCGAAACTGCGCCAAAAGAGTGGATCCCCGCCTTCGCGAGGATGACAAAAAAAGTACAATTACGATGTTACTGGATGGATGCTAGTTATAATTTCTAATTTTATTTATACGTTATTAGTTAGTGTAGATAAATACCTTAAATAATCCAGAGCCATCAACAAGATACCGTGATGGCTTTTTTCTTCTGCATCAGCTCGGCCCATGCAATCAATAAATTTTCAATTAATATTTGTGGATTTGGGTTTGTCTTTTTCGCTAATAAGTCACTATAAGCCTGAATTTGACCAAGCAAATCATAAAATTTACTGGCCGAATGCTTTCCTGACAGGTATTGAAACATTTTTAGTAAACGCTCATCACGTACCATAGCGTCATCATGCGTCATGGAAAAGCGAATTAGTTGCTGAACCCAAGATAAATTCCAGTCTAACACCGTATGAATATCATGCTTCTGCCACTTTGAAGCCACTGAAACAGCACTTGTTTCTCGTTTCAGTACCTGGGCTAACTCTGTAATCATTGTTTGCCTTTGAGAAATTGCATCCGTCTCAGCCAACTCTGCCGCCTTTATTGGGCTGCCGGCCGCAAGCTCCAACAGATCTTCTAATAAAGTATTATCAGGCAGCGCTTGCTTTAACCAACTCATTGACTGGTTATTATCTGGCATAGGGAACTCAATAACCTGGCAGCGTGAACGAATAGTAGGCAGCATTCTACCAGGTTGATCAACCACTAAAACAATTAAGGTTTTTTGAGATGGCTCTTCAAGTGATTTCAACAAAGCATTCGCTGCATTGATATTCATGGCTTCAGCGGGGTGAATGAGGGCTATTTTATAACCCCCTTGCTGGCTAGACTTCGCTACAAATTCATTGAGAGAGCGAATTTGATCTATCGTTATGACGGTTGACTTCACCCCTTTGGGGTTTAATTCAAAGGTATAATGGCGAATATCAGGGTGAGCCTCAGCTAAAACTAATTTACAGTTTTTACACTCACCGCAAGACCTTAATGCCCCTTGAGCGCCGACTTGATTAAAAACCTGATTACATAATACTAAGTTTGCAAATTGCGCAGAAAATTGCTTTTTACCTGTGCCTGCTGTTCCACTTAACATCAGGGCATGAGGGAGCCTACCTGACTTTAAAACCTCAGATAATTTGTCCCATTGTGAAACCTGCCATGGATAAGTCATTTAGATCTTTTACCTTTTTTTATATCTTTAAGCATCTCTTTTGTAAGAGACCGTGCTTGTGTTCGTATGCCAGAAATTAAACTATTTTTTTTATGCTCATCACCTGCACCTCGCCCATACTGTAAAAGATGAAAGCAATTTACAAAATGATTTAGTGAGTCTTTGAGCTGAGGGAAACGACGCATTAAACGATCAGCAAATTGGGAGGGGGTTTCCCCTATTTCCCTTTTGATCCCTAACTTCTCGGTTGATTTACAAAAGCGTTCAAATTCTAGCACGACTTTATCTACAGGATGCCTCTTTTTACCCGTTCCCAGTACTAAAAAGGCGAACGATACAATGACTCCACCTATAATTGTCATAATTATCGCTAAAGACTGGAATGAGATACGGCCAAACCACTGACTCAATAAATTATTTTGGGTTTGCCCATCGTACCCTACCACCCATTTCTGCCAGTTATAATTGAGTGAGTCCATATTCAGCCTCATCCAACGTATAAGCTCAATTCTGTTATATCTAGCTGCAGCTAATGCGCTACCCGATAAAAAGCTACCTTCCTCCTTCACCGCATCTTCAAGGCCTATTTCTATTCTTGAGGGGGCAACCATAGCCGTTGGGTCGTAACGAATCCAACCTACTCCATCCAGCCAAGCTTCGACCCATGCATGGGCATCATACTGATGCACTATTAAGTAGTTTTCTTGCTCATTTATCTCCCCACCCTGATAACCAATTACCACTCTGGACGGAATCCCAGCCAAACGTAACATATACACCAGGCTACCCGCATAATGCGAACAAAAACCACGCCTTGTATTAAACAAAAAATCATCAAAAAACTGCTCTGATGTTAAAGGCGGGCGGAGAGTATAGTAGAAGGCCTGCTCTCTAAAATGAGTCATTAAGTAGTTTATTAACTCTACAGGTTTAGTGTATTCCCTCTGTAAATCATTAACAAAACGCCTTGTCTGAGGGTTTCCCGCTCTAGGTAACTGAAGATATTTACTCAATAATTGTGAATCTAACGAATAGTTATTTACCTTAAGCTCATTAGCTTTCAAGTCACCAGAATAAGCAAGGCGATATTGTGTCGGCTGAATAATATTGCTCTTAAAACGAATGTATCCGCTACCTCCCTTATAGATATTACTACTGGCCACTGTTGAGCCAGCCAGCGCATAAGCCCACTTCCTATCGGTTGGCTCAATTAATATATCGTAACTGTTACTTGAATCAGTAAAAAATAAGCGCCCTTCATCCAACTTACCTAAAAAACCCTGAGGAATATACTCACTCGAACGCCAGGTATCGCCCTCTAAGCGATCTAACTCCAAACCACGCCAATACAGCTGATTTTTCGGTGGAATGGCGGCAGAAAAACTCACTCTAAACGCTCGTTCAGCAGACTGGGTTAATTCCGCAATTTGCCCGGGTGACATAGAATCACTAATGCCTGTGTAAGCTTTACCTGTAGAAAGAGGGATACTCCATAAAGGGGCAATACGAGGGAAAAACATAAAAATAGCGACAACCAGAGGTACAGCTATCAACACCGTTTTTAATAATGCAGCGGCCCGGCGCTTGACAGAAATTTTCAAACGCCCTTTGTGTAATGAGAACAACACTGAAAGCACAACAAAAGCTGAAGCGATTTGATAGATTGCTGTCATAAAGGTCTGTGAAAATAAAAACTGGCTAGCCGCAAGATAAAGCAATATGAAGACAAACAAATAACAGTCTTTAGTAAAACGAACTTCTATCAACTTAAGCGACACGGCAAGAACAAAAAATGCAACGGCCGTCTCAACAGAAAACTGATGTCGATAAGCCAGATAAAAACCTGCCACAGAAGTGATTACTAAAAGTGTTTTTATTTTAGAACCTGGGTAGCTCACAAGCCCTTTAAAAACTAAAAAGCGCCATACAACCACCCCAAGAGACAAACCAGAGATCCACACTGAAATATTGGCATAATGAGGTACCATCACCATCAAAAAGGCACCCAATAACACCCACAAAGTAGAACGAGGCAGTAGCTTTTCACTTTTCACTTTATGCAACCGCCAACGCTCTTAAACAAATTTGTTTATGAGCCTCACCTTGAGAGGGTTCAATGGTTGTACCGGGTAACTCCAAACCAAATTGTAAGCCTTTTTGAGAATAACTAAGTACATCAAAACACAAATTACTTAAACGGAGTTCTTTATCGCCACTCAGGTAGTCATAATATCTAAGCCATTGGGTTGATGAAGATACGGCATCAAACTCTTTAACATATAACTCCCCTTTTGCGGCATAGTGCTTCCAGGCAATTCTATTGAGTGAGTCTCCATGTACATAATCTCTAATGCCTGATAACTCATCTTCTCCTTTTACAACAACACCTCCTTCGTCTTCATCACCCTGTGTAGAGGCAGATAAAGTACGTGAGCCCTCTATTGGCTTAGGAAAAACTAAGGCTTCTTTTTTAAATTCAAGCCAAGTCCAGGCTCTAATCAAGCCTAATGGATAAACTGTTTCTAAACGTAGACGCCCCAAGTTTAGCTGACCTCTTTTAAGTGCTTTGACTGTTAAATTAAGTGAAGCAACTTCAGAGTCAGCTATATCTATAATCTTTGCAGGCTCGTTTGCCAGAATGAAACACAAAGATTCAATATCTTGATTTTCTTTCGTTTTTAAAGAGAAAGAAAACTCAGCACCCTCCCCAACAAAACACTCACTCGCTTTAACTAATGACAAATTTAGCCCTGACATATTTTTAAAGCAAAAAATAATCGAAAAAACGAAAAGAGAACCTAATAGAAAGGTAAAAATATAAATAAGGCTATTTTGATAGTTTATTGCAGTTAGTAACAACAACAAAAGCAATAAAGAAAAAAAGCCTCCTTCTTTAGTGGGGAAAATAAACACATTTTTTTGTGTTAGCAGCTTAGTATTTGAGGGAGGGTTACGTCTGCTTACCCATTGGTAAAACTTTGACGACCACCATTTTTTTATAGCTTGGATAGCTAACTCCAGTACTGAAATAAATATTTAGCCCGATACAGTAATATCAAATTGAACCAATCGAACGATTCGACTAGAATACTTATTATTACTTTTAACAAAATTTAAGGGCAAGCCAATGCTTTCTTTAACTGCAAATGATGCAAAAACCAAATTTGGTAACATGCTAATCAATGTCCAAACAGGGCCTGTAGAAATCGTTAAGAATGGCACACCTGTTGCCGTTGTTATTTCTTCAAAAGAATATAAGAAACTAGAAGCTCTAAAAATGGAAATTATAAAATCACGCTTTCAAAGTATAGATGAAAATGATTTGGTAGATGGAAAAACATTTTTTGAGGAACTTGATTCGGGAAAGTATGATTAATGAAAGATGTAAAATTTTTCATTAAAGGTCACGCACGATCTGATATTGCAAAGATAAGAAAATACACCATTGAAAACTGGGGCAATGAACAATGGCTTGAATATAAAAAAATGCTTTATAAAAAACTTCAAAACCTGGCAAACAACCCCAAGCTAGGTATTATTATTAATGAAATATCACCTCATGCATTTCGGTTTCCGCTAAAAGATCATGTTGTTTATTACTTACAAAGGAAAAATGATATCGTGTTTGTTGGCCTACTATCAAATAGTATGGCACCTGAAAAACACCTTCAACGTGAACAAGATATTAGCAATGAATTGAGCGACTAAAAGCATTACTTAAACCATAAAAACATAAGAAACACAGTTAGTTATTACGTAAGCATAGTTTCTTTACGATTAATAACAAAATTTGCAACACAGTCACTTGAAAAACAGCCTAATAAGCCAAATACTTAGTACTGTATAAAGCAAGGTTTAACAAAATAACCAGCGACTCAAACCACAAACGAGAACTTTCATGAATAACAAAATTATTTTGGGTGTTACCGCACTAACTGCGGCACTTTCGGCTAATGTATCGGCTGATGTTAAGTCTCTCACAAGCTCTGAGCTAACTGAAACCTATATAAAAGATTCTACAATTATTGTAACGCCTAAAAAACGAAAAACTCAGACACAGAAGAAAGCATTAGGAAGTATTACTATCTCTCCTGGTGAGGCTGCGGTGTCTGAAACAGAAGAATTGCTTGAATTTGAGAGTGCTGCGTTAGAAGTTGATCTGCAAAATGAGGGCGCTATTTATAATGCTGAAGAGCAGTTGCGTGAACTAGCGTTCACATCCACAGGGCCAGCAGCTGAAGCATTAAGACTGAAGATTCCAACCATTGAATACGTAGCTGTGACACCTCCTAATCTTCCACCATTTGCCGAATTAGATACCTTTACTTACAACCCTATTGGTAATGATCTTGGGCTTAGCCGAAGCAATGATCAGCTGACCTTTTCTTTTGGTAATTTACCTGGGGTGAATAACATTCAAATGCCACAGGGCATTAATGAGGGTCCTGTTCAGTTGGTGCCTAGAGCGGGTGGTGGGTTTGATTTGACTATTGATATTCCTAAGAATTAAGTCCTACTTATAAGTAGCAAGTAACTTAATCATAAAAAAGCCAATGTGAAAACATTGGCTTTTTTATTGGAAATAACCGCTAATAAAATTAGTGGCCGTAAACTTCCATATAAGTACTACTTATGAGCATGTCATTAATTGCAATTGAGCCAATTGAAGTACCACCCAACTCTACTGCTGCGATATTAATATCTGCTTCAAAATCGTAAAGGCGAATCCCAAGTGCTCCACCGCCCAGTGAATTTGAATTAGACACGCTAGCCATCGCAAAAGAGGCAACAGCAAAAGGAGAGCCATAAGTAGCTGTATTCTTATCGTTGCTGAGTGTTAGACCCTTAATGCCCAAACTTAAGAAGTCTACATCCATATCTAGATTTTGGATGATAAACCCAACGTCTGTAAACAAGTTGTTTGAAGCCGTATCTACTCGCATATTGATAAAGGCTAAGTCGCCCTGTATCCAGATATTTGACATTAATTTAGTTGTGTCAGTTAGACCTGACAAATACACACTATCGACATAAATACCAAAATCAATGGCGTAATTCGTTTGGCTACCGATGTTAATTAAGGCGTCGCCATCAGAGGCAATATCAAAATCAATTTGAATTTCATCTAATTTCGAGCCAGGTGCACTACCACCTATTTCAATATTATTCATCGTTAACCAACCTTCATCACGGTAAGCTAACTGACCAATATTAATTTTGGTTTCGAGCTCAATAGTGATACCAGACTGGCCAGATATATCACTTAAGGTTGAATCATCTAGCGCTTTTATTTCTGCTGTTGCGATAGATGAACACAATGCTAAGGCAGTTACTGTGGTTAATTTTTTTACTGCTTCCATTTTTATCCCTACTACTACTTCCAATTTTTCTTTTAATTATAAATGGTATTTTTGTAGGTTTATTAGTTAATTCTGCTTCAACTATTTCATATATAGATTTATATTTTTCTGGATTTGATATATATGGTTTTGATCCATTAGATATTAATTGTGCTCTTTCAAATATAACCATTGTTTTTTCATATTTAGATAATATATTTGATGATTTATTTTTTGAAATATTATATTCTGAATAAAATTGATTACTATCCTCTATATTAGTTAT
>ENA-ORXI01002986-ORXI01002986.1-sediment-metagenome-genome-assembly--contig:-NODE-2986-length-11721-cov-37.321883_pt1 | contig 11721 bp, 14 predicted proteins | sample MGYA00237861_ERZ511468 | MGnify/ENA primary metagenome ERZ511468 (study PRJEB26299, sample SAMN06266213) | sediment metagenome | isolation source: Hudson Canyon methane seep mesocosm | place...
GCGCCTGTTTTAGCGCCTTGCTATCAACAAAAATCAACTCGCTATAAAATCCGCATCCGTGACCGCGCGAAGTATAGTTATCGTGTTCCATATACAACAATCGTTTTACCATGAGCAGAGATGAGATCCTTATCTGCCAGTTCTTTTAACACTCGTCCTGCCATTTCTCTAGAGCAGCCGACAATACGACCAATTTCCTGTCGGGTAATGCTTAATTGCATACCATCAGGATGAGTAATGGCATCAGGTTCTTTAGCCAAATCAAGTAAAGTTCGAGCAATACGCCCTTCAACATCCATAAAGGCAAGATCACGGTATTTACGACTGGTGATTAATAGGCGAGTAGATAGCTGTTTTCCTAACAAGAATAAAATATCAGGTGCATGCTCACTTAATTCAGTTTTTAGAGACTGTTTAAGTCTATCGTATGAAATTTCTGCTAATTTACAAGCTGAGCGCGTTTTTACTGTAACCGTTCTTTCTTCAGGTCCTTTAAAAACACCAATCTCCCCTATAAAATCATTTTTGTTTAAATAAGCCAAAATGAGCTCATGGCCCTCATCATCTTCGACCGAAACGCTCACCGAGCCTTCGATAATAAATAATAATTTATCACCGACATCACCGGGGCGGACAATAATTGCTTTGGCGGGGTAACTTCGAACATGACAAAGATGTAAAAATTGCTCTAATGCTTCCTGATGAATAGCTTCCTGTTTAATCAATGTCATTGCAACTCGCCTAATATTAAAAGTTTAATATACTTTTCAATCCAATCTCGTTGTAGAATTATAGAACTATTTTGTTGAAGTGAGAAAATATAATGCAAGCAACAGTCAAATGGGTTGATGGCAGAGCGTTTTTAGGAGAAAGTGGCAGTGGACATACGGTAGTAATGGATGGTCCTCCTGATCATGGTGGACGCAATATTGGTGTTAGACCGATGGAGATGATTCTGCTGGGTGTGGGCGGTTGTTCTTCTTATGATGTGATGGATATATTACAAAAAGGACGAAATGAAGTTACGGATTGTGTCGCTGAATTAACCGCTGAAAGAGTCGATACTGTTCCCAGTGTCTTTAGTAAAATCCATTTACATTTTAAAGTTTCTGGAAAAAACTTAAAGGATAGCGTTGTTGAACGTGCGGTTAAATTATCTGCAGAAAAGTATTGCTCAGCATCTATTATGTTAGGCAAGTCAGTGGATATCACACATGATTTTGAAGTGGTCAATGTAGAATAGATTATATGCTGGAGTGCAAAAACATGTTTTTGCACTCCAAAGCGGATCTATAATTTTTGTATTCTTAATGCGTCAACAATCTGCTGGTATTCGTCCTCTCTGGGACGATGCAGAAAAATACCTAAAGCCCCCAGTACGCTAAATATATAAAGTGTATTGTAACCATCCCCCAGAATAAACATAATAAACCCCAATACAGCTACAGACTCAATAATACTGAGTGTCACAATAGTAGTCATTAAATAACGGTTTTTAGCCGGGTTATCACCGGGCATGGTTTGGTTAAGCCTGAGTAAGATATGTCTTAATAAATTCACCAGCGGGAATAATGCGATGGCGAGAACATAAAAAATGGTTCTAATTAATTCACGCTGATCTGCTGCCATATTAATCTGTATATCGACGGCAAAAAAATGGCAAACAAGATTATAGACAATAAGCATACTTATCATCATGCCGGTAATAAACCAATGAAGCGTTAGGTCAGATTTTGAATTCATCAGGGTTCCTAAGAGAGTTATTTTTCAGATGTGTCTTGTTGATTATCAATCTGTGATGTTCGATAGGCTTTTATAATAACCATAAAGGCAAAAAAGTCATACAAACTATGGATAACTATTGGTGTCAGTAGATTTCTTTCACCGCCATAATCAAGAAACATGCCCAGATAAATACCGACAGCTGTAGCCAGAATAAAATATAAAGGTGTCATTGCATGCACTAAGCCAAACAGTAAGTTGCTTGTAACAAGACCAGCCGTCATCCCCCATGAATTTTCCATCCAAGGTTGAATAAGCCCCCTAAACAATACCTCTTCAGAAAAACCGGCAATAACAGCAAGAACAAAAAAATCAGCCCATTTGTACTTATGCATGCTTGGGCCCAGTGTTTCAAACAGCACTTGTCTTATTTTTAGTACTGAAGGAATAGACATATATTCTAAAGCAAAAAAAATAAGCAATAAGGGGAGCGTACCAAATAGACCATAGAGAACTGCTTTTTCAGAAAGGTATATATTTTCAAAAGGATCTATTCCTGCAACCCAGCCTAAAACAATAGCGACCAAAATAAGAGAGCCTTCAAAATAACAGGCTGTTTTAAAAAATTTTTCTGGTTTTATAGGTGAATTTTCCATAAGCTTTGTTTAGGTAGTCTCTCTTGAATTGATTGGGTTTGGTTTAGTGCAGTGTTCCAAGAATTGCTAAATTATGGCATGCTTCTATGGGGTATTAGTTGTCACATTATTCTTGTAAATTCAAAGTGTCACCTATAACCTATATCGTTTCTCTCTAAAATAATCAACATTTGGAAATCATCCCAAAATGTTTAGTAATACTTTAGTTAAAAAATAAAAGAGAGATGATAATGAAACTTACAACAAAAGAACTAAACAGCTTGGTTGTCGTTCATAAAATGAAAAGGTCAAAAGTTGATAACTACAATTTGGTTCTTTGATTATAACTCAATTACAACATAAGAAATTCAGTTCATAAAAGACATTGAATTACACTATAAACACAAGTTGAAGTAAAAAGAATTAACCCTCTAGCTAAAAAGAAATTACAGCGATAAAAGAAGATATACGCAGAAAAAGATGCGCTAGTTGACGACCTTTGGAATGAAATAAAACATTCATCTAAGTTTCATCGATTAGCAACAAGTAGCTAGGTTGGTTACTACATTTGAATAAAAAATTGTAAACTTACTTTAAAAAGAGGATAGTTACAGAACTTATTTCACAGGGGGTAGCATGAGCGAATTAATGCAACTTAAAGCTGAAAACGTCCGTTTACGGCAGGAAATAGTTGATCATCAACAGTCAATGGATGAATTGAAACGACGGAGTGATATCCAGATTGCAACCAATGAAATACTGAATATTTCCTTGCTGTCAATTTCGCTCGAACAGCAAATGGAGCGTGTATTATTACTGGTTCTGAATATACCTTGGCTGTCATTAGAGGAAAAAGGCTGTATTTTTTTAACTGACGAGGACGGTCAGGGGCTGGATATGATTGCTCATCATAATCTGGGTAAACCTCTGCTTGATATGTGTACCAAAGTGCCTTTTGGTCGTTGTTTATGTGGCATAGCAGCCGTTGAGCAAAGTTTGGTTTTTCGTAATTGTGTTGATGAAGACCATCATTATCGTCCAGAAGGCATGCAGCCACATGGCCATTACAATATGCCGATTGTTTCCAAGGGAAAAACTTTAGGCGTGTTGAATCTTTATGTGAAACATGGACACCAGCAAGACCCGTTGGAACTTGATTTTCTTAATGCTTGTGGCAAAGCATTAGCCGGTATGATTGAACGTAAACTGATTGAAAAAGAGCTACACCGCTTATCTTATATGGATGAATTAACAGGTGTTGCAAATCGACGGAAGTTTATGGATCATTTAACGGAGTCACTCAAGCTATCAAGTAAAGTTGAACGATCATTAGCGGTTCTTTTTTTAGATTTGGATTTTTTTAAGGCAATTAATGATACCCACGGCCATGAATATGGTGACTATATTTTAGTTGAGGTTGCTCAGCGTATGCAGACCTGTGTTCGAGATACAGACCTGATAGCCCGCTTAGGTGGTGATGAATTTGTGGTTTTATTAGAAATGGTTACGGTTCCTGAGGGAGCCATACAAATCGCAGAAAAACTAATTCAAGCCATTTCTATGCCCTATGAAATAAAAGGTAAAACTTTAACTATCGGGGTGAGTATAGGGATCAGCTTGTTTCCGCAACATGACACTAGTTCCGAAGGTTTACTGAAAAAAGCTGATCAGGCGCTCTATGGAGCTAAAGAGTGTCGTGGTAGAGCTGTACTGTATTCAAATTAGTGCTTTACAGTTAGGGGTGATTGAAAATGTTAAAACCATTTCTTACTTTCGTTTACTTAGGCAGCTGGCAATAAATAACCTACCCAGATTGCGCAGATTTTTTGTTGCGAGTTGCCTTATTATTGTTTAGTAGCTGGGGGTTTGCCAATCAATCCGTAACTCCACCACTCGAAGCCGGTACTCTGCAATTAAAATGGAAACCTCAATTTCAGTTTGCTGGTTATTATGCTGCGTTAGAGCAGGGCTATTATCAGCAAGAAGTGAAAAAGAGTTTGAAACTGCTATAGATGGACTAGGAGCGCTTCAAGTGGGTGTGGAAAAAATCAGTAATGTCATAGGGCGGTAAAACGAATAGAGGCCATGAGGGTATCGTAGTGGTTTTTGCTGAATCATTAGTCAAATAAAATAATCGGTAACAGTAACCACTATATAATCCAAAAATTGGGTTTAAAAATGACAGTTTTGAATTGGAGTTTTTACACACTCAGTTAGTTTAGCTTTTTCTCACTAACCCTGTACAATTAATGCTTTCGAGGGGTTACGTATAATGCAGTGTTATATCTATAAGAGTCTTAAAAAGGACGAGCTTTATCTCTATTTACAAAAAAAGGATGATTTTTCAAGTATTCCTGAGCCATTGTTAAATAGCTTTGGCAAGATAGAGTTTGTTATGGAACTGGATATAAGTCCCGAGCGTAAGTTGGCTCGGGAAGATGTGTCTAAAGTGATGAATAGCTTACAAGATAAAGGATTTTTTGTTCAAATGCCACCAATGATAATACCTGGTGATTTGCTATTGAAAAACAATAAACTACATTAGATATAGAGCGGACTTAAGTCCGCTTTAATCGATGCTTTTATGCTTTAGGCAAGGTAACGCCTTCCTGTCCCTGATATTTACCACCCCGGTCTTTATAAGACGTTTCACAGACTTCGTCGCCAGTAAAAAATAACATTTGTGCAACGCCTTCATTAGCATATATCTTCGCAGGTAAGGGCGTGGTATTTGAAAACTCAAGTGTTACATGACCTTCCCACTCAGGCTCTAAGGGCGTGACATTAACAATAATGCCACAACGGGCATAAGTTGATTTGCCTAAACAGACAGTTAGAACATCACGGGGAATGCGAAAATATTCAACCGTACGTGCCAGGGCAAAAGAGTTAGGGGGAATAATGCAAACATCTGATTTAATATCTACAAAGCTGTCTTCAGAAAAGTTTTTAGGATCAACTATGGCCGAGTTAATATTAGTAAAAATCTTAAACTCATCAGAACAGCGCACATCATAGCCATAACTTGATGTACCGTAAGAAATGATACGACCTTGGTCAGATTCCCTAACCTGACCTGCTTCAAACGGTTCAATCATTCTATTTTCATCCGCCATGCGGCGTATCCACTTGTCTGCTTTAATACCCATAATCTGTTTTTAATAAGGCGTTTGGTTAAATATTAGCCGCTTACAATAGCATATTGCGGCCCTGCATAAAATGTACAAACGCTTTCGCAGCAATTTAAATGCTTGCATTTAAAGACGACCGGTCGGATAATGAATGCCATGACTACACTTTCCAAGAAACAGATTAAAAAACAAAAGCTATTAGATCAGGGCGTTCAAATGCTTATGAACCAGGGCTATCATGGTACAGGTATCAAAGAAATTTTGGATATTGTCAAAATTCCCAAAGGGTCTTTTTATAGTTACTTTGCCAGTAAGGAAGCTTTTGCTGCAGAAGCCGTGACGCATTATATAGAGCCTTTTATTCAAAGGCTTAACGCGCATCTCAATACACCTAATGTAGGTGGTTTAAATGCACTAAAAAATTACTACGCTGAATTAATTATTGAAGTGGAACAAACTGATTATAAAGGCGGTTGTTTACTGGGTAATTTAATGGGTGAAGTGGGAGATACCAGTGAACTGTGCCGGCAGGCTTTGATGGATGCAGTGGCTCGTTACAGTGATTTACAACAACTTGCATTAGAACGCGCACAAGATGAAGGCACTGTGCGTAAAGACCGCTCAGCAAAAAGTATGGCTGATCTATTAGCGAGCAGTTGGCAAGGCGCTTTGTTACGGATGAAAGTTGAACAGTCCATACAGCCATTGCAGGAATGCTGTGATGTCTTACTCGATGATTATTTTATTAGATAAATCCCCCTCAATCCCCCTTTTTCAAAGGGGGAGGTGAACGGTTACCTTGAAACAGTTAAGAGCATAAAATCAAATTAACAAACAATGCAAAATTGGAGAATAAAATGCCTAAATACATTATAGAAAGAAATATCCCCGATGCGGGTAACATCCCTGCCACTGACTTGCAGCAAATATCCCAAAAATCCTGTTGTGTTTTAAAGGAGATGGGACCGGGTATTCAGTGGCTGGAAAGCTTTGTCACAGCGGATAAAATCTACTGTATTTATATTGCAGAAAATGAGGAAGCCATTAAAACGCATGCTGAGCAAGGTGGCTTTCCTGCAAACTCTATTGCTGAAATAAAAACGATCATTGATCCCACAACCGCTGAATAATAAAAATTAACAAGAGGAAGGAATATGAATCAAACGACTATTAAACGCACTTATTCATGGCCAGTGTTTTTAAAAGCCTGTGCTTTAAGTATCTCGACATTACTGATTTCTGCACCAATTAATGCTGATGAAACCTGTCAATCACCCTATATGGCAAAAATAACAGGCCAGGAAGACTTTATCTATGTTTGGACTTTAGGGATGGAGGGCGTTGGTGATGAACAAGATAAATTGGTCACCGTGGGTGCCAATCCCAAGGCCCCGTCTTATGGAAAAGTGATTAATAGTTTATCCGTTGGTGGTCGTAATGAAGCTCATCATTCCGGCTTTACTGATGATCGAAAATTTTTATGGGCAGGGGGGCTGGATACTAACAAGATATTTATCTTTGACGTACATACAGATCCAGCAAAGCCGACATTAAGCAAAGTCATTACTGATTTTGTGAGTAAAAGTGGTGGTGTAGTTGGCCCGCATACCACTTATGCATTGCCCGGTAGAATGATGATTACTGGACTGTCCAATAATAAAGATCACGGTGGTCGTACGGGTTTGGTTGAATATACCAATGCCGGGGAATATATCACTACCCATTGGACGCCTACAGATACTGACTTACAAGGTGCGGTTAAAACGGGGAAAGTTGCTGATGGCTATGGCTATGATGTCCGTGTATTGCCTAGGCGCAATGCCATGTTTACGTCATCATTTACTGGATGGTCAAACTATATGATGGATTTTGGCAAAATGCTGAAAGATCCTGAAGCAATGAAACAGTTTGGAAGTACTGTTGTTCAGTGGGACTTGCATGCTCGTCAGCCGAAAAAAGTCTTTGATGTGCCAGGCGCTCCATTGGAAATACGGTGTGCGTGGGGAGCTAATCATAATTACTGTTTTACTAGCACGGCATTGACATCCAAAATCTGGTTAATCTATGAAGATAAGCAAGGTCAGTGGCAATCTAAAGCGGTTGCAGATATTGGTGACCCTAGCAAAATTCCTTTACCTGTAGATATATCCATCCAAAGTGATGACAACATGTTGTGGGTAAATACTTTTATGGATGGCAAAACGCGTGGATTTGATATTTCCGATCCTTTTAATCCTAAACAGGTTTTTGAGCAAAAAATTGGCAGTCAGGTCAATATGGTTTCATCAAGCTGGGATGGCAAGCGCTTGTATTACACCTCATCATTACTGGCTAATTGGGATAAAAAAGGTCAAGATAATGAACAGTATCTGAAATTGTTTAGCTGGGATGGCAAGCAATTAACAGAGCAATTTTCTATCGATTTTATTAAACAAAAACTGGGGCGTGCGCATCAAATGCGTTTTGGTGCCTATTCGCTTTATGCGGATAACAGAAAAGTAGATGCACTCAATCTATTGGCAGAAAAATAATAGTTTCAATATAGGGTGTGCTGACAGCAGGAAGCGTATCAATCGTAAAAGATACGCTCCGTTCCTTAGCACATCCTATATCTATTACTCCTACTACAGCGTTGGCTGATTTGGATGACGCTGGACATAAATTATCAGGCAAAGCAAAGGGTTTTACCTGAAAAGAGATGTACACGAGGATTCAATAATCCCCGAAAGTATAGATTAGTTTTTGGAGTACAAAAACATGTTTTTGTACTCCCCTATGATATTCTGCGACCTATACTTTTCGCACGGTCTCGGCTACGGATTTCTAGCGGCTGGCTGGAAGATAGCGTTTTATTAATCAATGTAGCCTGTATTAAACAACGTGGAATACGGGATCATCACGGATTACTCATTATTATGAATATAGCGAGAGGATTGATTTTAGTGATGCTATTTTATAGCTCACTTATATTTGCAGACCTGGCACCTGGCTATGGTCCCTTAAAGTTTAAAGCGCCCGAAGCGGGTAGTTATCAATTACCTGTTCTTGGACAAGCAGCCGATGGAACGGTGCTAACAGTAGAGAATAAAAGTAGGCAATTACATGATTTAATGGGGGATAAAATTGTTCTGCTCAGTTTTATTTATTCCACCTGCAGTGATGTTAATGGCTGTCCTTTAGCTACTGCTGTATTACATAAGATAAAAAGACGTTTACAGAAAGAGCCTCAATTAGCAGCAAAATTACGCTTACTGACTCTCAGCTTTAATCCCGTACATGATACGCCACAAGCGATGAGCCATTATGCAGAAAGTTTTAATGATGGCAGAGTTGATTGGCAATTTTTAACCACTCAATCAGAACAGCAATTACAACCGATACTCGATAAATACCAACAAAGTATTCAGAAAATTTATGATGAAAAAGGACAGTTTACCGGCACGTTTTCTCATATCTTACGTGTTTATCTTATCGACACGAATAAGCAGCTAAGAAATATTTACAGTGTGTCGTTTTTACATGCAGACACTTTGATTAATGATGTAAAAACCTTGCTTAGTCAAAAAGCCTCGAAACAAGTTACATTAGATAATAGTCAGCCTGACACCTCATCCAACAGTGTTGCTTTAACTCAGCGTAGAGGGCATGCTGCAAACTTATTAAAATATATAAAACAGCCGCCACTAGGCTTACCCGTCATGCCTGTTCCATTGGACAATCCAATCAATGCAGAAAAAATAGCCTTAGGCAGAAAGCTATTTTATGACAGGCGTTTATCGCTTAATAACACTTTCTCTTGTGCTATGTGCCATGTGCCAGAGCAAGGATTTAGCAGTAATGAAATGGCTACTGCCGTAGGAATAGAAGGGCGTAGTGTCGGTCGTAATAGCCCGACTATTTATAATACTGGCTATGCTTCCCTGCTTTTTCATGATGGGCGTGAAAACACATTGGAGCAGCAAGTGTGGGGACCTTTATTGGCACATAATGAAATGGCTAACCCCTCGGTAGGTTATGTCGTTGATAAAATAAAATCATTTACTGACTATAAAGGCTTATTTGAAAAAAGTTTTTCTGAGCCTGCAAATATGATGACGATAGGAAAAGCCATAGCCAGTTATGAGCGCAGTTTAAATTCAGCCGATTCTGCTTTTGATCGTTGGTATTTTGGCAAACAACTAAATGCTGTCAGCTCCGCTGTAAAAAGAGGTTTTAATTTATTTACAGGTAAAGCAGCATGTTCTAGCTGTCATAGTATTAATAAAACATCAGCATTATTGACCGATAATCAATTGCACAATACCGGTATTGGTTATAAAGAGTCGATGCAAGCTGATTCTGAAAAGCAAAAAATACAAATTGCGCCTGGTGTCTTTATTGAAGTTAACAGTAATCAACTAACCGCAGTGTCCGAGACTAAGAAGAATGACTTGGGCAGGTATGAAGTAACTCAGAATCCATTGGATCGATGGAAGTATAAAACCCCCAGTTTGCGCAATATTTCACTGACTGCACCGTACATGCATAATGGTTCAATATCTAACTTGAAGCAAGTCATTGAGTTTTATAACCAAGGCGGTATAAGCAATGACAATATTGATCCTATGATAAGACCTTTGAATTTAAATAAAATGGAAATGGATGATTTGCTGGCGTTTTTAAAATCGCTAACAGGGAGTAATGTAGATCAGCTGGTTTCAGATGCTTTTGCAGCACCTATAGGTGATATGTAAGGCAGCGCTACTTTTGAAAAAAAGCGGTAAGGAAAGGCATTGCTTTTTTATATTGATTAATCTACTATTTAATCTACAAAAATGTAGAAAAGGTGGCAAGCATGTCAGCGACACAAATTTCAGCCTATATTTCTAATGATACAAAAGCATTAGTTGAAGCATATTCTAAAAAAAGTGGTGTTAAAAAAGGGTTTTTAATTGAAGATGCTTTATTGCATCACTTACAAGCATTAAAAGAATTTCCATTGGATGTAATTATTCCAACAAAATTAACACTAACAAAAAATAGCATGGAGCAGATTGCTCATGTGCTTGAAAATCCACCAGAACCAACTGAAGACTTAAAAAACCTAATGCACAATGCCTGATTTAGATATTCAATTTAGAGCACTGCAGGCTAAGGATAATAGAAAGGATTTTTGTAGTGGTGATATTGAATTAGACCGTTTTTTTCAAAGGTATGCGGGGCAAAATCAATTTCGACATCATATAGGTATTACTTATATTTTAATAACGGGCTATAAAGTTATTGGCTTTGTCACTGTTTCTGCTGGTGAAATATCATCAGAAGGATTGCCACTTCCTCTACGTCAACGATTACCTGAATATCCACTACCCATCATGCGAATTGCCCGATTAGCCATAGACCAGCAGTTTCAGAGTTTAGGGTTAGGTAGAAAAATATTACGAGCGAGTTTTCAATTGGCTTTAGAAATGAAAGTACAATATGGTTGTATAGGGCTGGTCGTTGATGCTAAAGAAGAAAGTATCAGGTTTTATCATAAACTTGGGTTCATTCCTTTAGCAACAATATCCGGTGAATTGGAAAATAGGCCTCAGCCAAAACCTTTATTTTTACCGATAAAAACAATTGAGAAAGCAATAGCCTTATAACTACTCTTTAAACTTGATTGTAAGCGTTCAACCCTTCTTTTCCAAAGAAGGGTTGAACGCTCTCTCTTTAAATAAAAAGCACTACTAAAATCAAGTATTTTGAATCACAATATTAGGAAATTTACTGCTGTAATCCTTACCTTTTAAAGCCAGTTTACCGGCCATTTTTCTAGCGATAGATTTGTAAATTTCGGTAGGTCGGCCATCAGGGTCTGCGGCAACCGTTGGCCTGCCAGAATCAGCAAACTCACGAATGCTTATATCTAAAGGTAGAGAGCCTAATAATTCAATATTATTTTTCTTTGCCATGGCTTCACCGCCACCTTCTCCAAAAATGGCTTCCTCATGACCACAATTACTGCAAATATGCATACTCATATTTTCAATGATACCCAGTACAGGCACATTAACCTTTTCAAACATACCTAAGCCACGTTGCGCGTCAATCAAGGCAATGTCTTGAGGTGTTGTGACAATGACTGCTCCAGTTACTGGAATTTGTTGTGACAAAGTTAATTGAATATCACCCGTGCCTGGTGGTAAATCAACAATTAAATAATCCAGATTGTCCCAGTTAGTATCTTTTAACAATTGTTGTAAGGCATT
>ENA-ORXI01002987-ORXI01002987.1-sediment-metagenome-genome-assembly--contig:-NODE-2987-length-11721-cov-34.906819_pt1 | contig 11721 bp, 11 predicted proteins | sample MGYA00237861_ERZ511468 | MGnify/ENA primary metagenome ERZ511468 (study PRJEB26299, sample SAMN06266213) | sediment metagenome | isolation source: Hudson Canyon methane seep mesocosm | place...
TGCATTAGTTAAAACCCCAGTGCCGCCCCAAGAGTAATAACGAATACCATTAACTGAATAACTCCCCTCACCACACGTGGATGTTGGAATGCCTTCGGGGGAATAGTTATTAAAAGCAATAGATCCCGCAGTCGTTAATGACTGCAAACTAGCGGCCAAGTCTTGTTCATAACCACCTCCTGAAAGCAGGTCAATTAGACCTCCTAGCGCATTTCCTAGTGCTACAGCTGTTCCTTCCAGTGGAGAGCCCACAATTAAATCTGCAACGGGCGAGCCTTTATGAGGTGACCCAATAGATGTTACTGATGCAACAAGGTCTGGACGAACATGTGCGACATATCTTGATGTAGGCCCGCCATGACTATGGCCTACCAAGTTTACTTGACCGTAAATTGCAGCAATGGCTTCAACTTGGGTAAGTAGTGCTTCTCCACGGGCTTCCGTGCTATCTAATGCAGCAACCTGAGCGACGAAAACTTTAGCGCCTTCGCTTTGTAGGTCGGCCGGTATTCCATGCCAGTAATCAACACCAACTAGGCTGTCAAAACCAAACATACCGTGAACCAGTACGATGGGATATTTTGTTTTTGCGTAGTCTGAGCTACACCAAAACCAGCATCCAGCGAAGCTAGGCATAGAGGTGCTGAGTGCTGCGAATAGAAGAAGGGACTTAATTAATATTTTCATAGCAATCCTTTTTATATTTATTTATTTTTATTCTTTGCGCTACTACAAAAAGCGCCTAATACAGAAAAGGACTGTTGCAGAAAATAGGCCATGCCATATTTTTATTAACCTATGGGGTCGCTATAAAAAATATTAATTTGTATGAATAATGTTCGATTATGAAAAAAAAGTGCGGCTGGCGTCATTGTTTAGCGGGTGATAAGGAAGGGCGGTTTGAATCATGATAAAAATGGCTGGACCTTAAGATCCAGCCGAAAGGCCTCTAATTAAAGTCCTGCGTTCTTTAGCCGGTTAGCCTGCTGGCGATAAAGTGAAGCTGGACTCGGAGAGAACAGTCCTCTTAAGCCAAAGATATGGTTCATCGCATCAACATGGTTCATGCTGTAATCATCTCTGATGACTTTTCCTAAATGGCTGCTACAGCGGCCAACCAACCCATCGTTATCTTCACTATAGAAGGCTGATGATATTGCAAAGAAATAATCCAGAGGATCCAGCATATTTGTGAAGGCTGATGTTCCGCCCCACGAATAGTATCTTACGCCATTAACACTATAAGCACCTTCTCCACAGCTAGATTGTGGAACCCCTTGAGGGTGATCTTGGTTAAATGCAGCTGTAGTTGTGGTTGTGTAGTCCGCCAGCATTGCCATAGCATCCTGAGGGAAGTCTCCATCAGAGTTACCACTAACAAACTCAACAGCAACGCCAAAGGCATTTACCAGTCCTGCTAAAGTGTCTCTAATGGCCGTGCCAGCAGAACCACCGTCTTCTAAAGTGTCTGAAGCTACATCAACCCAGTCTGCAAGCTCAACGCCATTGTGAGGACCATGAGCTGATGTAACTGAAGCAACTAGATCTGGCCTTATTGAGGCAAGAAAGCGCGCAGTTGTTGCCCCTCCACTATGCCCGATTATATTGAATTTTTGATACCCTTTAGCGGCCTTAAGTTCATCCAGCCGTTTTTCTAGCTGAAAACCACGAACTTCCGAACCGTTAAATGCAGAAAGGTTAACCAAGATTACATTGGCCCCGTCCTCTCTTAACTTCTTTGGGATACCGTAAAAATATTCAATGCCCAAAATATCATCGAAGGCCATAAAGCCGCCAACCATAACAATAGGGTATTGTGTTTTTGTATAAGTGGACGGCGGAAACAACCAGCTAAACCAGCCTGCTTGTGCCTGCCCTACCAATAGCATTGATACAACTAATGCAATAAATGTAGATTTGATTCTCATGCTTTTCATATGTTTCTTCCTTTAGATCCTTCTTGTTTTTATCCTTAGTGGAAGTTTTATGTGTGCAATAATGTTGTTATTAGAATATTTGCAAGAAAGGGAAATGCAAAACTGAAACCTATTTTCGAGAGTAATTACTCTAAAATGGTATATATGTACCATTATTGATTCTAGTTTGTGAGCTAAGTCTCAAGATCAAAGGAAAAAATGTATGAATGTTTAGTGCTAGAAAGGTTTTTAAAAGAGAAAAATAAGAGAAGGTTTAAAAAAATGGTACTTCAGTATTACAGGTTGTTACCGCTTGTAACGCAGCGGTAACAAATGCAATGATAACAAACAAAGTCAGGCGCTGTGGCCTTGCTTTGTTTGTTACAAAAGAGTGTGCCTACAGTGTAGCAAACACTTTCTCGGCAGCATCAAGGGTAGCTTGTATTTCTTTATGACCATGTGCTGCTGAAACAAATCCGGCCTCAAAGGCTGATGGTGCAAGATAAACACCCTGCTCAAGCATGCCGTGATAAAAGGCTTTAAACCGCTCAGTGTCACACTCCATAACCTGTTGGAATTGAGTAACGTTTTCTTCTTTTGTGAAGAAAAGGCCAAACATGCCTCCAACATGGCTGATGGCAAATGGAATATTGGCAGCTTTAGCTCTTTCAAGTAGCCCTTCAGTGAGTTGGCGAGTGTGTTCCGAAAGCCCTTCAAAAAAGCCTGGCTTTGAAATTTCTTCCAGCATGGTAATGCCTGCACGCATTGCTAGCGGGTTACCAGACAATGTTCCTGCCTGATAAACAGGCCCTGTTGGCGCAATAAATTCCATAATTTCACGCTTACCGCCGAATGCACCAACAGGCATTCCTCCACCAATTACTTTTCCTAAGGTCGTCAAGTCTGGCTTAATATTATAAACCGATTGAGCGCCCGCAAGAGCAGTTCTGAATCCTGTCATCACCTCATCAAATATAAGAACGGAGCCATACTGGTCGCAAACTGAACGTAAGCCTTCAAGAAAGCCTGCAACAGGAGGAATGCAGTTCATATTACCTGCAACGGGCTCAACAATAATGGCCGCAACCTGATCGCCAATTTCAGCGAATGCTTCCTTAACACTGTCGATATCATTATAAGTAAGCGTAATGGTATGTTCTGCAACTGATGCAGGAACACCTGGAGAGTTAGGAACGCCTAAGGTTAGTGCGCCTGAGCCAGCTTTTACTAATAAGGAGTCTGCATGCCCGTGGTAACAGCCTTCAAACTTAACGATTTTATCACGGCTGGTGTAACCTCGGGCTAGGCGTATCGCACTCATAGTGGCTTCTGTACCAGAGCTCACCATTCTGACCATATCAATAGAAGGGATAATGTCACAAACTTTTTGTGCCATGACGGTTTCTATTGATGTAGGTGCACCAAAACCCAAACCTGCTTTTAATTGGTCTTCAACACTTTGAATGACTCGTGGGTGGGCGTGACCCAAAATCATCGGCCCCCAAGAACCCACGTAATCGATATATCGCTTGTCATCCTCATCAGTAATATAAGCGCCTTCACCTTTTTTGAAAAAGACCGGTGTGCCGCCTACGCCTTTAAATGCTCTGACTGGCGAGTTTACGCCCCCAGGAATGATTTTTTGAGCCGCCTGAAACAGATCATCTGATTGTGACATGGTTAATTCCTATCCTGTTCTATAAGGTCAAGTGTAATAAGGTCAAGTTTTAGAATATCAATGCTTAAAAAGTTTACTGAAGGCCGTGGCCTTTGCTGCAATATCGTCTGCCGCAAACAGCGCATGAATGACGGCTATCATATCAGCTCCGTGGGCTAAAACAGATTGCCCATTGTCAAGATTAATGCCGCCAATGGCAACTTTGGGTAATAAAATGGTGCGAGTAGCTTGCTCTAATGTAGTCAGCTCAGCTGGGTGAGCGTGTTGCTTGCTATGAGAGTTAAAAAAACGACCAAAAGCAACGTAACTTGCGCCGTCTTGATTTGCTTTTTCTGCTAAGGCTATTGAGTTGTGGCATGTGGTGCCAATAATCGCTTCGTTGCCTAGTTGATTTCTTGCATCGTGTACTGCGTTATCACTTTGGCCAAGGTGAACGCCACTGGCTTTTACCCGTTTGCAAATATCCACTCTGTCATTAATGATGAGTGGGCGTTGAAATTTTCTGCAGCAGCTAGCCAGATCTTCAGCTCTTCTGATCAATTCCACTTCTGTGGCTGTTTTATCTCTGTATTGTATAACTGATGCGCCACCCAGTAAGGCTTGCTCAACGGCTTTAATTAGCTTTTTACCCGGTAGCAGGGTAGGGTCAGTTATGGCATAAAGGCCTTGCAGGGAAGAGTGTGTCATACGGAAAAGTTACTTCGTTGTGGGATTTGTTGACCTGAACGGAGCTTATAGGCTTGCTCTAGTGATTCCGATACAAAATTCTGCGCTTTTTCAATCGCCAGGTTTAGTTTTAAGCCTTTGGCCATAAAGCCAGTAATAGCCGATGAAAGTGTACAGCCAGTTCCACGGAATTCACCATCTACCGTGTTAATCTTCCAGTATTGCTGCTCTCCTGAATCTGTAATTAATTGATTCTCAAGGGTGCCTTTAACGGTGTTTTTTGTATGGCCGCCGGTAATTAATACGGATACACCTAAGTTTGTAAACTGCTCAATAGCGGTCTGCCTGTTACCATCACTGGATAAAATTTTGAGTTCAGGTTCATTGGGGGTTATTAGGGTGCAATACGGAATTACTTCGTTGAGTAGTGCTTTTCGTAGCTCGTCATCACCCAAAGCCCCCCCGCTACTCGCTTTTATCACCGGGTCGAGAATAATAGCTATGTTTTGATTTGTCTTTTTTAGTGTCTGAATCCACTGTCCAATAAGTACTGCATTTTCTGCACTTCCTAAAGCGCCTAGCTTAATAGCTGAAAAATTAAACTCATTGCTCAACACTGTCATTTGTCGCTCAATAATTTCAGGGCTTACGGGGTGTACTTGATAAAGAGAGCTGGAATCCTGAACCGTAAGCGTTGATATTATCGGCGTACAATGACCTCCAATACTTGAAATCGTTTGAATGTCAGCTTGTATACCTGCGCCGCCACTAGGGTCTAAACCTGCAACCGCAAGCACTACAGGGAGTTCTTGATTCATAACACGTTTCGCTTAAAAAGGTTTTACGACAACAAGAATGATCACTGCAATCAGTATGAGTACGGGGAATTCATTAAACCAACGATAGAATACGTGGCTACGGGTGTTTTTATTATCACGAAACTGTTTCAGTAGATGGCCTGAATAAAAATGGTAGGCAACAAGTAGAGCAACGAGCAGTAACTTTGCGTGTAACCAGCCACCAGAAAAATAACCTTCTACATTATAACTAATCAGCCAAAAGCCAAAAATCAGGGTGGCAATCATAGAGGGGGTCGATATGCCCCTGTAGAGCTTTCGTTCCATTATCTTAAAGCGTTCAAGGCTAATTTCATCTTCGCTGGACGCGTGGTAGACAAATAATCTGGGCAGATAGAATAAAGCAGCAAACCAGCAGACTACCGATACAATGTGAAATGCTTTAACCCACAACAATGTTGAATCTCCTATTTATTAAATCTAAACATAGATATTGTATCTACAAATGCAGGGCGTTGCCCTTTTTACTTTTCTTTTAGCGTTTCTTGTACTGGTAGTGTCCTTCGACATCACCTCGAGTAATAATGCCCAGGATTGTTTTAATCATAGGGGCCGATGTTCTTTCTACATAAAGCGCTTCTACCGATGATTCGTTGAACTTGTCCATCGCTTCTTGCAAGGTTGCCTGATAATAAATCGGTGTAATATCTTTACGTTGAGCAGGAATGTCTAATAAATTAATCATCACCTTTTCTGTGGCAGGGTTAGCTTCGGAAGAAAGAAACTGTTGCTTATTTTCTTCCATAAATCTCGCTAGGTCCCCGACGGGGAGCACGGAGGATGGTTTACCATCCTTATCAATGATTATCCATTTAGGCTCAAGGCGTAACACCTCTTTTACTTTTTCAATTGTTAGTAGCTTGCCGGAGCGATAGATGTTTCGTTCCATAATTGCGCCAACGCTAACCCTGCGCAGGGCTTGGGTGACGGGTTCATTATGATAGTCTAAGCCTTGCTCTTTAAGTACTGTGAGAAAAATTGAGCGTTGCCCAAAAATTTCGCTAGCGACCATGCTTGATACCGTGATAATTAGCATGCCAGGAAGAATAATATTTGGGTTGTGTGTTAATTCCAATAACGCCATAAGCGCTGCAAGGGGGGCTTGTAAAGCAGCCCCCATCATTGCACCCATTCCCAGCATGGCGTAAAAACCACTAGATGATGAGCTTTCGGGCATTATTAGCTCAGCAAGCAAACCTAGTGCCCCTCCTGCTGTTGCGCCAATAAATAGTGTGGGTCCTACTAAGCCACTGGGCATCCCTAGGCCAACAGCTGCAGCAGTGACCAATAATTTAACCAAGGCAATGGCACATAGAAGTGTTAGAGAAATTTCACCCAGCATGGTTTGGTTAACTGTGTCGTAGCCTAAGCCCATAATTTGAGGAAATGCTAACGCAGCAACGGAAGTGAGCGCCCCTCCTGCTAAAAGGCGAAGAAATATAGGTTTAGAGCTATAGCGCATAAAATATTGAAGAACGCGAACAAAAGCAACGGAAGCAATTCCCAAAATGATACCCATGAGAACGACATAGGGAATTTCAAGCAATGATGTCATGTTGTGCTGGGGAACGATAAATGCGTAGGCGTCACCATAAACTGATTGAGAAATAATAGCAGCAGAAACAGAGGCAAGAATAACAGGTGTGAAACCTGCGATGGTGTATTCCATCATTACCACTTCCATAGCAAAAATAACCCCGGCAATGGGGGTGTTAAACGAAGCGGAGATCGCAGCAGCGGTGCCACATCCAACCAGGGTTCGTATGCTATTATTAGGTAGTTGCATTTTTTGCCCAAGGATACTGGCGCAGGCCGCGCCAAGATGTACTGCAGGGCCTTCTCTTCCTGCTGACTGTCCAGTGCCAATAGTCATTACACCAGCAAAAAATTGAGTGAGACCACTTTTGAAGTTGATATAACCCTGATGATAGCCTAGCCGCTCTATTACATAAGCAACCCCTGTTTTGCGTTGGCTAATTTGTAGTCTGTACCATACTGCACCAATAATAATGGCACCTGTTAGCGGCAGTATACTGCGTACTACCCAGTGAAGCCCCTCAAAGTTTTCAGCATCTTGACCAGGTAAAAAAAAAGCAAGAGGCCACTCAATGGCTAACCGAAAAAGAACAATAACGCCCGCGGTTAGTGCGCCTGACAACAAGCCAAGAAAAGCTAACTGAGGAAGCGCATCAACCCCTGCTAGTTGTCGGCGGAATAGTTTGATATAAAGTTCTTCTAAGCGTTTAAACTGCATGACTGCCTAATAGTTGTTGGGGTATATACTATATTATCTTTTGAAAGCGTCGCGTAAAAGGGACTGATGCTATCGTAACATGATAAAATGCCTGCCAAAGTTTGATTTATTGAAATGAGCTGAAAAAATTAGCGCTCTGGAGGAGTGAGTATAGTGATTAAGGTCGGAATCGTTGGTGGTACAGGGTACACAGGTGTTGAGTTGCTACGTTTATTGGCAATGCACCCAGATGTTGATTTGCAAGTAATAACGTCTCGCTCTGAAGCGGGCGGTCTGGTATCTGATATTTATCCCAACTTGCGAGGGCACTTAGATATACGCTTCACTGAGCCAGATGTTGAGCTTTTAGCACAGTGCGATTTGGTTTTCTTTGCGACGCCGAATGGTGTGGCAATGAAACAGGTACCGGAGCTTCTGTCAAAAGGTGTTAAGGTTATCGATCTGGCAGCAGATTTCCGCATAAGTGACGTTAAGGTTTGGGAAAAATGGTACGGACAGACTCATGCTTGCCCAGAGCTGATCAATGAGGCAGTTTATGGCCTTCCTGAAATTAACAGAGAACGCGTGAAAAATTGCCAGTTATTGGCGAACCCAGGATGTTACCCCACCGCAGTGCAGCTAGGTTTTTTACCTCTATTAGAAAATGACTTAGTTGAAACCAAGAACCTTATTGCGGATGCAAAATCTGGCATTAGTGGTGCAGGTCGCCAGGCTAATGTTGGTACTTTATTTAGCGAGACATCGGGCAGTTTTAAGGCTTATGCTGCGTCTGGGCATCGACATCTTCCAGAAATAAAGCAGGGCTTAAATAATATGCAAAGCAGCCCTGTAGGCTTCACTTTCGTGCCGCACTTGCTCCCCATGATCAGGGGGATTGAAGCAACGCTCTATGCAACATTAAAGGCAGATGTTTCTGGTGGTATGACGCTTGAAAAAATTCAGGAAATTTATGAAGAGCGCTACAAAGATGAGCCTTTTGTTGATGTTATGCCTTTAGGCTCGCACCCTGAAACAAGAAGTGTAAAAGGTTCCAATATGTGCCGTATTGCACTTCATCAGCAAGAAAATAGCGATACTATTATTGTTTTATCCGTTATTGATAATCTGGTAAAAGGCGCTGCTGGGCAAGCTGTTCATAATATGAATCTGATGTTCGGGCTTAAAGAAACAGCAGGTATTGAGCAGATCGCACTAATGCCATAATAAGACCTTTATGGTTTGTGATTAATTTAATAATGGAATAGGTATGTCGTTAAAGTCGAAGGAAAAATTAATTGTAGTACCCTATCAGCCAGGGAAACGAGCACGCCAGTCACTATTTTTTATTATTTCTTCGATAGCTATCGCTGTAGTTGGTTTTTTTGCAGGCGAATCGCGACTGTCATATCAATATGATGCAGTAGCAGAGGAGAGAGATAATCTGTTGCTGGAGTTGCAGCGTATCAGAAAAAGTGAAACAGGATTTAGACAGAGTGTAGCTAATCTTGAGCGAGGCCGGGCTATAGATAGTCAGGCTCAACAGGATGTTCAAGCTACTATTAAAGGACTGGAGCAGGAGGCAAGCCAATTAAAGGCTGACGTCACTTTCTATAAGAATATTTTAGCGCCAGCAGACAATACCAAAGGGCTGCAAATTCAAAAAATGGAAATATCAGCCACATCTGATAGTAACCGCTATGCTTATAAAATAGTGTTAACGCAAGTGGCAAATAATAAGCGTTACATTAACGGTGTGGTGGCAGTTAATTTCATTGGCTCTATTAATGGGAAAAAAGAAATCCTTCCATTGAGAGATATATCAGAGGTTAAGGAACTGGGTGTTAAGTTTAAATTTAGATATTTTCAAGATATAGCAGGTGAATTAACTATTCCTAATAATTTCACACCTGAAAAAATACAAGTCGTAGCTCAGGCTCGCGGTAAAAAGAATACACGCGTTGAGCATACGTTCGATTGGAAGAATAAGGAGACTGTAAGTAATGTGGGGCAGTAAGAAAACAAGTAGCCGAAAGTCACACTCAGGCCATTTCGATACACTAATTTCAAATAAAACTCAGCTAGAGGGTGATCTGCATTTTTCTGGCGGTCTGCATATTGACGGAAAAGTAAAAGGAACGATAAGAGCTGATGAAAGCAGTGAAGCTATCGTCCGTATTAGTGATGTAGGTGAAGTTGATGGCGATGTAATTGCGCCTCATGTCATTATTAATGGAACGGTTCATGGCGATGTACATTCATCGAAGCATATTGAGTTGGCGGCTAACGCTTCAATAAAAGGGAATGTATATTACCACCTTATTGAGATGGTAATGGGGGCAGAAGTAAATGGTAACCTGGTTCATCACAAAGAGCCTGTACCTATGGGTAACTTGAAAAAAAGTAATATTGAGAGTGGCTCTAGCACTAAAATAGATAAAAACGACACATCTGCTATTAAAGAAGCTCATCTGCCAACAAGTTAAATTATCACGGATAATAGTTGACTAAATTAGTCGGATAATTGGATAATTAACGGTCTAGGTAATTTTTCTGTTGGAGGAACTATGAGTGCTGTTCAGTCGCATATGCCTGATCCATTGATTTTTACAGATGCGGCAGCATTAAAAGTTAAAAACTTAATAGAAGAAGAGGGTAACTCAGAGCTTAAACTTCGCGTTTATGTTACTGGTGGTGGTTGCTCGGGCTTTCAATATGGCTTTGCATTCGAAGAGACGATGGCAGATGATGATACTGTCATTGAAAAAGAGGGTGCATTACTGCTGATTGACCCTATGAGTTATCAGTACTTGGTAGGTTCAACGGTTGATTATAGTGAGGGCCTTCAAGGTTCTCAGTTTGTTGTTAATAATCCTAATGCATCCAGTACCTGTGGTTGCGGTTCTTCTTTTAGTATATAGCGAGGGAAAGCTCCCTCGTCTAACCCCCTAAATAAATGCCACCCAAAATTCTATCGCCTTTTGCGCCCGTTACAGATGCCAGGCTTCCGTTAAGCTGATTTATCGTCCTGTAAGCCAGCCATGCAAATGCTGTTGCTTCAACTAACCCTGGGTCAAGACCTAGTCTTGAGGTGGTCGTTACTGTCTTTTCTGGAAGTAACTCCTGAATCCTTTTCCTGAGGTGATTGTTTTTTGCCCCGCCCCCGCAGATAAAAACTTCATCCACTGCGTCGGTGTTTGTCTCTGAGTCGCAACGAGTAATGCTATCAGCAATTGTTTGTGCGGTTAGTTCAGCAATCGTACATTGAATGTCTGCATCCGAAACATCAAAAAAAGGAGAGAGGTGATGATTCAGCCAGTCTGCATTGAATAGTTCTCTCCCTGTACTTTTGGGTGGGGGGAGTTGCAGATAGTGCTCACTGAGAAGTTGCCCTAACAAGGTGGTATGAACCTGACCTGAAGCAGCCCACTGACCATCATTATCATATGCCAGGTTTTTCTTTTTATTGATCCAGTAATCGAGTAATACATTCCCTGGCCCAGTATCAAAACCTATTACAGGTGCTGTTTCAGTTTTTGGTAATAAGGTAATGTTTGCCATGCCACCAATATTAACTATAGCTCGGTTACTTTTTTTATCCCTGAATATGGCTTCGTGAAAAGCGGGTACTAATGGTGCGCCTTGACCATTTGCAGCAATATCTCGCCGTCTAAAATCCGCGACAGTAGTAATACCTGTTTCTTCGGCAATGGTGTTAGGGTCTGATATTTGAAGTGTAAATGGATATTTACCGTTCGGGTTATGCCGTACTGTTTGCCCGTGACTGCCAATGGCCTCAATTTCTCCAGTGCTAATTTTGGCTTTTTTGCATAGTTCAATTGTGCACTGTGAAAAGAGAAAACCAAGCTCTCTGTCGAGCATGCCTGACCGCTCGATTTCATTTTCGCCTTTAGAGCATAAGAGTAGAATTGTGTTTTTTAAGTGTTCTGAAATGGGAATAGAGTGAGATTTAATAATCTCAACGTTGTCAGAAAACCTGACTAGCACTGCATCAACAGCGTCGATACTAGTGCCAGACATCAAACCAATAAAAAGTCCCTTTTGTTGTCGGGGCATTTATTTGGCTGCCAAACGAAAACTCTGAGAAAATGTTTCAAGCTGAGAAAGGTGTAATTCAGTTTGCTTTTTGAATTCAGCCATCTCGCTTTTATGTACAGGCTTTGCATGTGGTAATTTTACTTTTACAGAATTCTTTTGCACGCCATTTACTTTAAATTCATAATGAAGATGCGGCCCAGATGCAAGGCCAGTGCTTCCAACGTAACCAATTATTTGCCCCTGCTTAACGCGAGAGCCTGATCTTACGCCTTTGGCGTACTTGCTCATGTGAGCATAGAGTGTGGAGAACTTTTG
>ENA-ORXI01002988-ORXI01002988.1-sediment-metagenome-genome-assembly--contig:-NODE-2988-length-11717-cov-2.642869_pt1 | contig 11717 bp, 12 predicted proteins | sample MGYA00237861_ERZ511468 | MGnify/ENA primary metagenome ERZ511468 (study PRJEB26299, sample SAMN06266213) | sediment metagenome | isolation source: Hudson Canyon methane seep mesocosm | place...
GAAATTACCTCTTCGAATGTCATCAATGTTTTTGTCCATCATCTCAGACGTAAAGTGGACATCGAAGGTGAGCTTCCTTTGATAAAAACAATCCGAGGTTCTGGCTATAAAATAGAATCTCCAACTCTTTAAGTAAACAGTTATGGATATCGTTTATTTTATCTATGGTCTCTCCTTTTTTGTTTTAGGTGTGTTGGTACTTTTCGTACGACCCAAAGAGAGTGATCTCTTTTTTGCAAGTAAAATATGGCTTTTGGGTATGTTTGCTCTTTGCCATGCTTTTGTTGAGTGGATTGTGTTATATCATAATCTTTACCCTGAAACAAAAGAGTTTCTTATCCCTTTTGAAGTGGCATTATTGTTGACTTCTTATCTATTTTTATTTGAATTCTCACGTTTTATTATTCGTAAAAGTTTTGAAGACCCCAATTCAAAGCTACATTTTATTCATGACCTTTATGCTCCTCAAGTGATTTATATCGTAAGTTTGTCTACTCTACTTGTGTTTATCTCGATACATCCAGGGTTAAATGAAACTATTGTGGCCATTCGGTATACCTACGGTTTTTGGGGTTCTCTGTTTCTTGGAATTGGGCTTTACTATTATGGGGAGTCCTTGAAAAAAAGCAATCATATCACTACCTTGAAACACTACTTCAAGATTGCAGGGATTTCTTTTATAGGTTATGCATTTTTTGCGGGAGTTATCGTGCCTCCCATTCCTTATTTTCCTGGAAGTTTTCTCAATGAAGAGTGGTTTTTGGATACCTTTCATGTACCTGTACAACTTTTCAGAAGTCTGTGTGCTGTGGCCATTGCAGTATCAAGTATAAAAACGCTTGAAATCTTTCGACATGAACTTATTGAAAAACTGGATGAGTCCTATCAACAAATTAAAGAGTTCAACTCCAATGCTTCCCATCAGCTAAAAACTCCTCTTTCTTCCATGAAAGTACAAGTAGATGTGACCTTGCAAAAGGATAGAAGTATTGATGAGTATAAAGAAGTGTTAACTTCTGTAAGTGATGAAATCACCTCTTTACAAAAGATGCTGACCTCTTTATTATTGCTTACACGTATGAGAGATGATACCATTAAAGATAACTTCAAAGATACCGATGTCGATACTGTTTTGCTTAATGTCGTGGGAGAGTATATGCTCGTAGCCGATCAAAAAAAGATTGCTTTAGAGTTTGAAACTTTAGATCCCTTACAGATACATGGAAATGAAACGCTGATTTCTATTATGATTACCAACTTGATTGACAATGCCATCAAATATACCCCAAGTGGAAAAACGATTACGATAAAACTTGAAGGCAATATGCTGAGTGTGAGTGATGAAGGTATTGGTATCGATGAAGAAAAACTGCCATTAATTTTTAATAAGTTTTTTCAAGTCAATGACTCACAAAAAAAAGAGCAGGGTGGTTATGGATTGGGATTATCTATGGTGAAGAAAATAGCTCACTTACATAAGGCTTCTCTTTATGTTCAGAGTGAATTACATAAAGGCACAACCATATCAGTAAAATTTTAAGTCTTAAAAAAACAAAGGTGTTTATCACCAACTTCCACTGATAGATATTTGTACGGTCATATTTTAATAACAAGAAAATTACAATATTCTTTTCAAATCACCTATCTTTATCAATCCTACACTCTATAGACACAACTTTACACTATAATCGCAGAATATAGAAACAAAGTGGTCACATTTTGTTTGGAAAAGGAATACAATGGAATTTGAAACTGCCGATTTATGTGATGATAACCAAGACAAAAAGATAGAAGTTTTAGCCCCAAACTTTAAAAACTACGGTGGACGTGAAAAATGCTTTGGTAAAATAGTTACCATCAAACTGGATAAAAGTAACTGGCGACTATTGGAACTGCTTCGCGATGTTGATGGAGAAAACCAAGTTGTAGTCGTTGACAATGCAGAATATTTTTATGGAGTAGTGGGTGATAAACTTATGGCATTTGCTCAAAAGAACAACTGGCAAGCCATCATTTTAAATGGATATGTAAGAGATACGGCACATACAAAAAATATCGATGTGGCACTTTATGCTATAGGTACTTGTCCTTTACGAAACTTTGAAAAAACAAATTCATCCCAAGGTGTACAGCTGAGCTTTGGTGGAGTGACTTTCAATGATGGTGATTATTTATATGCGGATTGTGATGGTGTTATGATAAGCAGTGAAAAACTCATCTAAGTGATTTAAATGTTCAAGAGAAAAAGAGGTCATATGTTTATGACCTCTTTTTTTATTCATACTTTATTGAATACTATACAGCCACTGGCTTTAAGGTATCTTTTTTATCGTTTAAACTATCTACAACAACAGCACACGCAGCATCACCTGTAATATTCAGCGCCGTTCTTGCCATGTCAAAGATTCGATCAAGTGCAAACAACAGTGGCAATCCCTCTATTGGAATACCAGCAGCAATAAGTACAGCTACAACTAAAAATGATGGTCCAGGAACTCCTGCTTGACCAATGGCACCAATGGTTGCTGTAAAAATGATTGCCATGTATCCAGCAAAACCTAAATCGATATTATAAACTTGAGCAAAAAATACCGCTACCAATCCATAATAAATCGCATTTCCACTCATATTAATTGTTGCACCCAAAGGAAGTACAAAAGCAGTTGTTGACTTAGAGACTTTAAGCTCTTCTTCACACGTCTCCATAGTAACAGGAAGTGTTGCCATAGAAGAAGCTGTTGATAAAGCTACTGCTTGTGGTTTTTTCATTGCTGTTAAGAATTGCATCACAGACATGTTTGAAAAGAGTTTGATAATAAGAGGATAAACAACAAACCCATATACTAAGAGTGATCCAATATAAACAAAAACCAACTTAGTAACTAAGGTAAGCATATCAAAGCCATATGTTCCAACTGAATCTGCCATCAAACCAAACACTCCAATGGGTGCAATTATCATAACAACATTGACCATCCAAATCAGTGCTTGAATCATTCCATCCAAACCATTGATAAGTGGTGTGCTTTTTTCTTTGGGTATTTTTGAAATAGCAATACCAAAAAAGAGACAAAATACCAAAACTTGTAAAATGTTCGCATTCATAAGTGACTGGAATACATTAGTAGGAATCATTCCAATAATGGTATCCATTACACCTGGTAATGCTCCTTTATCAGCATATTGATCAGAAAACATATGTGTTACACTGCTTAAGTCAAGTCCAACACCTGGTTGAAAAATTTCACCTGCAAACAGTGCTAGGGCAACAGCAATAGCAGAGGTTCCCAGAAAGAAAGCAATGGTAGCAAGACCCACTTTTCCAGCACTTGGACTATCACTTAAGTTCGCTGCACCTGAGATGATAGATATAACAATCAAAGGGATAACCAACATCTTAATAAGATGGATAAAAATAGTTCCTAAAGGGGCAAACATTACCGCATCTTTTCCCATCATAACTCCAGCAATAGTACCTAAAACCATCGCTATAACAATCTGAAAACCAATATTTTTAAATAGAGATTTCTCTTTCATGTGAATCCTTTTTATAATGTATTATTCGAGGATTTGAGTATATAGTTTTAAAATGACTTGAAAATGAGTTTTTAATATAATAATTTAATATTTTTGAAAGAAAGAGTGTTTTGTTATCAGGCTTTTTTGAATTTCTTATCGTGAAATTTGTACCATTTGCATCTTTTTTTGTTCTTGATGGCATAGATGTTGTAAGTGAAGTGTCGTCCACACTCTTGACATTCGTAGGTGGCTCTGTTTTTATACTTATTGTAGTGTACAAATAAGAAATTACCTACTTGCATCCCTTTTTTTAGGATGACTTTTTCATTCTTTTTGTAGGCTTCTTCTGCAAGTTTGGCATCTTCTCGTTGTTTGACCAGCCAGGTTGGCTCTTCATCTTCTTCAAATTCGTAGGACATATCTCTTCTTCTGTTTTAAGTATAAAAGTATTGTAACCAAATATATTTAGTTAGAGTGCAAATATGACAAATTGACATATTATATAGATAAATATTTAATAGCTACTTTTGTTTTATAGGAATATTATATCCTTTTCCAGAATGACTCATCACGATATCTGTCGATGTTTTGGCGCGAATTTTAAGTATGACATTTCTCAAAGAGTATTTTGAAGTATTTTTATTTCCCCATGTGTGATGTATGAGTTCATCAAAGCAAACAGTATCACCCTTTTTATGAAGAAGAATTTTAAAGAGTTTGTTTTCCCTTTTTGTCAAAGCAATTTCTGCGTGTCTTATATTGTATAACCTGTCATATTCCATGCAATAATAAAAACCACCGCTTAAGTATATGTATGACGTGACTGTCTCAAGTTTGTCAATGATAAAGGATTCGACAGTTCTTTTCTTTGCTTTTGCTTTTTTCTGTAATCTTGTATAGAGGATCTCTTCTAAGTCCAGTTCTATTTTCATAACTGACTCCTTATTATTTTGTATAGGGTATTTTAATAATAATTAGTGTTATTTTGGTGTGTGTAAGTAGAAATAATTTATCATCTTATTTGTCATGGGTATTATGTTATAATTCAAAATCAAAAAGGATGAATGATGATTAAAAAGTTTTTAACATTTATGTTTGTTTCTGTATTTGTTTTATCTATTGCAGGGTGTGAAGAAAAAAGTGATATGGATAAAGCAAAAGATGGCGTTAAAAATGCTTGGGAAGACACTAAAAAAGCAGTTGATGACGCGACAAAATAAGAAGGAAATGACCTTCTTATTTTAAAATATCCAAGATGATACCTGTTGCTTGATTGATTCGCACCATTTTGTCATGAATCTTATATATCTTACTGTAAGTTGTATCAGGGATATTGATATCCAACTCTTTTGGATCTATAAGAACTCCTTGTGATAAAATATCACGAGGGATGACTTTCCCTACTTGAAGTTTCTTTCTCCATCCAGGCGGTAGTTCTCCTCCTCTTGCAACTTTTTTTTGTAATCCATAAGGCAAATCTTTTGATTTCTTCATTTTCTTACTTTTTTTGTTTTTTGCATGTTCTGGTTGTTTTGCAAAAGACTGTGCCGAAAAGAGTATCGAAAGCGTTAAGAGTGTCAATAAAAATTTCATGGTCAAGGCTCCTTTTGGTTGATAATGATTAGTTTACTATAGCTTTGCTTGAAAATATACATTGATATCTATATATCATCTAGAGGTATAAAGAGTTTAAATTCTGCACCAATAAAGTGCTTACCTAAGTAGGTATATCTTACATTTCTAACATCAACAAAACCCTTTATCTGCTTTTGCATGATTTCATTGACCATATATAATCCAATACCCGTACCTTGGCTTTTATGTTTAGTCGTAAAATAAGGCTCAAATATTTTCTTAATGATATCTTGAGGGATTCCCCCTGCATTATCTTTTATTGATATTACTAAGTTATTATCTTTTTTTTCTGCATGTACAAAGATAAATTTTTCCTCTTTTATATCAACAAGTGCGTCTCTGGCATTATTAAACATGTTAATCAAAACTTGAATCAACTCATTCTCAAATGATTTTATTTCTATATCCTGTATATCTTCAATTATTTGAATCTCATTGTCTTTAAACTGTGCCGATATAAGTTTTAACGTTTGAGTAGTGGCATGTTTGATGGTAAAAGTGGACTTACTTTTTTCTGGTTTAAAAAAGTCTTTAAAGTCATTGATGGTTTGAGATAGGTATTGTGCGGAATCGTGAATTCCATTCATTGAAAGAAGTAAATCCTCGTCTTTTAGTACCCCAAACTCCATATTTAATTTTACACCTGATGAGGCGGTACTTATCACACTTAATGGTTGTCTCCATTGATGGGCGATGTTGGCAAGCATTTCACCCATGGATGCCATTTTAGATTGTTGGAATAATAAGCTGTCTTTTGTTTTGATTTCAGAGATATCAATAATAGAGGAGAGGATGTATTTTACATTGCTTTTTATTTTAAGAGAGTTGGCTGTTATATAAGCATCAAACGTACTTCCATCTTCTTTAACATAAAGCTTCTCAACACTGTACTGATCAATTTGCCCATTTAAGAGTTGTGTATATTTTTCAGATTCTTGTTCGATAGAATCATTTGAAGAGACATCTTTCCAATTTTTGTTGATGAGGTCCTCTTCTTTTGAGTAGCCAAATATTTGCATAAACTTTGTATTTACCCGTATCAACCTACCTTTCTCGTCACTGATTGACAAGCCAATATTACTGAACTCAAAGAGATTACGAAACTGTTCCTCTTCTTCTTTGATCGTGTTTCTAAACTCTTTAAACTTTTTTTCCAGAATATTACTGATGAAAATAGAGAGTATCAATAAACTCGCCGTTGTGATGAAGCTGACCATTAAGATAAACTTAAAGTTTTCATTTTTTGTTTTATTAAAAGCAAGGATATTTTGTGAAATAAATTCATTTAAATCATTGTCATTGTATCCTGTTCCAATTACCCATGCCCATTGGTCATAGATTTTAATAAAAGATGTTTTGGTATTGAGGCTTTTTTTATAAGTTAGAAAACCCTCTTTATTTTTTTCTTCAGATATATCCATGATTTTTTGAACAATATCTGTGAGCTTTTTATCTTTTAATGTTATTAAGTCTTTACCAATAAGAGTTCTATTTTGATGTGCTAAAACTTTACTTTGTGAGTTTAATAAAAAGATATATCCATTATCATCTAATTTGATATTTTGAATATGTTCAATAATATCAGTTTTCATTTCATTATAGTAGTCTTCTATATACTCTCCTGTACCAATAGCAACGTCAAAGGGTTCAAAGTATTTATAAAAACTGATTTTTTCGTAAGCTTGTGTTTTGTTACCATTCTTATACCAATAATAACTGTCAAATCGTTCTTCTTTATTTTTGATGGTTTTGACAATGGTTTGAACAAACTTATACCCTTTGGCATCAGTAAAATTTAATAGGTTTTTATTCTCTAAGTCTTTATTTAGTGGTTGTAAGAGTTTGATTCCATCGATGTTGTCAATAAAGTAGTATCCTCTGCCTTTATTGAAAATAATACTTCCAAGAGCAGTTTTGATCAGTTCGAGTATTTCTGTTTTTGATTTGATGTTTTTATTATCTTCATAGATTTTTGTTGCAATCGCGTGTGCTTCATAAACTTTTTGTTTTATGTCACTTTTTAGTAAGGTGATGGCTGTTTCATTTTTTTGTGAAATATAATCGTAGACTCTAAAAACTTCTTCTTTAAGCTCGTCATTATTAAGCGTGACATATATATTTGTAGTTCGTTGTTTTTCTTCTTCTGTATGAATATCGTTGTAGGCTTCGAAAATATAGGTGATAAAGATTGAAAGTAGGATAATAAATAACATAGGAACATATCTAATTATAAATAATAATTTCTTTTCAGACATGATAGTCACCTCAGTTAAAATACAATACCTAAATAAATTATATCAAAAATAATGTATAGATAAGAAAATAAAGTTATGATATCTTTAAATGTAAATGATAAGTATCATTTGATTAAGTAAAAATAATTTTAAATTTACTTTTGATAGGTTTTATTATAAATAACAGGCATTTTACCTTTCCATTGCCTCCACGTATCTTCTTCACTTATGAGTTCAGCCATAAAATGTGCCACATTAATTCTACTTGTTTTCCCTGCATCAAAAATGGCACTTCGTGTAGGTGAAGTATAAATCTCATAGCTGGTGACTTCTTTGTCATCAATCAAACCATCAGGTCGGACCACGGACCATTCAATACAAGAATCGAGTTGTCCCAATTGAATTCGAAGATAATCTGCTGCCATCTCATTATCCACATGAGGAGGTAGCAGTAAACGAATAAGACCCATAATACATTTTTGGGCAAAAGAGATTTTTTCTAAATGGTCTCTGTTGCTGTTCCCCGCTGTGTTCATGAGTATAAACTTGACATGATTATTGTTTGGAGCAAATTTGATGGCATCACAGAGTCTGTGAACAGCTTGGGTTACCAGTCTTCGAGGTTGCCCATAGATTCCTTTGAAGCTTAAATTGTGTCCCAAACAAGAAATCACTGCATTACAACCTGCTATAAGAAAAGTAAGCTCTGAGTTGCTGTAGTCTAACAAAGAGGCTTCTATGATACTTAAGTTTTTATGCTCAAAGAACTCATCAGGAAAGGTGTCAATTGAGCGAATCACAATTCTTACATGGTAACCACGTGACAACAACTCTTTAACAACCAACTGTCCTGTTGCCCCACTTGCGCCAACTACGAGTACTTTCATTTCTTTAGCCTTATACTTTGAGTGATAAGTGATTCTATAGGATTTTAGCTTTTAGGTGGATGATGCCAAATATTTAATTGTTCGCCTTAAAAGGAGTACCTTTTCGCTCTCCTTGCTTTTGTAACAACAAAAAGCTAGTAAAGGTAAAAGACGTGTTTTTAAAGACTAGTGAAATTTAAATATATTTTTTAGTTAGTTATATTGTTGTGAGATTCGTATCAGAAACTGTATAAGACAGTTTCCGATAAATTATTATCAAAATGAAGTTTCTTTTATTCTAAATACTTCTTCACATTTGCCTTAAGTTCATCAGGAGTTTTTATCCCAAACTCTTTAGCTTTGATCTTTCCGTTTTCAAGATACATCAAAACAGGAAAGCCCTGTATGTTAAAACGTTTACCCAACTCTTCTTCTTCACCCAAATTGACTTTATAGATAGTCACATCTTCTTTTTTACTTGCGTCGTATTTTGTTAAGCTTTTACCTAAAGCCTTGCAAGATGGTCACCATACTTGGTAGAAGTCTATGATGACGTTTTTATTTTTTACTTTTTGATCAAAATTGTCTGCTGTGAGATGCTCAAAAGCAAACAATGAAGTGATACTCAAAAGTAAGATTGCAATTACTTTTTTCATTCAATACTCCTTGAGATAATATTGTACATTACTTTTGTGTAGGATATGTTTAGGTGATTAGATTTCTTTACAAAGAGTATACATAGTTTGATTATACTAGACTTTTTAAAATACAATATTCACTAAAGGTACAGAGATGAAAAAATTTGATTTGATTATTATTGGTGGTGGACGAGCGAGTAACTTAGCAGTGAGTGCAGGTAAAAAAGGTAAAACAGTGGCACTGATTGAAAAGTCTACATTGGGTGGTACTTGCCCAAACAGGGGTTGTGTTCCATCTAAACTGCTCATAGGTTATGCACATGTGGCGCGAAGCATTCGTGAATCTTCACGGCATTTTATAGATGCGCAGATCAACAGTGTTGATGTGAATAAAATCTTTGAAGAGACGAACAACTATGTATCTCAAATAGATTCACGTTATGAAAGCCGATTTAATGAAAATGTTCAAATCTTTAGAGGGGAGGGTTCTTTTGTTTCTAATAATGTTGTTATAGTCAATGGTGAAGAACTCACAGCATTAAATATTGTAATTGCAACTGGAACACGACCCATAAAACCTCCGCATGAAAAAGCTTGGAGCAGTGATGATATCTTTCCTTTAAAAGGTAAAGTCCCTAAGTCAATTACTATTGTGGGCTCAGGGTTTATAGCTTGTGAGTTGGCAAACTTTTTTGCAGCTGTGGGAGTGCAGACCAAACTGTTGGTTCGAAGTCAAAAAGTACTTGGAAACGAAGATGCTGAAATCTCCGAGATATTCAAAAAAGAGTTTGTTAAAAATGTGGACATCTCTTTTGATACAACCATCCAAGAAACAAGATATGAAAACAACCAATTTAATCTTACCTTGGTCAATAAAGAAGGTCAGACAACAGCATATAGCAGTGAAGCACTTTTGTATGCCACAGGAAGACAAGCCAATACGGACACGTTGAACTTAGAAAGTACTTCCATCCAAGTAGACAAGAGAGGATTTATCAAAAGAGATGAATTCTTTGAAACCACAGCTAAAGGGGTTTATGTTGTAGGAGATGCTTCAGGAGAACATATGTTGCAACATGCAGCTGCTTATGAAGTCAATCATTTGGGAAAATTGTTGTTTAAAGAGACTAAAGAAGCTTTACATTTTAAGTATATGCCTCATGCAGTTTTTACAGAACCTGAGATAGCAAGCGTTGGGATGACTGAAGAAAAAGCCAAAGAGAGTGGAAAAGAGTATGTCTCAACAGTAACCTCTTGGTTGGCCAGTGCAAAAGCGATGTCGACCCGACTTAAATATCCTCGTACTAAGTTTATCATTGATGTAAATACGTATGAGATATTGGGTTGTCACTTGATAGGACCCCAAAGTTCAACAATGATGCATCAGATACTCTCAGTCATGCATCTTGACAATGACATCAGACACCTCAAAGAGATGTTGTATATTCATCCCGCATTGAGTGAAGCGATACTTCCTGCTGCTGTGCAAGCCGTACAAGAAGTCGAAAAGTATAAAGAAAATCCCTAAACAGCATAAAATAATTAATAACTACTAGTTAGTTCTATTTCATAAGAGTCTATAATAAGGCTCTTAGGGATACTTTTGTCTAAAATTACTAGTTAGTAAGGAAAAGGGTATTTGTTTGAAGGTGCAAAAAAAGAAGAAGTTAAGAGAATGAACTAAAAGGAGTGCATAGTTTGTAATATCTGTTCATTCTAAAGAAGGATGAGAGAGTCTTAACTTCTTAATTTTATAAATAGATTATAATAGATTGAGTGTGTAGTTTGTGTGTAATTTATACGTAATTAATTGAAATTTTAAAACTTATAAAAATAGGGATAAAAAAAAGAAGACCCGAAGGTCTTCAAAAGGGAAGATAAAAGAAGTTAAGGAAAGTTGTGTTTGGCTGTGTTAAAAAATCGTCGTGTTTATTTTTTAGTTTTCATTCAAGAAGGAGAGAGAGAATGAATCCTTAACTTCTATAAAATTTAATCATCTTTTGATTAAGTTATGTGAAATTATATTGAGTTTCTGTGTAGTTAGTGTGTAGATTAAATATTTCTTAAAGTGGGGTTGAAAAAACGTGTTAAATAAAACAAAAAAACAATAAAAACATAAGTCGGAAAGTTTAATTGTAAATTATCATTTTATTATAATGAAGGAGAATCTTTATCGAATCTTCATTTTACTTAACACATCGGATTAGCATGATGAAAGTATAACAAAGAGTTGTGTATAACTAATGTCTTTTACATATAAATTGCAGAAAATTACAAAATTGTTATATTTTTTAGAAAAGAGACGTCAAAATCTATTTGAAATTGAGTTTGAACGTTGTCCCTTCATCTACTTTTGAGTCTACATCAATATGGATTTTATATGTTTGACATATTGAGCTTACGATACTAAGACCTATACCAAAACCACCTGTCACTGAAGTTGCTCTGTAGAATCGGTTGAAAATCTCTTTGATTTTATGTTTTTCTATTCCTATACCATCATCTTCAATGGTAAGCGTTGCATCTTTAAGTGTGATTTTTATTTTTCCATGCATATTTGTGTATTTAATCGCATTTGAGATGAGGTTGTTCGTAAGTCTTGTAAAACTGTCTTCATCTATAGTAAAGAGTGTTGATTCTGTCTTGTACTCAAAACTGATACGTTTCTTTTTAGCAAATTCTTTAAATTTATTACCGATTTTAAATTATTAGATAAAGGTATTTTATCGAAATATATTTGATATGAGTTATTTTGATTATTAGTCAATTTTTCTAGATCGCTAATTAATCCATCTGATAAATCTATTGACGATGTGGCAAATTTA
>ENA-ORXI01002993-ORXI01002993.1-sediment-metagenome-genome-assembly--contig:-NODE-2993-length-11704-cov-6.499871_pt1 | contig 11704 bp, 12 predicted proteins | sample MGYA00237861_ERZ511468 | MGnify/ENA primary metagenome ERZ511468 (study PRJEB26299, sample SAMN06266213) | sediment metagenome | isolation source: Hudson Canyon methane seep mesocosm | place...
CGCACTCGAACAAACCGAATGAAGATATAAACCTAGCAGCCCAAGCTTATATAGACATATACGAGCCCGTTTGGAAGACGCATCCAGATGCAATCCTGTATGCGACCGCAAACTTCGACGCGAAAGTGTACAACCGTGAGCGAAGAACCTGGTCCGGGGAAATACAATGCGGCCATCAACGGATTCTGGCAGAAAAAGGAATCTGCAACATGGTGTTGTTCGATACCGGTGTTGTCCCTATCGGTGTTTTTGATAAAGACGGTGTCCCCGGCCCTGATTCTGGTTTCTGGTGGTATGGCTTTGGGCCGGATGATGTGCGCTCTATACAGCAAACCTGTAAAGACACCGGAGCAGGTGCCTCAATTTCGGTATTCGAGCCGGGCTGGATGAAGAATGTTGTCGCCATGGCAAAGGCCGGCACAATTCCGCGCGGGTCAAAACTCAATATTTATTTTGCCATGGATAGTTTTGCCGGATTAGCACCGCCTATCCCGGAGGCACTCGAGCTTTACCTGAAGATGATCGAAGGCCTGGATTTGAAGTGGACAGTCGGTTATATCGGCACCGAGAGTATCATGGATACGCCTTTGGCTCGTATGGCGCTGGAGCGCGGTGGCAGCTTCCGTGTCGGGATCGAGGACTGGGCCAATGGTAACAGCAACGTCGAACAGATTAAACGAGCCAAAGAAATTATCAATTCAGTTGGTCGGCCCATGATAACTGGTGCCGATGCAATCCAGTTTCTTGATATACCGTTTGCGTCGACACGGCCCAGGGCTTAAGTCGGCATAGACATTATCCAAAGATTTCAATTCAAACAATCAATCCAAAAGGAGATATACATCATGAGTACAGACAACACTGGTCAAGATCCAAAAGGCATTGATCGTCGTGATATTCTGAAAGTGGGCGCCATGGGTGCCGCTGGCCTTGCGGCAGCAGGCCTGGGTGTGAACACGGCTTCGGCGAAGACAATTGTGCCGGGTAAAACGCTCAAGACCAACGCGACCATGGGCGGCAAGCGTGTCGCCATCATCAACGATGCGCTCATCCAGGTCGGCCCCCCTCTTGCGCGCAGCTTCGCCAAGCAGGGTTACAACCTCGTCATTGCCCAGCCAGCCAAAGGTCTCGTCAAGGAATGTGAAGGCTACGGCGCGAAGGTCATCGTCGTCCCCGGCATTGAACAGCATGGTCCGAACGATGAGACACGGCCTGACTCCACCCAGAAACTGGTCGATGCCGCGATGAAGGAATTCGGCGGCTTCGATTCGGCCTTCATCCGGACGGCGGAACACATGCCCGGCGATATATTCAAGATAAACGCCAAGGATATGCAGAAACTCTACGAGGGCAATTTCCTCGCGGTCGTCTATGCGCTTCAGTCCCTGCTGCCGCCGCTCATGGACAAGGGCGCCGGCCAGATTGTCATCCTGACCAGCGCGTCAAGTACGCAAGCGCTGAGCGACTTCATTGGCTACTCCGCTATGCGCGCCGGGGCGAACACGTTGATCCAGGGCGCTGCCATGACAGCGGCTCCCAAGGGCGTGTGCGTGAATGCGTTCGGCACTAACTACCTCAACTATCCAGACGCGGTGGAAAGTATGGGCGGCCCCGAAAAAATGGCGGCCGTCGCAAGTAATATCCCGCTCGGCCGCTTCGGCGAGCCCGAGGAGATGGCGCATCTCGCGATGGCTCTTCTTGACGGATACAACATGTTCACCACCGGCCAGAGTATTATGGTCGCCGGCGGTTACAACATGAAGCTCGATTCGATAGCTTCGCTTCAGGGTGGATAGGGTTACTCTGGATCCTCGGAGGGTGAAGAACGGCATCGCCAAAAGGTGTCTGTGTCATGTGGTTGACACCAACTTCATGAATTATCCTGGTTTCAAACATGCTGCAGGTGTTGAAGACGATCTGGAGGCTTTCAAGAAAATACTGGAGACTATTCCGATGAAATTCCTGGGCGAAACGGCTGAGGCAGCGCACTTCACCGTTGCATTATTTGATGGTTACAACATGTATATAACGAGCAACTTCTTTCAAGTTGCAGATGGTTTTAATCATGAAGGTATGAACCCATTCTAGACTGGAACCATGTCTGTAAGTGGATCAAGATAATGAGCGCACCCGATAATTGTACTGCCTCATATAGAGACTATTTTTCCAGAGAGGGAGGTTCGCTTTCATGGTTAGCACTGTTGGGCTGTATGCTGACGGTCTTGTCGTTTCCAGCCGAAGCAGATGATCTCTCGGCTTCGACCCTAGCCGCTGACTCTAAGCCGGTCGGGAAAGGCACCTCAACTCATAATGGAGTTGGTGAAGATCCCGAGGATCCACACAACCTATTGCTGGGGATCCGAGAGAGGCGTACTCAGAAGGATTCGCTATTCAGCCAGTCTCCGCTGCATGAAGTTCACGAAGCCACAGAACGATGGAAGCAAACACTTTACGATGCTACTGGCCTAGAACTCGGGTTTGCCTACAATCAGCTGTTTCAGACGGTGAGCGAAACACTCCCAGGCACGGATAGCTCTGGTACCGCCAGCACGGTGGATCTCATAGGTACCTGGGAACTATTGAACCGAGGAGACCCAACTCAAGGGCGGCTAGTCTTTGGCGTACAGGGCCGTTGGAACTGGGGAACAACAGGGCCCGAGAATCTCGGGACGGAGTCGCTGGGAAGTATGAGTAGGCCAGGTAACACCTTCGCAGAGTACACACCCACATTCCTCATCCGAAACCTATTCTGGGAACAGGGTAGTCAGGAAGCAGGCTGGGTCTATAGGTTTGGTAAAATCACGCCTGACGCCATACTATCCACCTCTGCCCACGTTGCCGCCCCGCTAACCTTCACGTCCACCGCAGGTGTTGGTAGCTTCGCCAACGCATTACCGGACTCAGGGCTAGGTGCAGTAGTGGACTGGTACATCAATGATCGCATCAAATTGCTGGGCCTAGTTTCAGACTCTAATGCAGACAGGCTAGATTGGGGCAATATCAACGAAGGCGACCTCTACAAGGCAATCGAGCTGGGTGTCCAGATCTTCCCCAGAACCGAGAAGGCTGGCTGGTCAAAACTGACTGTCTGGCACAATGACGGGACAAAAGACGGTAGTGCCTCCAACGGTAACCTGGGACCCGATGGCTGGGGGTACTTCCTCAAGCTAGAGCAAGAACTAACAGCCGACGGTCGTCTGATCGGCATTGCGAAGTACGGCAGGAGCCACAACAACTCGGCATTGTATGAATCTCAGGCCAACTTACTTTTCCTTTACTACGATCCAGATTTCATCGGACACATTCAGAATGACGTGGTGGGGATTGCATTCAACTACGTGGAAACGAACCTAGAGGGGTCTCGAGGCGAGTACAACCCCGAGCTGTTCTACCGCTTCCCTCTCTTTCCCCAGGTGGACGCGACTTTAACCTACCACTCAATCATTAATCCAGCACTAGACCCTAACAACGATCATGCATCGGTCTACAGCCTTAGGTTACGTTCGACCTTCTGACCGTCTTTACTCCAGTACCGTGTATTTAAAGCAATACACCTATGCAGACTACAACTTTGAATGAAGTTAGAAATAATAGGTAGAGTATACCGAAAGAGACTTTCGACTATTTACAGCAGCGGTTGAACTCACAGCACAAAGTAGACTGTTAGACTTATATCGGAACTGGTTTTAAAACTCGTTAATTAAGCCTGAATAACTACAACTTATTGTGTGCTTTCTTCAATCTGTTGTCGTTGCTGCAAAGCGGCATCGTTTATTAACACTTCGACATCTTTGGCTTTATCAATCATATCGGTTTGTTCTTTCCATACATGATCACCCTGCACTTTATCTGTCTCGTCTGAGCAGGCTGTTAGACATACGGTCATTACAACTAGCAATAGATAGTTAATTTTCATCTTAAACTCCGTCTTTAGATTGTTAATATCAAATAGGTAAAAACATCAATGTTGCCGCTCTTATGACCACCGTTTTAATCAAGCGTCCGTTTTTATGAGAAATAATAACAGCCAAGTTATCCTGCGTAGCAATCATTTGTCCCAATAAACGTTGATAACTTAAATTACGGCGTTCGTTATCTAAGCTATCGCTTAATAAAAATAATTCTCCATTTTCATTACGACTTTCAGCCAGTAACCAAGCTGCAATTTCGATATTTCTCGCGCTGTTATAGAGTTTCTGTTCATCAATGCTGGTTAAATAATAAAAGTCTGTGTGGTTATTATAAGAGGCCATTAACATCGCACGTAGGCCACTGATAAAGGGCAAGACACGATCGCCACCTTGATACTCAGGATCTAGGGCTAGATGTACTAAGTCTGTTGAGGTTAAATCATTAAATTGTGGATAATCACTGCCAGCGGGTTTAGAAAAAAACAACTCGACGCTGTCTTCCAAGCTGCGCTGCTCTTTGTCATGTCGTGCTGAGGGATTGCGTTTATAGAGCTTAGTCATTAACAACTTAAGATGATCCATCACCGTACGCTGTTGTAACTCGATAACTTCATCGATATTACTCTTTGCTAGCCGAGAAACATTGTCATCATTAGGGTCAGCCGCCACAACTTTTTGTTTGGTTTGTGAATTAGTGCAGGAAAATAAACAGGAACAAACAAAAACTACAATTAAAACCTTATACCGTCTCATCCAATAACCTTTGACCATCCTGTGTTCCCAGCTGTGCTACTTGTAAATATTGCTGCACACCTAGTGGCAGCTTGCGTTGTTCATCATCGGGCGTTTCAGACTGATCTGGCTGTGTCGCAAATGCACGTACAAATCGTGATTGCTGTTGTGATGCGACATCTGAAACTGGTGTTACTACTGTTGTTAATGGTGTTTCATTGTTAGTTTTAGCTAAACTAAAACTAGGTGACTCAATAACAACTGGCGGCCGCGATTTACTCTCAAGACTGGGTGTCTTGGATGTAAATACTGACGTTATTGAGCCGCCATTAATCTGCATTAGCCAACATCCACCGTTTTCTGACCCTCGTTAGAATGACGTCGTGGTCGGTTCGTATGTTTTCGTTTCGCCCCTTGTGCCTGTTTATTCCGATGAGGCACTGCACTTTTCTCACGTTTTTTAGGCCGTTCAGGGGTTAATAATACCTCATCAGAGGTCGCCACAACAGGCAGTTTATGTTTAATATATTCTTCAATTTCGGGCAATGAAAAAGCATAGTCTTCACAAGCAAAGCTAATTGCAACACCACTGGCTCCGGCTCTAGCTGTCCGGCCGATGCGATGCACATAATCTTCAACATCTTGTGGTAAATCATAATTAAATACATGACTAACTTCGGGAATATGCAATCCACGAGCTGCAACATCGGTTGCTACCAAAAACGGAAAATCACCATCTTGGAAATGTTTTAACAAGCTTTCTCGTTTTCTCTGTGGCACATCACCTGATAACAAAGCTGCTTTATGTCCATTGCCTTCCAGAAACCCCCATACACGATCGGCCACATGCTTTGTATTTACAAACACAATGCCTCTTGTAGGCTCGATACGTTTTATGAGTGCGAGTAATAAGGAAATTTTATCTTCATTGGCAGGGTAATAAACACTTTCTTCAATGCGGTCACCCATGATTTTCTCAGGTTCAACCTGCACTTTTTCTGGGTTGTTCATATGTTCATACGCCAACTCAGTGACTTTGTAACTCAAAGTCGCTGAAAACAACATGCCCAAACGCTCAGTCGGTTCTGGAATGCGTCTCATGAAATAACGCACATCTTTAATAAAACCAAGATCAAACATACGATCTGCTTCATCTAAGACAACTGCTTGTATCTGTTTTAAACTAAAAACGCGTTGTTTTTGATAATCCAATAATCGTCCTGGCGTACCGATTAAAATATCAACACCCGCTTTAATAATGTCACGTTGTTTATCGTAATCTTTACCGCCATGTGCGATGGCGATACGCAACTTGGTATGGACGCTTAATAAAATTGCATCCTTCGCAATCTGGATGGCCAATTCGCGCGTTGGCGCAAGAATTAATGCGCGAGGCTGTTTGCCATCCCAATTATCAGCTGGTTTTTCTGTTAATAATCGTTGAAAAGTTGCTAACAAAAAAGCAATCGTTTTCCCCGTTCCTGTTTGCGCCTGACCAGCAACATCATGTCCTGCTAATAGGACTGGTAATGCTTGTGCTTGGATCGGTGTACAAAACTCAAATCCCGCGTCACGCAAACCATTTTGCAGATCCGGGTGTAATGGCAATGATGAAAAAGCCTGATTAGTTAAATGTGCACTCATAGAAATACTTGCATTACCTTTGATGATAGGAAAAAATGTCAGTTAATATCGGAATAGATGAGTATAGTCCTCCGATACTTTATATACCACTGGAGAAAGAACATGAGCGAAAATGTCACCAACGTGACTGATGGCGACTTTGAAAGCCAAGTCCTACAGTCTGATTTACCTGTCTTAGTTGATTACTGGGCGGAATGGTGTGGCCCATGCAAAATGATTGCCCCGATTCTACAAGAAATTGGTGCTGAATATGGCGATAAACTTAAAGTTTGCAAACTCAATATTGATGAGAATCCAGATACGCCACCTCGTTATGGCATCCGTGGTATCCCAACATTGATGTTATTTAAAGATGGTGAAGTTGAAGCAACTAAAGTAGGTGCATTAACTAAGTCACAATTGACTGCCTTTCTAGATAGCAATATCTAAAGCATTAATATCCCCACACTTCGGTGTGGGGATATTTTTGTTCAAAACCACACTCTCATTGCGCATCCCCATACAATAAAACGCTTAGCCAATTATATTTATTGTCCCTCCCGCTAATCGTTTTCTGCGCAGAAAAATACCCAACCTAAATCCAACTAAGTTATAGCAATGAGAAAATTACCAACACAGATGATTTTTACAGCCTGATGGATGTTTCCGAACTACTTGATGATTTAAATAAACCACAAAGGGAAGCCGTCGCTGCCCCTTTAGGCCATGCGCGTATTCTTGCTGGGGCTGGTAGTGGTAAAACTCGCGTATTAGTGCATCGCATTGCTTGGCTAATACAAGCCGAAGGTTTTTCTCCTGCTAATATTCTCGCTGTTACCTTTACCAATAAAGCCGCCAAAGAAATGCGTGGCAAAATTGAGGATGTTTTAGGTTATCCCATCGGCGGAATGTGGGTCGGTACCTTTCATGGTTTAGCTCATCGTTTATTACGTGCACATTGGAAAGATGTTGATCTTCCACAAAGCTTTCAAATATTAGACAGTGATGATCAGCAACGCATGCTAAAACGCATCATTCGAGGCATGGAGCTTGATGATGCACAATGGCCAGCCAAACAGGCACAGTGGTACATCAATGCTCAAAAAGACGAAGGTCTAAGAGCCAAAAACATTCAAGCTGGCAATGATCCTTATTCCCAAAAAATGTTGGCGATTTATCAAGCTTATGAAGATACCTGCCAACGTTCCGGTGTTATTGATTTTGGTGAAATCTTATTACGCTGTCATGAATTGTGGTTAAAACGTCCCGATATCCTAGCGACTTACCAACAACGTTTTCAGCATATTTTGGTTGATGAGTTCCAAGATACTAATGCCATTCAATATGCTTGGATACGATTGCTTGCAGGTGACACCGGCCATTTATTTATTGTCGGTGATGATGATCAATCTATCTATGGTTGGCGTGGCGCTCGCATCGAAAATATTCAACAATTTCATACCGACTATCAAGATGCCGCTTCTATTCGATTAGAACAAAACTATCGTTCAACCGGTAACATTCTCGCCGGTGCTAATGCGGTTATCGCTAATAATAGTGATCGTCTAGGCAAAGAATTGTGGACAGAAGATGATGACGGCGATCTGATTCAACTCTATCAAGCTTATAACGAACGTGATGAAGCCACTTATGTGGTGGAACAAATTCGTAACTGGGTTGATAAAGGTGGTCAGCGTGCTGACAATGCTATTTTATATCGTTCCAACGCCCAATCACGCATTATTGAAGAAGCCTTGTTGCAGGCCAATATGCCCTATCGTGTTTATGGTGGTTTGCGATTTTTTGAACGTGCTGAAATTAAAGACGTTCTTGCATATTTAAGACTGATCGCCAATCGAAATGATGATGCCGCTTTTGAACGTGTCGTCAATACCCCAACTCGTGGTATTGGTGCAGCGACATTAACCCAATTACGTCAATATGCTCGTGAACAAAGTCTGACGTTATGGCAATCAGCAATTGACCTGATTGATGCTAAATTCTTTACCTCAAGAGCGAGCAATGCTTTGGCTGCTTTTCTAACTTTGGTTGATTCATTAACACCCGAAGATGACAGCATGCCATTAAATGAATTAACCGCATTAGTCATTGATGAAAGCACTTTGCGGGCACATTTTTCCAAAGACAAAACTGAAAAAGGCCAGGGTCGCATCGAAAACTTGGATGAGCTGATCAATGCTACTCGTCAGTTCAGTCGTCCAGAAGAATCTGAAGATATGTCTTTATTAAATACTTTTCTTGCCCATGCTGCCTTAGAATCCGGTGAAAACCAGGCAGAGCAATGGGAAGACTGTGTGCAACTAATGACCCTGCATTCAGCCAAAGGTTTAGAGTTCCCAGCTGTCTTTATGGTTGGCATGGAAGAAGGTTTATTCCCCGGACAAAAATCCAGCGATGATCCTGTTCGTTTGGCAGAAGAACGTCGCCTTTGTTATGTTGGCATGACCCGAGCCAGAAAAACGCTATATTTAATGCACACCGAATCGCGTTATTTATATGGCCAAGAAATGTCACCAATGCCATCGCGATTCTTAAGAGAGATCCCCAGCGAACGCATAGAAGAAATCCGCGCTAGAAAAAATATAGTGAGTAGCGGGTATTCACCAATGGCACCTAAACATAGCAATGCCATAAATGAAACTGGCTTTAAACCTGGGCAAGAAGTTCATCACCAAAAATTTGGTGGTGGCACTATCATTGATACCGAAGGTTCAGGCAAGAGTGCTCGTGTTCAGGTGAACTTTAAACATGCTGGCAGCAAATGGCTGGTTTTGGCTTATGCCAAGTTAGAAACGACTTAATTCAGGAAAAATGTAAACTCATGGAAAAATTTTACCGTTTATTATTTATTAGCTTTTTAACTATCTTATTAGCAGCCTGTGGTCCTGAAGATAGTGCTACGACAGCCCAATCTTCCGACATAGATAACAGCAAAACCTATAGCTGGAAAATGGTCACTACTTGGCCACCGGGCTTTCCTGTTTTACAAGAAGGTGTCGAACGTTTTGCCGACAATATCAAAGCCATGTCTAACGGTCGCCTTGATATTAAAGTGTATGCCGGTGGTGAGCTTATTCCACCCCTGCAAACCTTTGATGCTGTCTCACAAGGCACGGTTGAAATGGGTCATGGCAGTGCTTATTACTGGGCAGGAAAAGTACCAGAAGCACAATTTTTCTCGACCGTTCCTTTTGGCATGACAGCACGAGGCATGAATGCCTGGTTATATGATGGTGGTGGTTTAGAGTTATGGCGTGAAGTCTATAAACCATTCCATGTTATTCCCTTCCCACTTGGCAATACAGGCGTGCAAATGGGTGGTTGGTTTAATAAAGAAATTAACTCGCTTGAAGACATTAAAGGTTTAAAAATGCGTATTCCGGGTTTAGGCGGAAAAGTATTTGCTAAAGCAGGAGGTAACCCAGTGTTACTCGCAGGTAGTGAGGTATACACCGCACTTGAACGTAATACCATTGATGCTACCGAGTGGATTGGCCCTTATCACGATCAACGTTTAGGTTTATATCGCGCGGCAGAACATTATTATTATCCAGGCTGGCATGAACCCGGCACAGTACTAGAGCTCACGATTAATGAACGAGCATGGTTGAGTCTACCTGCAGATTTACAAGCGATTGTAAGTAATGCAGCTCAAGCTGAAAATGTTCGAATGTTGTCTGAAATGGAACAAAAAAACATGTCTGCGTTGCAAGAACTACGTCAACGTGAAAACGTACAAATTCATCATTTTCCAAAAGATGTATTGGCTAAACTTAGAAGCTTGACCGATGAAACATTAAAAGAAGAAGCGGATAAAGATCCTAAGTTCAAACAAGTCTTTGAAGCTTACCAACAATTTCGCCAACTAAATGATGATTGGTCAGCCATTTCAGAAAGCGCCTATTTGGCAATGGAGAAAGACTAGATATGATCTATCTTATCTTCACCTCCGAAGGTTTTGACGAAGCTAAGGACATTATCAAACAAGATAAAGCCAGCTTATGGGTGAATGATGATGTACTGTCTGATAGTCAAAAAGAAGAACTATCAACAGCAAATATTAGCGTAAATATATTGCCTAATAACGCTGATCCTAAAAATGAGAAATCGGTGATGGCGGCTATACAGCATGTTGAACAACAAGCACCAAAAATAGAAATATTAGTTGAGTATTTATAATGAGATTAATTTTTTCTGTTGTATCAACAATATTGTTTTTCATAAGTTCGGCCATGGTCTCAGCAGAAAGCAGTTGGGATGATTCAACACAAAACTACCAAGGCAATAAAGAGATTACGGTTTATCGTGCTCCCAATTGTCAGTGCTGTCACAAATGGATTAAACATCTAGAAAAACATAACTTCACTGTCATCGATATGTTGACGCAAGATATGGCTAGTGTGAAGGGCGCTGTCAAATTACCCCGACAAATGACATCCTGCCACACCGCTTTGATTGATGGTTATGTCATTGAAGGTCATGTTCCTGCTGATGACATCAAACGTTTATTAACAACTAAACCTGATATCGCCGGTTTATCCGTACCACAAATGCCAGTCGGCACACCGGGTATGGAAATGGGTAAGAAAAAAGATAACTTTATCGTATTTTCTTTCGATAAATCGGGTAAATTCAATAGCCATGAAAAGTATCAATATGACGCATTTTCATCGAGCTATATTAGAGAAACGTCGCATACCGATTAAAATAAGCTTACAGTATGGCTTAAGACCATTTCATAGGTAACTATGCAATTGTGAAACCATACTCCAACCTTGTTTTACTTTTTTCCTTACTACTAGGTTTAGTTTTTTCATCTATTCTTGGTTGGTCATTTTATGATCTAGAAACACGCACTATTGCTTCTCGCTTTGCACAAGATGTTGATGAACAAGTCTCATCCATCGAACGAGAAATAGCCCTTAACTTCGAAGCTGTATATGCCTTAAAAGGTTTATATGATAGTTCCGAACATGTCACCGATGATGAATTCAAACAGTTTTCATCACTTCTATTAGACCGTCACACTAACATTCAAGCACTGGAATGGATCCCCAAAATAAATCATCGTGAACGGACCGACTATGAACGTAATCGGCAACAAGATTACCCAGAATATATAATTATCGAACGTAATCAACAAGGCAATATGGTCACCGCAGCAGTACGTGATGATTATTTCCCTGTGTCATATCTCGAACCTTATATTGGTAATGAAGCCGCTTTAGGTTTTGATCTTGCCTCTAATTCACGACGCCAAGAAGCATTAATCTCGGCAACACAATCGGGAGATCTCATTGTCTCCGCCAGCATTACTTTGGTTCAAGAAAGAGCAAAACAAAAAGGGTTTTTAGCATTTTTACCCATCTATGAGGGAAGGCCTATCACCAAAGACGAACGGGCCGCTAAGTTAACTG
>ENA-ORXI01002995-ORXI01002995.1-sediment-metagenome-genome-assembly--contig:-NODE-2995-length-11695-cov-6.245395_pt1 | contig 11695 bp, 8 predicted proteins | sample MGYA00237861_ERZ511468 | MGnify/ENA primary metagenome ERZ511468 (study PRJEB26299, sample SAMN06266213) | sediment metagenome | isolation source: Hudson Canyon methane seep mesocosm | place: USA:Hudson...
CTGATTTCTAAAATTTTCCATATATTGGTAGACTCTAAATTCTTAATTTTTGAGTCAAAGCCATATGAATCATAAACGCCTTCGTTGACAGTAAAACAAATAATTCCACCAGGTTTAACTATTCGAACCAACTCATCTAAACGGTTCGAGCCTACATGGCCATGTGTAAAAACACCAACACAGAGAGCAGCATCATACTCATTATTTTCACAAGGAAGAGAGTCATTAAGACTACCGATAAATAGTTTAGAATAACCCCTCTGTTTTGCAATATCAATCATTTCCTGAGAAATATCAATACCATCGAAATTACTAAAACCACCCTTCTCAAGTTCCACTCCAACCAAACCAGTACCACAACCAACATCAATGATTCTTAGTGACTTGTCTTTAATATATTCTTGGAAAATTTGAACTGATAAAGGTTGTGACACTGTACCTAATAAATTGTCATTGTCATGATCATAGGCAGGTGCCCATTCTTTGTAGACAACTTGTAAATCTTCATCATTATGAGAATGAGTTAGATCTAAATTGTCATAAAATTTTAATCCTTTATTATTCTCACTCATATTCAAAAACTGGCTGATATATCAATATAGTTTTCCAAAAAATGTCTTCCGAGCAGTCTCAGACAACTGTACTCCAGGCTCTGAGTTGTACGCCAGAACTGATAGAACCCTAACTCTATTGCCTATGGTAGGAGTTACCCTATGGACAGCATTACGACCTCGAAATAAGACAAGACAACCAGGCTCCATAGAGAGAATTTTTGGTCTACATTTACCATTAAGAAGATCTGTTACACCCTCATAGTTCATCTCATTGTTTTCAAAATCTCTAAAATCACGAATATATTCAAAAGAACCGCCATCTTCAGGTTTTTGAATTAATAGAGTAATCGCGAATGACGAATTATCAAAATGCCATCCTAATTCTTGACCCTCATTTGCATAATGAATATTTATCGAAGACAAGTCATCATCGTATTTATATAGGGATTTTTCATCGAGCACGAAACGAAGAAAGCTCTTAAATTCATCTGAATTATATAGAATTCTTAATGGCGAATCTATTGGTACTTGGTTATCGGTAATACATCCTTTTGAGGATACTATGTTTCTATTTCGTGCATGATTTGAAGAATAAGAATTATCAGAAGGCTCTAGATAAACATTATGGTTATTTACGCAAAAATAAGCTAAATGTTCCTGATTTTCAGCCTCCTTCAAAATTTTCTGAATTATATTTGGATGAAGCCATCCTTTGAGAACTAAAACACCTTCTTTATCTAAAGTTTCTTTGCATTTCAGCCGATAAGTTTCACTTTCTAAAGGATGTTTTACATTATCAACAATACTTGACAGGCGACTCTCAGTTTTATCCACAATTGTTTTAAATAATAAGAATAGAAACTAATTATATAGATGCTTAGAAACATAAATAATAATTGTAATGTCCTAAATAACTCTAGAATAACCAAAAATCAACTGATAACAATGGGTTAACAGATTGTCATAACTAGTTAATTTAGTAAATTGGAGTAAAATAATTAGGGGATAATTCACTGGTTTTATGGATTTTGGTAAGTTTTATCTCAAGCATACCTACAGGGTATGTTTCAAATAAAGCTTATTGCGTTAAACCATAAAACTTTTTTTATTTTATTGGAGACACAATATGAACATGAATATCGTTCAAAAAAGCTTTGCATTAGGCAATAGTCAAATCACATTTGAAACAGGAAGGATTGCTCGTCAAGCACACGGCGCTGTTTTCGCTAGTATGGATGACACACAAGTACTGGTTAGTGTTGTTGGAGCAAAAGAAGCTAGAGCAGGTCAAAACTTCTTCCCGCTTTCAGTTGACTACATTGAAAAAACTTACGCCGCTGGAAAAATTCCAGGTGGCTTTTTAAAACGTGAGGGTCGTCCTAGCGAAAAAGAAACACTTACTTCTCGTTTGATTGATCGCCCTATTCGCCCCCTCTTCCCGAACGGCTACATGAACGAAGTTCAGGTAATGATCCAGGTCATTTCTGCAAATAAAAATGTCGACCCAGATATGCTGGCAATGATAGCCACTTCAGCTGCTCTTGCAATTTCAGGTGCCCCATTCAAAGGTCCTATAGGTGCAGCTCGTGTTGGCTACCAAGATGGCAACTATATCATCAACCCAACATACTCAGATCTGAAAACTTCAGACCTTGATATGGTCGTAGCAGGTACTAAAGATGCTGTTTTGATGGTTGAATCACAGGCCAATGAGCTTTCTGAAGATATTATGTTGGGCGCGGTTATGTATGCCCATGAACAGTTCCAAGTAGTAATCGATAGTGTTGCTGAGTTTGCTAAAGAGGTTGGTGTATCTCCACGTGAGTGGGAAGCTCCAGCTGAAAACGAATCTTTGTTTTCTGATATTCAGTCTAAATTTGGCGATCAAATTTCTGAAGCCTATCAGACCATTGACAAGATGGAACGTTACGAAAAAATGGGTCAAATTAAAGACACTGCTGTTGAAGAACTTGGTGGCGACGATGACGATTCACCTAGCTCTGAAGAAATCAAAAACTATATTAAAAAAATTGAAAAATCAACTGTCCGCGAACGAATTCTTAATGGAGAACCTCGCATCGATGGTCGCGATAGTTCGACTGTACGTGAACTTGCGATTGAGGTTGGCGTACTTGAAAACACTCACGGTTCTGCACTGTTTACTCGAGGTGAAACGCAGGCTCTTGTGACTACTACACTAGGATCAAAGCGAGATGCACAGCTGATTGAAAAACTTGAAACCAATGACCGCATTGAAGACCACTTCATGCTTCACTATAACTTCCCTCCATACTGTGTTGGTGAAACTGGACGTGTTATGGGTGTTAAGCGTCGTGAGGTTGGTCATGGTCGCCTTGCACGTCGTGGTATTACTGCATGTCTGCCAAGTATTGAGGACTATCCATATTCAATCCGAGTGGTATCAGAAATTACCGAATCAAATGGTTCCAGCTCTATGGCTAGTGTTTGTGGCTCTTCACTTGCTTTGATGGACGCAGGTGTTCCTATTAAAGCTCCGGTTGCTGGTATTGCAATGGGTCTTGTAAAGGATGATGACCGCTTCACAGTTCTAACAGATATTCTAGGTGACGAAGATCATCTAGGTGATATGGACTTTAAGGTTGCAGGTACATCGCGTGGTATTAATGCCCTGCAAATGGATATCAAGATTGATGGAATCACTGAAGATATTATGTCAATCGCACTTACACAAGCCAAAGAGGCAAGACTTAATATCATTGGGCAAATGAATCAGGTTATCAGTGAGCCAAATGAGGCTTCAAAGAATGCCCCTAAAACAAAGGTTATTAAGATACCTACCGACAAAATTCGTGATCTTATTGGTAAGGGTGGAGAAACGATCAGAGGTATTATTGCTCAATCTGGTGCAAGTGTTGATGTCGACGATGACGGTAACGTTAATGTGTTTGCTAACGATGATGAGGGCTTTGAAAAGGCTGTACAGATGGTTAAGGATGTTACCGCAGTGCCAGAAGTTAACAAGGTATATACCGGTAAGGTTGCCAAGATCGTTGAGTTTGGTGCCTTCATAACAATCATGCCAAATCAGGATGGACTACTTCACGTTTCAGAGATTGCTCATGAAAGAGTTAATAAAGTTGAGGATTACCTTAAAGAAGGTGAAGAAATAGAGGTTAAAGTACTTGGAGTTGACCGAGGTCGAATTAAACTTTCACGTAAAGTTTTAATAGATAAGTAAGTTTATTTAAAGCCACCGCAAGGTGGCTTTTTTATTTAAATTATTGAGTTTTATGGCTGACAATAAAATTATTGCACTTGAAGAAAAAATTGCACACATTCAACACATGCTTGATGATTTAAATATGGTCGTGTTTCGTCAGGGCAAAACGATAGAAAATCTTAACAATCAGATCAAAGAATTAAAAGAGAAAATGGAAGTCTTAAAAAGCCCTCAATCCAGTCAAGAAGTCATCAATGATGACAAACCTCCCCACTACTAGTTAGATTATTTTGAGTATTCAATGCTCAATTGGTATATTATGAAAAGCAATTGATAATAAACTCTATTAATATATTGAAAATTGAAAATAAAGAGCTCACAGAAACACTTCTAACTCCTGATGAACCAGCTCCTTTTGTAATTCTTAATGCGGATGCTATTCTGCCAGTTCTGCTGGTTTGTGACCATGCCAGTAATAGGTTCCCACGCTCGCTTGGGACGATGGGCCTCGACTACCTAGATAGAGTGAGCCATATTGCACTCGATATTGGTGCGAATGCAGTTGCCGAGGCGCTTGCCGACAATCTTGGTGCAACTGCGGTACTTTGTCAGTATTCTCGCCTGATTGTAGACTGTAATCGTAATCTAATCGATGACAGCGCTTTTCTTGAGTGTAGCGATGGTGTTGACGTACCTGGCAATCACGACCTGCAAGAAAACGAGAAGGAGAAACGTGCATCTGAAATCTACTGGCCTTATCACAACACAATCAAAAATCAGATCGTTCGCTTAAGGAAGCATGGTATTAATCCAATTGTTATTTCCATTCACAGCTTCACTCCTGTTATGAATGGTAATGACCGAGAATGGGAAATAGGTGTTCTCTGGGACAAGGATTCTGTAACGGCTAAGATTTTTTTAACTAGACTTGTCGAGGCAGGATATGTCGTTGGTGATAATAAACCATACTCAGGCAAGGACCCTGAAGATTTCACAATTGATTTTCACGCTGAATCAACTGGATTGCCGCATGTGGGTATCGAAATATGCCAGAATCTTATTAATCATGATGATGGTGTTGAGCGTGTATCGAATACCCTAAAAGAAATCATTAGTACATATACAATACCTGCTAGACCAAAAAACATTGAGACACAGAAATCTTTAAGATGACACTTGATGAGCCACAATTCACGCTAGGTATCGAAGAGGAATATCTGTTGGTTGACAAGGAGACCCGCAGTCTTGTCGTTGATCCTCCGAAGTCTTTGTTGAGTGAGTGCAAGGAATTGCTCGGTCATCAGGTCACCAATGAACTTTTGCGCTCGCAGATTGAAATTGGTACGAAGGTATGTAACAACATCCAGGAAGCTCGCGAAGATCTCGCGAAATTACGTAAACATGTCATAGAGGTAACAGGACAGCATGGTATTGCTCCGATTGCTTGTTCGACACATCCGTTTAGTCGATGGTCCGAGCAGGAGCTGACATCAAAAGATCGTTATGAATTGCTAACAACTGAAATGCAGGCAGTGGCTCGGAGAATGGTTATCTGCGGTATGCATGTGCATGTCGGTATTAGTGACGATGAATTGCGTATTGATTTAATGAGCCAACTCACCTATTTACTGCCCCACCTACTCGCATTATCCTGCTCATCGCCGTTCTGGCATGGCGAGGATACCGGGCTAAAGAGTTATCGTCTAACCATCTTTGATAATTTACCGAGGACAGGGCTACCCGCAGAATTTAAGAGTTACGCTGAATATCAGCGACATATACAAATCTTGATCAATGCTGGTGTCATGGAAGACTCAACCAAGATTTGGTGGGACCTGCGACCAAGCGCAAAATACCCTACACTTGAGACACGCATTATGGATGTCTGTACACGTATGGATGATGCAATCTCACTAGCGGCCTTACTTGTCTCTACGATACGCATGCTCTACCGGCTAAGAATCAAAAATCAACGTTGGCGTGAGTATAATCCTATGCTAATTAGGGAAAATCGCTGGCGTGCAATGCGTTATAGTTTTGACGAGGGACTCATCGATTTCGGCATCGGCAGTATTGTTCCGTTCAAACAATTACTAGATGAATTCATAGAACTTACGTTTGAGGATGCAAAATCTCTCGGATGTGAATCGGAAGTTGCTGCGACAAAGGATATTTTGAGCAGAGGAACAAGCGCTCATCGCCAACTTAAAACTTACGAATTATCAATTGCTGCAGGCAAAAATAGCGAGGATGCACTGAAAGATGTAGTGGATATGCTGATCAGTGAAACTGCAGAAGGTCTATGATTTAGGCATATTTTATACGCTTCATCATAACAAGAAGAGCCACCCCATTTAGTCCCCAAATGACACTAAGAAGATACATGTTAAAAGTTAGACCTAAGTATTCTGCCAAATAACCTACAAGGGCAGGTCCAAAAATAAAACCAGCAAAACCAAGAGTGACTAAATTTGAAACAGTCAAAGGGATTGGTTCGTCAGTTATGTTGATGGCTTGGCGTATGACAATTGCAGCAAAATTTGCAGTACCAAAACCAAAAATTACCACACCGACAACGATGACATATAAATTTGACGTCATTATGCAGAGAAATAGAATAATTCCAGAAAATATACTTAAATACCCTCCAACAAATCTTTCGCTAAAACGTTTATTAACTTTGAAGCTAATAGTCTTGAAACGATCTCCCCAATATTAAACACAATAATAATAATTCCTCCTATAAAAAGAGGCGCTAACAAATCTCTTGTTAACCAAAGCGCAGACCAATCAAGAATAATACCCATAGTTGCATAATTCATCATCAAGAGAAATCCGAAAATTAATATATTGTTTTTTGGTAACTTAAATCTTGGAGTTTTTTCAAGGATTTCTAAATTCTTTACTAATCCTAACCTGAAAATAGCTATTGAACCTAGTATCAATATCAAACCTAACAATGAAAATATTAGGCGAGGATCACTCATATTTTTTATGAAAAAAGCTGCTGCAATAGCTCCTACCAATGATCCAGCACTGAATGCTGCTTGATATAGTGGTGTAATTATTCGAGATGTTTTATTCTCAATCATGGAGATTTGAGATTGTGCGGAAGGATGAAACAATCCAACACCAATCCCAAACGGTATGTAAGCCAACAAAAATGATAGGTAATTAGGTGCTGATACTAAAATCAAGGGACAAAAAGCGATAATAAAAAGACCTAAAACCATGGAATTTTTTGTACCAATATTTGGCACAATATATCTACCTGAAATCTGATTACTAATGAGATTTGAAATACCAAAAACCAGAAGTCCTAATCCTAATTCTGATTCGGAAATTTGTAACCTTTCAATATTCCAGGGGATATAAACAAAATAAACTCCAATCTGAAAAAGCATCAGGAAAGCACCAAGAAAGCAGCTAAATATGGTTCTGTTATTTGATTTATTTTCAGTCATTAATTGCCCAACTATTAATCTTTATAGAAATCAATCTTTTTAACTGAAAGAGCAGTTTCATCAATTGAAACTCCTTCCTAGTCGTTAGGCATACATAGGGTTTGATTTTTTCTTGTCAATTTTAAGTTTTTTTATTGCACTTTTAAGTGTCTTTGAATCCAAGATTTCATCATCAACAAGTGCTTTCAGTACTACATAAGTGATATAGTTGGCATTTATTTCAAAAAAGTACCTTAACTCTTGACGAGAGTCTGACCGACCATAACCGTCAGTTCCTAAAACCTCATAATGTGCCGGTACATATTTACGAATCTGTTCTGCGTAATTTCGCATATAGTCAGTTGCAGCAATCACAGGACCTTTAGATTTTTTCAAACATTCAGTAATATATGGTATTTTCTTGTCATTACCCTCTTGAAAGAGGTTGTCACGGTCAACAGACTGGGCTTCACGTGTTATTTCATTAAAACTAGTAACGCTCCAGATATGGGATTTGACACCCCAATCCTTGTCAAGCATGTCTGCAGCCTTTTCGACCTCTCTAAGAATGGCTCCACTTCCCAGTAATTGAACTTCGACTTTAGATTTTCCAACCGTTTTTAAAGGATACATTCCTTTAATAATTCCTTCTTCTGCCCCTTTTGGCATTGCAGGGTGAATGTAGGCCTCATTCATTAAGGTGATGTAATAAAAAATATTTTCCATCTTTTCGTACATGCGTTGCATACCGTCACGAATAATGACTGCAAGCTCATAGGCATAGGTTGGGTCATAGGAGACACAGTTTGGAATTGTATTTGCAACAATCAGTGAGTCGCCATCCTGGTGCTGTAAACCTTCACCGGCCAGAGTTGTTCTACCAGCAGTACCTCCCAGCAAGAAACCTTTGGCTCGCATATCTCCGGCTGCCCAAGCAAGATCTCCAACTCTCTGAAAACCAAACTTTGAGTAATAGATATAAAACGGAATCATGGTGACATTGTGAGATGCATAGGAGGTTGCTGCAGCTATCCAGTCAGAAATTGCACCCGCCTCATTGATACCCTCTTGTAAAACCTGTCCCTTGATGTCCTCCTTGTACCACATCACTGTATCTGAGTCTTCAGGTTCATAGAGTTGCCCTGAGGAAGAATAAATACCCATCTGCCTGAACAGACCTTCCATGCCGAAAGTTCTGGCTTCATCTGGAACGATAGGCACTACTCTTGGACCAAGCTCTTTATCTCTAATTAATAATGACAGGAAGCGCACAAAGGCCTTTGTGCTGGACATTTCCTTTTTGCCACTAGATCCTAGTAATGGCTTAAAAACTTCTAATTTCGGTATATTGAACTTCTCTAACTCAAAAGTTCTGCTTGGTAAATATCCACCCAATGCTTCTCGACGTTGCCTCAAATATATTAACTCTTCACTATCTTCATCGGGCTTATAAAAATTAAGCTCCTCTGCATCCTTCTCGGTAACAGGAATGTCAAATCTTTTAGCAACTTTAATTAGAGCTTCCACACCTAATTTCTTTTGATTGTGGGTGGTGTTTTTCCCTTCTCCTGCTTCGCCCATCCCGTAACCCTTAACAGTCTTTGCCAAGATCACTGTAGGTTGTCCAACATGTTCCGTCGCCTTCTTATATGCCTGATAAATCTTATTTGGATCATGACCGCCACGGGTGAGTGCAAAAATCTCCTCATCGGACATATGCTCTACGAGTTTTAAAAGTTCAGGATATTTCCCAAAAAAATGTTTCCGAACATAACCTCCATCTTTTGCTTTATAAGCCTGATACTCACCATCAACAACTTCCTCCATGCGCTGCTTTAAAAGCCCAGAGGTGTCATTTGCAAGGAGTTTGTCCCATCCCCTACCCCAGATAACCTTGATAACATTCCAGCCAGCACCACGAAACATTCCTTCTAATTCTTGAATTATCTTTCCATTACCACGAACAGGTCCATCTAAGCGTTGAAGGTTACAATTAATCACGAAAATAAGATTATCGAGTTTTTCCCTACCAGCCAACGAAATCGCGCCCATTGATTCTGGTTCATCGGTCTCACCATCACCTATATAAGCCCAAACAGTTCTCTTGTCAGTCTTTATGATTTCACGGTGATGAAGGTATTTCATGAATCGTGCCTGGAAAATAGCCATAATCGGACCAAGACCCATAGAAACAGTCGGAAATTCCCAGAAATTAGGCATTAACCATGGATGTGGGTAAGAGGAGAGACCTTCTTGGTTAGCCTCCTGTCTGAAGTTCAGCATCTGTTGTTCAGTAATTCTTCCCTCCAAGAAGGCTCTTGAGTAGATGCCAGGAGCAATATGGCCTTGGAAGAAGACTAAGTCAGCTCCCTGATCCAACCCACTACCACGATAAAAGTGATTAAAACCAACCTCATAAAGTGTAGCGCATGAGGCAAATGAAGCAATATGACCTCCCAACTCAGTTGAAACTTGGTTCGCCTTAACGACCATAATCATCGCATTCCAACGGATAATTGACTTAATCCTATGTTCAATATCGTTAACAACTGGTTCAGTTTCTTGTTCTACAGGAATTGAGTTAAGGTAGGCAGTGTTGACACCTTCTGGAAGATCCATTCCGTCTTCATGGGCCATATCCATGAGCTTCTGAAGGATGTATTTTGCTCGATCTTCTCCCTCAAATCTAGCAACAGACCTGAACGCTTCAAGCCATTCCGTAGTTTCTTGGGGATCGATATCTTTTTCAGACATACAATATAATTAAATTCAATCTAAGATGCTCTTTATTTCAACTTTCGCGATTATTATCCCTAATAATTGAAGCTAAATTTACCTAATTAAAAACCTTAACAGCACTAGACTGGCTGCAAGGGATGACAGGCCAACTAGAGTTTGAACAATATCATTTGAAGGAAAAATAAGATTTGAAAGATAAGCACCAACAAATAAGGCCAACAAAGGCATAAGATAGAGCTGGCTAGCACGAAAAAAAAGTTCTTTCGATGAAATCTCTAAAGTAATGGTATCGCCTGCCTTTACGCCCTTCTGTAAAGGTCTTTTAAACAGACTGAAGCCTGAAAATAAATCCGAAAGAACTCCAGTACCGCATGCACTTTTTGAAGAGCACGAATTACAGCCACTCTGTCTATCAGCTTTGATGGTCATCGAGTCACGTGTTATTTCAATTACTTCAAAATCTTCTTTCATTTTCTAAAATCATTCTTTGATAAAATAGAGATTACGCTTATTTTATCAACTATTTTAATGGATATTTCAAGTTCGATCTTTAAAGCATACGATATTCGTGGAATTGTTGAAAAAGAGTTGACTCCCGAAGTTGTTAAATTAATAGGCATGGCTATTGGCAGTGAGTCAATTGCCCAAGGTGAGAGAGGTATTGTTGTCGGAAGAGATGGGCGTTTGACGGGACCTATGTTATCTGAATCGCTGATATCTGGACTCATTGAGAGTGGCTGTCATGTCGTTGATATTGGTATGGTTCCGACACCTCTGGTGTATTTCGCGACCTATACGAAGGGTGCAAGCTCAGGAGTCATGGTGACTGGCTCGCACAACCCTCCAGAATATAATGGGTTTAAAATCATGATTGCTGGTGAGACACTCGCAGCTGATAAAATTCAAAACCTGTATTCAAGAATTGTCAACCAACAATTTTCTTCTGGTTCCGGTTCTTCGACCTCAATCAATATTGACCAAGACTACATGGATACTATTAAGTCTGACATTGTCCTAGAGCGAGAGCTTAACATTGTCGTTGATTGTGGTAATGGTATTGCAGGAAACATTGCACCTAAATTATTTGAATCACTTGGCGCTAAAGTTACTAAACTTTTTTGTTTGGTTGATGGTAGGTTCCCTAACCATCACCCAGATCCCTCAAATCCAGAAAACTTAGAAGATTTAATTAAAGAGGTTATCGATACTGGTGCCGATTTGGGTCTTGCTTTTGATGGCGATGGTGACCGTTTAGGTCTGGTAGACAATAATGGCAATGTGATTTGGGCTGATCGGCAAATGATTCTCTATGCAAGGGATGTTCTGAGTCGAAAGCCTGGGGCTAAAATTATCTTTGATGTCAAGTGTTCCTCCTTGCTTCCAAAAGATATTTCTGAACATGGTGGTGAACCGATCATGTCACGCACTGGTCATAGCTTTATAAAAAACAAACTCAAGGAAACAGATGCAGAGCTTGGAGGAGAGATGTCAGGCCACATCTTCTTTAAGGATCGTTGGTATGGTTTTGATGATGCTATCTATACTGGGGCTAGGCTACTAGAAATAATTTCAAAAACTGACAAAACCTGCGCCGAGATATTTGCTGAATTGCCTGACAGTGTTAGTACACCAGAAATTAATATTCATTTTGAAAAGCAAGGCCAACAGTACGATGCCATGGAGGCCCTCTCTAATAGTGTTGATTTTCCAGGCTCTGAGATAAACACCCTCGATGGTGTTAGAGTTGACTATGAAAA
>ENA-ORXI01002996-ORXI01002996.1-sediment-metagenome-genome-assembly--contig:-NODE-2996-length-11691-cov-10.314448_pt1 | contig 11691 bp, 10 predicted proteins | sample MGYA00237861_ERZ511468 | MGnify/ENA primary metagenome ERZ511468 (study PRJEB26299, sample SAMN06266213) | sediment metagenome | isolation source: Hudson Canyon methane seep mesocosm | place...
GGTAAATTTTATTTTTGTAATATAAAATTAAATACAATGTATTTCAATTGGTTACATGGATATATTTCTTAAAGTAGTAGTATTAGGCTATATACCTTTATCGGCATTACCTGATATGCTGATTATTTAGCTTGTTTAACGTATGAATACAGAGTTGGTTTTGAAATTTTCATCATCTCGCATAATTTATTAACAGGCATCTTTTTCTCGTTATACAGCTCTATCAATATTTTTTTATTTTCATCATCTAAAGCTTTAGGTCTTCCTCCTGTTCTACCCCTAGCCCTTGCTGCATCTAAACCAGCTTTAGTTCTTTCGCTAATCAAATTACGTTCAAACTCTGCTAAGGCAGCAAATAAATGAAAAACTAGTTTGCCATTAGATGTAGTAGTATCAATTGACTCCTGTAAACTCATGAAGCCAATACCGTCATTCTCAAGTTTTGTTACCCAATCAATCAAGTCTCGGATTGATCTTCCTAAACGATCTAAACGCCAAACGACTAAAGTATCTCCTGCTCGAAGCTGTTCTTGTAATTTATTTAGCCCAGGTCGAGAAGACACTGTGCCACTAATTTCATCAGAAAATATTTTTTCACACCCTACTTTAGATAACGCATCTTTTTGAAGGTCTAAATTCTGATCATTTGTTGAAACTCTTGCATATCCGATAAGCATAAATATATTAGTTAAATAAAGGTTAAAATTAATACTTCTCTTACTTTGATTTCTTTACTGAGTTTATTTCCCAATTTTTAGTTGAAAACACAACAAGTAGCCTAATATTTTAAAAGTAAATAAAACCGACGTTTTCTTTACCCCTCCCTATCTTAACTGTGGCTTGTGAAGCCACAGGACGTAAGAATATTAGAAAATCAATAATATCACTACCAACTTTTTATGTAAGAAAAATAACGACAGTGACACTATTTAATAAAAATTTGATGCAATGTAATTTTGATCTCGATAAGTAAATTGGGTAATTTCACTACCCGACTCTAAATCACGAGAAAATTCTTCATAATCAAAATGTTTTGCTGTGAAGTTATCCATTAAACCCAATTTATTTGATTCATAAAGATAAGAACGGGCATAATCTACAAGTGATGATTCAGTAATCAATCCTCTATCATCTAAAGTTTCAAATGCTACTTGAGGTGTTTTACCCAAATTACTGCATAAAAAATATAGTTTGGCTTGATCAAGCTCATCCAAAGCTTCTATTTTATCAAACCAATATTCAATAGTTGACTGGCTAATCTGACAGCATTCAAATAACTCATGCAACTCACCATTAATAAGCTTTATTTCAAATTCTTTAACTAGTTGACCATACTTATTTTTAATATTTTGTGATTTATTTACATACTCATCATAACTATAAAAACAAAATCCTTGAGCTGATAAATCATAAGGGTTGGCAAATAGTTCATTCATAATTGGTATCCTCTAAAGTCTAACATCTAATATCATTCTGCGGTACAAAGAGTCTTATCCCCCTTGGGTTAATTGCTTTGAAGTAAACACCATTATTTTTCTGTCTGTAGTATTTAAAAGCACTTCAGAGCCGTATTCTGCTTTAAGTTGTTTAGCAATAAGTTCTGAGTAACTATTTCTTATTTATCACCGTTTTATTTTAATTAACCTCCCATAATTAGAAAGCAGAGTCAGCTGATATAAGACCCGTTAAATTTATCAATAGATAAATAACAATACAGTTTTTATATTATCTAAATAGATTGGAATGGATTTTTCTGAAAAATGGTAAAAATATTTAGAAGATTCTTATTTAAATTTTAATAATTACATCTGTTGTTTTCTATTAATAGGTCATTAGTGCCGATAAAACCATAGAAATAATGGAAATTACAAAAATAAAAAATCCTTATAAATCAATCAACAAATTTCGATCCATAGAAACTTCACTAAAATAATAATCTTTACCAATGGTTTTTATAATAATACAATTATTACTCGAGAGTGAATTGAGTCCGTATATTTCAGTATACGGACTCAGATTATTCATTTATCAATAAACTTGCAAAACTAATATACAAGAAAAATTAAAAACAAATTATAAATTATAGTTTTTGACCGCTTTAATTTTAACAATGACATTGTGTAACAATATCAAAGTGAATGCTATTATAAAATATTTTTTACCTTATTACATTCCTATTTGTCATAATTTGAATATTTCTCTCTATTAGTTTTACTTAACCAATAAATAAAACAATGACAACTATTTTAAATAATGCTTCTTATCATAATGTTAAAAAAGCATACACTATTACTAATGCTGTTAAAGAAATAATTAATGATGTCACGGGTAAAAAAAGTCAGGAAATTGCTGATCACATCATAGCCTCTAAAGATAAAATTTTTATTGATACAAGGGCAATGGGAGAAGGTAAAACACAGGTTATGGCTTTGATATCCAAAGACCCTAAAAATGTAGAACATCAGTTATCCTATGTTACTCATAGAGTTGCCTTAGCTAAATGTGGCTCTATGAGACTTGGAATTGAGTTCTATAAAAATATAGACTTAAATGAAAATAAAAAGCGTAAAATCGCTATGTGTGTTAATTCAATTCTTAAATATAACATTTCTGATAAGGATACTAATCTTGTTCTAATGATTGATGAGTTTGTTCAGTTAATAGACTTCATATCAATCGGTACAGTAAAGAATAGAGAAGAGATTCAAGAAGAACTAATTGAAGCAATTAATAATGCTGATACTGTAGTGCTAGCAGATGCTGATTTTAATGATTTTTGTCTTAATTGGATTAAAAAGCATACTAATAAAAAAATTGAAATTATTAAATCAACCCCTCCTCCTCATAAGAAAAAGATAACTGATTTTAAAAAAATTGAAATTTTACTTAGTGATGCAAGTAAAAATTTGAGTGAAGGTAAGAAAATTTGGTTTGCCTGTGATTCTAAGGAAGAAATTAATAATCTAAAAATTAGATTTGAATCCTTTTCAGAATTATTAATAACAATGAATAGACCTGCTTTAAAAATTCTTTCAATTACATCAGATAACAAGGGTGATTCCTTACAAAAAGATTTTTTAAAAAACCCAAATGAAGAGTCTAAAAAATATGACTTAATACTCTGTAGCCCAGTCATTAATTCAGGTATAAGTATTGATAACAATAATTTTGACTTCATTTACGCTATTTTTAAAAATATTATTACTGCAAATGAAATGTGTCAGACAATTGGGAGAGTAAGATCTGTTACTGATATTAGAGTAGCTTTTATACTTGGTCATAAAAAAGATCGTCAAACTAACCCTCACCATCTATTAGATGGTGAAAACTTTGTTAAGGCTAGATTTTTAGGTAATAGAAGCTATCAAATATCTGAATTTTCTGAACAACAAACAAATGTTAGAGCCAATAGAAATAAAAGCTTAAATAATTTTAAATTCGAGTTTTTAATGCTTGCTGAATTAAAGGGTTACGAGGTAATAGAAATAGAAGATTATGAAAGTACTCCTTTAACAGAACTACTAGAAGACACTTACACTCAGAGAGTTCTAAATGCAGTAAAACTAACTAAAGAAGATGTTGAAAGTTTAGTATTAACATCTGATACCCAATCAGAAAATGATAGCTTAGAACGTATTTTAGTTCAGGAAACCACAGGTAAATCGTATGAAGACTTAAATGAGGATCATATAAAATTTTACAAAAATGGAGGCTTAGAACGTGTAAGAAATCTTGAGTTATTACAGTATGATGAAAACTTATTAAAGGATATTGATTTATTAAATTATGAATGCAGAAACGAGTCTAAAAAACTAACAAGTCGTAAATTTTTTATAACATCGATGGTTGTAATATTAGAAAATAAAGAATACAATTTTAATAACATCCCTAATGTACTTAAATTACTACAAGAAAATCATAAAGAATTAACAGTTAATGGTCTAGGGGATTTTGAGAATATTAAATCAATTTCTAAAGTTAATAATCTCATGAAAAAAATAGGATATAAAATTGAGTGTAAACGAAATAATAAAAATATCAGGTCTTATAAAATTGAAGTAGATGAAGAAGTTGCTGAATACGTAGAAAATCGTAAATTAAATGGAGTAAATTTATAATTTTTAATTAATAAATATCTAAAATAATTTCAAACACTGTTAAATGATCTTTAAATATTAGTTTATGCTAAATTTAAGATCATTTAACAACATATTTAGTAACTAAAAAATAAAGTCTTGTATCAAAAATATTTTTAATAACAACTCTAAGCCTTAAATAAGGGTGAAAGTTACAATTTACTCATAATGGTACAGAACTTGTTTTTTAGCTCTAATACAGTCCTTAAAACACTTTGCTATGTATTAAAATTAAGTTAAGTTATCCATTTAAAACTATCAAAAACCATTATTTTATTAAATTATTTGTTAACTATTTTACAAAGATAATCTTAGCTTTTCCGTTTGAACGGAAAAGATTGAAACTTAACATTTAACGTATAGTATATTTATTCGTAAACCTTGTAAACATTAAATCATATTTTTACATTTATTTATAAAATTAACATAATTTAAAATATTATTTGATTTGTTAGTGTTATTTTTAAATATCAATTTACAATTTCAATTCATAAAAAACACTAACAAATCAAATAACATTTTTAAAGCTATTAATTAAGTTTAGATGATTTATTAACTATTTTACGATGATGGTGGTCTAGTGACCATCCATCCTTAATCTGAAATAACATTTAAATTATGTCACTTTTGATAGTAATATTTATAAAAAGAGAATGTAAAAGTGACACTAATTTTAAAACTGTTAATTAATCTTAAATGATTTGTCAACTATTTTATAGAGGGAGGAGTCGCTTGAGGCTCCCTCCCTCCAATGGTAAATTATTAAATGATTTGTTAACTATTTTACGAAAGAAGAGTTTAAACATCCTCTAACTTTGATTGGTATAAAAATTTAATTACAATGTATAAAAACAAACTTATTTACTAATACTTTATAAACGAGATTTTAAATCCATATAACGTTAAATTAAGCTAATAATTTAATTAACGTCATAACTGTTACAAAATTTGTTTATTGGGTCTTAGAAGCTCTTAAAACACTTCTTATAAAAAACAATCTTAAGTGATAGCTTCTTAAAGCCACCCATCGAAATTACAATTTAAGTTTTTTCAACAATCTAAAAACAACTTAATTAATAATTATTTCATTAGTACAATACCTTCGCCAAACGTATAGGATCAGTTGAAAACATACTCCTAAAATTTGTAACCAATTGATTTTATTAGAACACAAATATTAGGTTTCAGAAATTTTTGACTAAAAATTCAAATTGGCGAAGGTATTGATTAGTAGGGAAAAGGTACTATCTTTTAAATGCTTGTAAGGAATTGTTTTAATTAAAATTAATTTTATAAATACAAAATAACGTCCTGTGGCTTCACAAAGCCACAATTGAAATGTAAAAAATAAATTTCTTTTCCTTCAGACGTAAGAAAGCCTCAACAGTTAAGTTGCTTATACAGCACTGTATAGGTTGAGGTTATTTCTGTGATCTATAACTTTACATATCTATATGAAGAAGTAGATAACGTGAATTTTTGAAGTATTAATTAGAATGCACTTGTTTCAGTCTCTTCAAGTGATTAACCAGTACATTATTCAGCATATTATCAGAGATAATGTTAAGGTGATAGACTTGTAAACCAAACGATAAAGGAGGATGTTATGAGCAAACAAACTGCTATTCGATTAGATGAAAGTATCTATTCACGATTACAATGCCTAGCAAGTGAAACAGGACGTACAGTGAGTTACTATATGCGTGAAGCGATAGAAACGCATTTAGATGATTTAGAGGATGTGTATTTAGGTGAAAAAGCATTAGAGGCAATACGCAGAGGTGAAGATAAAGTTTATAGTTTAGAGGAAGTGGAGCGTCAACTTGGCTTGGACAGTTAAGTTTTCAGGTGATGCCTTAAAGCAATTAAAGAAACTTGATGCCCATCAATCAAAACGAATCATCAATTATTTAACGCAACGTGTATTAAGCAATAGCCAACCACGTTCATTAGGTAAAGAATTAAGTGGTAATTTATCACCACTATGGCGTTATCGTGTTGGTGATTTTAGAATGATATGTGAACTTAAAGATGATATTTTAGTGGTGTTGGTGCTTAAAGTCGGGCATCGAAAGAATGTTTACAAACGTTAATATTTAAACGGGAGAAATACCTTTATGGTCATCTCCTTACACATCTTTTTGTATATTAATAATCAATAACTTACGAAAAGGCAGTAAACTTGATAGTAACACGACAACCACCTTACATACTGATTTAAATTAAGTTTTACTCAAACATCTCTAACAAGATTGGATGCCATAAATTTTCTTCTATCTCACCTAATTTATTGGATAGACGACGCTTATCAACAGATCGTATCTGATCTAATAAAATACGTGCTGGACGATTATTAAATGTTACTTCTGGTCTACATCCTAAAGGCTGACCTTTACTTGTGATAGGAGCAATAATAACTCTTGGTAAAGCTGCGTTTAAATCATTTGGTGAAATTATTAATGCAGGACGAGTCTTTTTTATCTCTGTACCAAACGTAGGGTCAAGATTTACCCAATAAACTTCTCCACGCTTTACCATTCCCATTCGTCACTCACATCATCAGGCAATACGTCATTCCATTCAGAATCTGATACTTCTAATATATAACTATCAAACCAACCAGTACGTGGCTTCTTTAAAGCTTCAATTACTAAAGATTTTCCTTCAATACGCAGCTCTACCTCAGTATTTAAAGCACAACTCTCTAAAAAAGCAGCAGGGATAATAATGCCTTTAGAATTACCTATTTTTCTTATTTGGGTTTGCATAATAGCTCCTAAAATTATAAGTTAGTACAATGTTATAATAATACAGCATATTCAATAAATATTAAACATTTTTATTTTATAAAGCAATTATATAGGTCTTATAAATATTATAAAATAATTTACAAATAAATTAATAACCGTTAAAATTAGTATAAGTTATTTTAATAATTAGAGTGATATTTAAATGAAATATGAGTACAAACAAAATTCAATAGGATCACAAAAAATAAATGCTAAGAAAATTTTAGAGAAATCAAAGTATGTTTTTAAATTTAATGATTTTTATTTAAGATTATATAAATCAACAAGTGAACAAAATTATTTTTCATGTAGTTTAGCCATTCCAAATTTTAAAGATGATCAAGGCTATGCTTTAGAAATAGATTTTAATTCTGGAGAGTTAAAAGAATCAAAACCATTAGAACAAGAAAGTGACTACCCTCATGATATAGAAGAAGATATTTATGAATATGAAGATGACTATTCTGATACCTATACATCACCATTTTGTGGATTAAGCATAGAAGAAATTATAAATAATTTAGTTTTTACATTTAAAGAAAAAACATACCTAAATGAAACTTCTGTATTATTAATATTAAAAATATCTAACACACCATATTATGGCTGTGCAGTAATAGATTCTAATTTATACGCATAAAAACTTAATATTAATTTAAATGTAATAATAAATCAAGGTGGATATGCTACCCATATCCATCTTAACAATTTTTTATAATTATAAGTTAAGCTATAAAAATAACCTAAAAATTATAATATTGTATAAGTTATGGGTTTTATCGAAGTAGAATTACCATTTAATCCACGACTTAAACACTTGTGATATGGATACTTGCTCTATCTTTCCATTAGTTTTAGCTGTAACAGGCTTAGTTTCAACTGTTTCATGTAATAATCGATTCTCAATAATACCTACCAAACGCATCACTTCATCAGCTTGTTTATCGGCTCTATCCTCTGCTTTATCTAGTCTTAGCTGTAAATTATCAAGTTGTTTTAGTAAGACATCAATAGGAATAGTAATTGTCTCAGTTTGATAGGAGGTGGTAGTTGATGTTGGTGTATTTAACTCTCCGTAGACCCGAATAAGTTCAGAGGTATCAATTTTACTATCAGTCTTGGATAGCTTCCCATTGCTACAGTGTCTATATAAAGTTGGAACAGGGATACCTGTTAGTTTACTTGCTTCTCTCACTGATACTAATGACATTATCAACCCCTATCATTCAATAATTATTTGATAATTATAGCACCCTTAATTAACTATAAACTAAAGAATGTGATTGATAAATAGTGATAATAAAATAATAAAAATTTAAGTTAATCCTCACAAGGTCGATATTGGAAGTTGAATATCCTAACGGGAAGTCAGCAATGAAAACACCTGAAGAAAACTACCGCTTTATTATGAAGTACCTGAGACAATACGCAGAAAACAAGGCTGAATGGGTTTATTTTCGTCGTTATGTGAAAAATACACCCGCTAAACAAATATGCTACGTATACCTTGGTGATCAAAATTTAAGCATAGCCTATTATAAAAGAGACGAATACATCGATTATGCTAAATCTCTATATCCTCTCGACAACGAGAAAAATAAAGAGTTATCCGATATGCTCGATAATATTAAGAGTAGAATTTTAGCCGTATCAGGTAGTAAAAATTTTGGATCAATATATTTGCCAATTCCAAAATAGCATAACTTTTTACCTATGTCTCTTCCCATAATTAGGCATAGAATTAGCCCAGTAGGATCAATTTAAAGGTAAATAATCCTTTAGTCACAACCCTATATATTTGGTTTCTTTAATCCTTAGAAGCTCTTAAAACACCTCTTATCAAAACAGTCTTAAGTTAGTAGCTATCAAGCCACCAAACGAAATTAGAGTTAGAGTTAAAACTTTTAGATACAAAAATTACATTCTGTGGCTTCAGCAGCCACAGTTAAAATAATCACTATCAAGACCATCTTAAGTTGCCACTCCCTAATTTTTGTACCGATAACCACAAAAACTACTGTAAAAACCCGTCATAAAGGACATGTTTTTATAGAGTTTTCATACCAGTATCGATTTATTTTTTGATCTGTTAATTTCTGAAATTTTACACAATAAGATATATCAATAGGAATACTGATATTTTGCGTGTTGTATGCTCTAGGCATACATCACGACATCATTAATCTAAGGTGTAATCCATTAACAGTAAAACTTGCTAACAATAGATTTAAGAGGAAATTCTGAGTCTAAATAAAATATAAATTAGGGCTATCGGTTTTAAATCTGATAAAATTTAAGTAATATATTTATGTTAGCCATCACATTTAGAGCAACATAAATTTTAGGCATAAAAAAAGCACTATTAACTTAATAATAATGCTTCTTCTATTATTCTTGTACAACCAGTTAAAGACCAATTACTTTCTCACGGCGATTATCTTTAACGGTTTAAATTTTATAAGGTAAGAACATACATCAAACTTTCAAATACCTAAGGCTTTATTTTAACAAAAAGCCTAATGTTTCAACAAAATATTTGAAGTTTGATCATGTTTAAAAACAAATATGACACACTTAAACTTAGATAACACCGCAGTAAACTCCCACACAGTAAACCATACAAGCTTAAGTAGTGTTATTGCTCCTCCTGTTATAAATACCTCTAAACCTGTTAAATCTACTTCACAACACCGCATTGAATACCGTTCAATACACACGATATTAGCGGATAATAATAATGAACTCTCAATTTTAGCCGAGAGTGTGGGTATCAATTGGCAAGCAACACTTCCCTATATCCATTCCTTTCCCTGTTCGATAAATCATCACGGCATTGCCAACGAGTCTAAATATCGAGGTAAAGTGATTGTTTATGTCAATATCTACACTGCTAAGAATGGACTCGAATATCCTAATGTGACCTTTTACACCCATAAACACGGTAATATTACTGAAACGTGGAGTGGTTATGAAGCAGAACAGGGTAGACATGTTAATTTATCTTCGGTTGTCCAACCGACTAAAATAACCCCAAATCAGATTAAAAGAGCAGAGAATATTAAGGAGACCCAATGGAAAAAGGAGCTCTTTCAGAAAACCATTAATTTATTCGATTCATTACCTGCTGAAACAGGTACCCACCCTTATATGGTTAAAAAATTTGGTGAACATGCTGAGACTGTTTCAGCTTTAACTGATATACGTAGAGGCTCTGATAAACACGGTCAATTTATCATGTACCCTTTGTTTGGTAGTGGATACTTACAAGGCTTTCAAAGAATATACGACTCTAATATTAAGGGACGTAAAACTAACAAAGATTTTATTTTTCATAAAAAAGGTTGTAAGAAAGGGGCTTACCATGTCATTAAAGCCACTAATCCTGATAACCATATCACTTATGTCGTGGAAGGACTTTCAACAGGCTTAACCGTTTCCTTAGCAACGGGTGCAACTGTTATCGTTGCGTTAGATGCAGGTAATATCAATCTTGTCGTCAAAGAATTACGTTATGAAAATATTGTGATTGCTGCTGATAATGACTGTGGTAAGAAACAAGGTAATGCAGGTCTATTGCATGCTATTCAAGCCGCTAAAGAATTTAATTGTAAAGTAGTGACGCCTGATACGCTTGATAAAGCAGACTTTAACGATGTGTTGGTTAAGGAAGGACTTAATGCGGTCATTAAACATCTTAAACATAAAATAAAAATTGAACGTAATCCACTAGAGTATCAGTGTCAGCGTTTAGATTATCTTCCTGAAAACAGACGTAAAAAAATAGCTATGCGAGCTATTGCAGTGGGTTTAAAGAATGTACCCTTTCAATATTCACTATCAGAAATGTTAGATAAGGTTAGACACCATTACCCTGAAATCTATCGCTTACAAGGCTTTATCGATAACCTCTTAGCTAAAAATCAACAAGTATTAGCAGAATTTGTTTCTTACGATAAAACAGAATTTTCCAGCTTTGACTGGGATACACATGAAGTATTGCAAAATTTAGGTATTTTTATTTTAGATTGGCGAATGGGCTTAGGTAAAACAAATACGGCTAAAGCATTAATAAATCTTGCTGCAGAAAATAATTTACTTAGCTTATATCTTAGTCACCGTGTCTCATTAGTCACCAATGCAGCAGAACGTATTGGAGCAGATAATTATCAAGATATTAAGCCTTACGATATAGAAACCGTACAAATGCTAACGGCTTCAATTAATTCAGTCTTAAAATCTCATATACATGCTTTTGGTGAACATGCCCATATTTTGGTACTAGACGAGATACGCCAACTCTTAGAATTTATTGCACTCGGTACAGTAGACGCTAAAGACCGTGCTATTTTATTTGAGAATTTACGAGAATTAGTAAGAATCACACCTATTATATTATGTGCAGATGCTGATATTGATAAAAAAACCATTGATTTCTTAAAGTCTTGTGACCGTCCTATCTACCGTGTTAACGAACCTAAAGGCTATGTAAAGCCCAAAAAACGTTTATTCTATACGGGCGAGAAAGAAGCAGTCACAATGGCTATCGAAGCTATCGCAGAAGGACAACGTGTCTTAATTCATACCGATACAGTTGCCTCTAGTGAGATGTTTAGCCAAGCCTGCCAAGAGCTTGGCGTAAAAAATTTAATTATTAATGCCGACCGTAAGGGGGAAGCAGACCAAAAAGCTTTCCTTGCTAATCCTAATATTGATTCAGGTTATCCTGTTGTGATTACTACGCCTGTTATTACCTCTGGCTTTAGTAT
>ENA-ORXI01002999-ORXI01002999.1-sediment-metagenome-genome-assembly--contig:-NODE-2999-length-11687-cov-4.928165_pt1 | contig 11687 bp, 9 predicted proteins | sample MGYA00237861_ERZ511468 | MGnify/ENA primary metagenome ERZ511468 (study PRJEB26299, sample SAMN06266213) | sediment metagenome | isolation source: Hudson Canyon methane seep mesocosm | place: USA:Hudson...
TTCTAACTCAGTTGCAGTAACACACGTAAGTGGAAATCAATACGTAACGGATGAAATTACCAGTAGCATGGTTGATAGAGCTGGAAGTTCTGTAGAGTCATTTACAACAACACCATTTACAGCACCACAACCAGCAGTTGCTACATTAAGACATTTTGATGATTTTGGTACACTTGTTACAGCAGACACCAAATCTGGAGTTACTGTTGCTAGATCAATTGATCCTGATACTGATATGGTACTCAGGGAGTATGAATTAGATGCCACTCGAATGAACGCAGATGAGCAATTTAAGGCAAAACACAGTATTTTTGCTGATATTGATACGGTTATAAATGCTTTGGACAACAATATTGAAGATACTACAGATATTGATGATGGTCCAATTGGTTTTAATCAAGCATATGATTTAATGGCTAAATCATATGATGCAACAAATATTGCACACTCTCGGCTTGGCGGTAGAAATAAAATATTTGAATTAGCTTTAAATTCTATTGAGGCTAAGATTACTCATTTTAATATATTGTCTCAAGAAGTAAGCAGTGTGGATTTAGGGAAAGTGGCTATGGAAGCAAAAGCACTTGAAATGACATATACAGCTTTATATTCAACAATAACAAAGATGAACAACTTATCTTTGGTTAATTTTGTAAGATAGTGTGTTTATTAGTTATAAATGAATATTAAAAAGGTATTATCAAAAGATTTAATTGTTGTTGCACTTTTTGTAGCAATATTAACAATTATTATTGTCCCTTTGCCAAAGTTTGCATTGGACTTCTTTTTGATAATATCTTTATCTATATCTTTATTAATTTTACTGATTTCATTATACATTCAAAAACCATCAGACTTAACTACTTTTCCAACTTTAATTCTTATATTTGCGCTATTTAGGCTATCTTTAAATATTGCAACGACACGATCTATTTTAAGTGAAGGGCATAATGGCCCTGAAGCAGTAAGTTCCATTATTGCTTCTTTTGGTGAATTTGTTGTTGGTGGAAACATGGTAATTGGAATAATAATTTTTGTTATCTTAGTACTTATTAATTTCATGGTTGTAACTAAAGGTGCTACAAGAGTTGCTGAAGTAACTGCGAGATTTACACTTGATTCTATGCCTGGAAAACAAATGGCAATTGATGCTGATTTAAATGCAGGATTTATTGATGATAAACAGGCACAAGTACGAAGAAAAGAGTTGATTTCGGAATCAGGTTTTTACGGGGCTATGGATGGGTCTTCAAAGTTTGTTAAAGGTGATGCTGTTGCTGGTATTATTATTACTTTAGTTAACTTAGTTGGTGGACTTTTAATCGGATTATTTCAACACGATATGACTGTGGCTGAAAGTGGTGAAATATACACTATTTTAACTATTGGTGATGGACTTGTTGCCCAAATTCCTGCTCTTATCTTGTCAACAGCAACGGCAATTATTATTACTCGATCAAATACGGATGATGAGACTTTTGCTAAGCAGTCAATTGCACAATTAGTGAAAGACAGTAAGTCTCTTATATTGGTTGGACTTGGATTAGTATTATTTGCTTTTATTCCAGGGTTTCCTTCTGGTATTTTAGTTGCTATGGGTGTAATGCTTTCTGGTATTGGTTATGTAATTTATATGATTGATGATGACCAAAGCAATGCAGTGACTAACTTTTTTAAACCACAAGTAGCTAAAAAAGTACATACAAAAGATTTAGATAAAATCAAAGAAGAAAAACTTGCTAAAAACAGACCAGATGAAAAGAAATCGATTGAAACGATAATGAAACTGGAAGTTTTAGAGTTAAAACTTGGAGTTAAATTACTGCAGCTGGTACAAGGAAATTCTGAGCTATTAGATAAAATAAGAGGTATTCGAAAAACAATTGCGAGTGAATTGGGTTTTGTTATTCCTCAAATTAGAATATCAGATGACTCTAATTTAGAACCCAATCAATATGAAATGCATTTAAAAAGAATACCTATTGTTAATGGAAAAGTTGAAGTAGGTAAATTACTGGCAATGGGTGGAGTTGGAAATGCAACCTTACCAGGTCTTAAAGTAAAAGAGCCAGTATTTAATCTTGATGCGGTTTGGGTTACTGAAGATTTAAAAGAAGAAGCCTTGATGAAAGGTTTTACTGTTGTTGATGCACCTACGATTATTTCAACACATATCAGTGAAATTATTAGAAAACATTCAGAAGATATTATAACCAGACAAGATATTGTTGATATTATTGATGGACTTAAAAAAGACTTCCCTATTGTAATAGAAGAAGCCATGAAAATTACTTCTTACGGAGCCTTACTAAAAGTGTGTAGAGATTTATTACATGAGAAGATTCCTATTGTTGATATGCTGACCATTATAGAATCAGTATCTGATATTGCAGAATACACAAAAGTTCCAGATGTACTGCTAGAACATGTTAGAAGTAAATTATTTAGACTCATAACTGAGCGATTTAAAGACAATGATAATGTTTTACATTTAGTGACTATTAAACCTGAACTTGAACAACAATTTGTGGGTAAACTCCAAGAACAACATGGTGTGACTCAATTGATGTTAAATATTGGTGAAATCAATAATTTGGTTACAAAAACAAAAGAATTGATTGAGCAAATTGAAGTCAAAGGATTTAGTAAAGTTGCAATGGTTGTTGATCCATTGTTAAGAAAAAGATTATCTGAGATATTTGAAAAATTTGGCTTGCAAGTTGCTGTTTTAAGTCATGCAGAGCTTGATGCAAAAGCAAATTTTGCAATTGAAGGTACCTTAGAGTTTTAGGATATAGATGTTAAAAAAAATTGTTCTCATTTTAATATTTTTGAGTAGTGCAGTTGTTGCAAATGTTTCTATGAATAGTTCCGATAAGTTTTACTCAGGTGAAGCTGTTCTTTTTTCACTAGAAGCATCGGGTAGTGATATTGATTTTCCTGAAATAAAAACCATAGATGGTTTTGTTGTAACTCAAAATGGAAGTTCAAGTTCAATTTCTATTATTAATGGGAACAGAACGCAAAAGATTTCTAAAGTATATAAATTTTTCCCCACTAAAACAGTCATCATTCCAAAACTTAAAATTATCATTGACAACAAAGAATATTTTACAAAACAAAAAACAATTAATGAAATTAAAGCACAAAAAACAAAATCAAAATATATTGATTTTGTAATAGATGTATCTAAGAAAGAGTTGTTTGTAGGTGAACAAACAATATTCACATTGATTTTTAAATACAGGCGTGATTTACAAATAGTGGATTTGGGTTTTTCAGCTCCTGTGTTTAATAATTTCTGGTCAAAACAAGTGGGAGAGCCCAAAAAATACAATGAAGGTGCTTTTTTAGTTCAAGAATTAAAATATATTATCTTCCCTCAAAAAAGTGGTAAAATTGTAATTCCTGCATTAAAAGTAGATGTTTCCTTAGTTGATTCCAGAAACAACAATATGTCTTTTTTTGGTCCAGCAACCAGAATTGAAAAAGTATATTCAAATGAATTAACACTGGATGTTAAAGAGTTACCCAAAAATACTTTTTTAATTGGAAATTTTAAAATTAAAGACAATATTGATAAAAAAGTTTTAAACGCGGGGGAAGCGTTAAATTTTGATATACAAATAAATGGTCGAGGTAATATTGATGACATTCCTGAGATAAAACTTGACATACCCAATGCTACGATATATGACAACAAAGCTGTTAAATCATATGATATGGTTGATGGACAATATGGAGGGACGTATAAAAAATCTTTTTCTATTGTTGCAAATGAAGATATTCTCATTCCTTCTATATCTCTAAACTATTATGATAAAAAAGAAAATATCATCAAAGAATTAAAAACAAAAGAGTATAAGGTTAAAGTTAAAAAGAATGTTCAAAAAGAAGTTCAACTATATAAACAACAAGACAAACAAAATGAGATAAAAGAAGCAAAGCCGATTATTAAAGTAGTAGAAACATCGGATAATCAAAAATTATTGTATTTCTTTTTTGGATTAATGACTTCTTTTTTAATTTGTATTTTAATTTTTTATGTAATGAAAATAAAATCACAAAATAAACAAGTAGAATTACCCTTAGAAAAAGAGGTGAAAAAAGCTACCTCTGTGAATGAATTATTGAATATACTTCTTTCGTATATTAATATAGATAAAGATTTGGATAAAATGATTTATTTACTGGAAAACAATAAAACAAATAATCTTAAGCAGATAAAAAAAGATATTATAGCTATAATAAAACAAAAAGAAATAAAAGATTAAAGGAAAAATATGAAGCACTTAGTAATTTTATTTTTATACATCAGTTTGGCATTTTCAACTGAATATTATGCAAAACTTGAACCCGTACAAACGTATGTTGTTAAGTCTTCAGTCAATGGAAAAGTTCTGTTTTCAAATGATAAGATAGAGGGATTTACTGCAAAAAATACAAAAATCATTGAAATAGATAGTATTGTTGAAAACTTAGAATTAAAACAAGTCAATAAAAAAATTGAACTCATTAAAAAAATGATAAAAATTGAGAATACGAATTATCAAAGATTAAAAAAAGTAAGAACAAAATCTGCATTTGACAAAGATCTTCAATTATTAAAATCATTAAATTTAGAATCAACAAAAGCAGATTTAATCAGTAAAAAAGAGATATTAAAAAATACCATTAAAAACAAAAACTTATCAGAAGATAACAGATATATCTATAATATCAATGTTAAAAAAGATGACTATGTAACTCCTGGAACAATACTGTATGAAACAAAAGATTTAAGTTTGGGGAAATTGGAAATTTTTGTTCCTGTAAGCCAAATAGATACTTTAAAAGATAAAACTATTTATTTAAATAAAAAACAAACCAATTTAAAAATTGATAAAATATATAAAGTTGCCCATTCAAAACATATATCATCATATAAAGTAGACATTATTGTGCCAAATCCAAAAACATTTTCAAGGTTAATTAAAATTGAATTCAAATAATAAAACTGTAGCTTGTCCACTAGATTGTTATGATGCCTGCGAGGCAATCTATATTGATGATAAGTGCAAACCAAACCAAGAACACAAAGTTACCAATAAAAAGCTATGTGTGAAATTTGCTCATTTATTAAATGAAGAAAATCTTGTCAGTGCAAAAAATGAAAATAAAGATATCTCTCTTGAAGAATCACTAGATATCTTGACTGAAAAATTAAAACAAACAAAACCTTCTGATGTCTTATATTATAAAGGAAGTGGAAATTTAGGAGTAATGCAAAGTGCACCTAAAGTCTTTTTTGATCAATATGGCGCAACGTTTACTAAAGGAAGTTTGTGTGATGGAATTGGATTTGAAGGGCTTATTCAAGGTCGAGGCTCATTTATAAATCCTCCGTTGGAAAATTTGATCAATGCTGATGTGATTATAGCTTGGGGAAGAAACTTCAGTATTACTTCTCCTCATATGTATGAATTGGTTAAAGATAAAACATTTATTACCATTGATCCTATTGTTACCCATATGGCAAAAAAATCAGATTTACATATTCAACTTGTTCCTAAAACGGATCATGAATTAGCACTTTTATTGACACGATTTGCTTACATGGATGATATGGATGATGTTGAATCCTACGAAGCATATTCATCTGGGGCTGATTGGTTTTTTGATTTAGCAAAAAGCAGACCCTTGGTATCCTATGAGGCAACCATTGGTGTTCATTTAAGTAAAATAGTGAAATTTGTAGACATGATAAAAAATAAAAATGTTGCCATTATGACAGGACTTGGTGTTCAAAAATACAATGAAGGTTCTCAAATAATGAGAGCCATTGATTCATTTGCTGCATATATTGGAGTGCACAATAAAAGTGCAGGAGGATTATGGTATTTAGGTGATTCTACGTTTGGTTATGAAAATAAGTTCAACGTTAATCCTAAAAAAAGAGTTGATATTCCTGGAGTTGATTTTGGCTCTTATGATGTAGTATTTATACAAGGTGCAAATCCAGTAGTGAGTTCTCCCAATACCAAAAGAGTTATTGATGGATTAAAAAACTGTTTTGTTGTCTATTTTGGTACGACTTATAATGATACGTGTGAATATGCTAACTTGATTATTCCTTCAGCTGATTTTTTAACTAAAAAAGATGTCAGGTTATCATACGGTCATGAATATAAAGCCGTTTCACATGCTGTAAAAGACAAAAATGATAACTGTATCACTGAATATGAATTGGCTAATTATTTACTAAAAACGTTTGAATCAGAAGCATTAAAACCTGAAGATGAAATAATAGAATATTATAAAAATACTAAACCTATTTTGCCACAAATTGAATCGTTTGAATTTATTGAAGAGTTAGAAATCGAAGCCTTATATGAACAAAAAGAAAAAGGTGAGTTTTACCTTATTACTTCAAAAAGTAAGAATGCTCTGAATTCTCAATTTAAAATTGATAATTGTGCTTATGTACACCCAACTTCAGAATATAAAGATGGAGATGAAGTTACTTTAAGTACATCTTATGGGCAAGCAAATTTTACAATACGTATTAATGAGGATGTAAAAGAAGAGTGTGTCTTAATACATGCTGGGGCAAAACAAGGAAACTATTTAACGCCACATATATCAGATGAAGAAGCATATAGTGCTATCTATCAAGAAGTAATCGTATCCATTGAATTATCGTGAATTATTAACTACCTATCCTGTAGTTAAAAAACTGGCTCTTGTGCAATTTATTGCATATTTTGGAGCTTGGTTCTCAAATGTTGCCATCTATTCGATGCTGGTTGATTTTGGGGCCTCCTCTTTTGTTATCGCACTCGTAACTGCCATGCATTTTCTTCCTGCAGTACTCATTGCACCTTTTAGTGGTGCCTTTATTGATAGAATTAAATTAAAAAGATTAATGGTAATTCTTTTATGTGTAGAGTTAGTGATGACTTTGTGTTTTATTAGTATTACTTCTCTTGATGAAGTTTGGCTTTTAATGATACTCATTTTTATTCGTATGGGTGCTGCATCAATGTTTTTTTCTGCTGAAATGTCACTGATGCCTAAACTAATACATGGAGAGGCTTTGCAAAAAGCCAATGAAATACACTCTATTATTTGGTCGTTTACGTATGCAGCAGGTATGGCAATAAGTGGAGTAGTTGTAACTTTATGGGGAACTAAAATTGCTTTCATAATAGATGCTTCTTTTTTTGTTTTTGCTTTAGCTGCACTGATTCCTCTGCATTTTGATGTTGAAATTCATACTACAAAAGAAAAAATTTTTACAATGATAAAAGAAGGATTTGTTTATCTTAAAAACCATAAGGTTATTATTCATTTAATTCTATTGCACAGTTCAGTGGGATTAACTGCTTTTGATGCTTTAGTCACTCTTTTATCTGATTATAACTATAAACTAATTATTGCAGTCCCTTTAGCCATTGGGATATCAAACGCAGTGCGAGCATTTGCATTAATGGTGGGACCTTTTATCATTGGAAACAAAGTCAATAAAGATAATTTGCATTATCTTTTAATTTTACAAGGCTTTGCAATAATATCTTGGGCAGTGTTTCAACATAACTTTTATCTTGCGCTTGTTGGACTGTTTTTATCTGGATTTGCCACAACAACTTTGTGGTCCTATACCTATGCAATATTACAAAAAGAAATAGAGCCAAAATATATGGGAAGAGTTATAGCGTATAATGACATGATTTTTATGTTAACCAATATTATTACGACATTATTTATAGGTTTAATGGCAAGTTTAATTTCTCTTGATATAATTACGATTATATTAGGTTGCGCATTTTTTGTTGTGGCATATTATTATACAAGGATAAAACAGTGGATATAGAAGCAAAAGTATTTTTACTCGCAATTTATAAGAGACATGACGGTGAATCATTAACAGATGTTATTGCTCAAATGGAAGAAGCCAAAGTATTTTCATTTAAAGAGGGTAAAAAACTACTCAAAGATTTTAAAAACGAAAAACTTATTGTTGATAATGAACTCTCATTTTCAGGTCTAGCAAAAGCAAAAGAAGCCGAGCAAGAATTTAAAATATAACAACATTAAAATAATTTAGATAGTATCTAAAAATTCAATTTCTTTAAAATAGTTTTTATAAAAAGGCAGAGTTACTTCTTCAAATGTATCTTTGTCTTTAAATAGGTTTATCATCCACGTATAATTTATATCCCTATTTGTTAATGCCTCTTGTGAAAGTAAGGTATCATTTATACTTCCTAAATTACTTGGAACAATTAGTACTGTGTGTGCTTCAAACTTTTTGATTAAATCAATGATAAATAGATCTTTTTCCACAGGTACCAGTAAACCTCCCGCACCCTCAATAATTAAAATATCACAAAACTGTTCTAAATATTCTTTTTTTTCTAATAAAAAATTGATATCAATTTTTGTATTTTGTTTGGCAATATAAGGAGCAGCAGGCAGTCTGAACTGATAAGGTACTACATCATTTATGCTTACACCTAAAAAATCAGGATTAAGTGTTTGAGTAAGATCCAACATCAAACTTCCATCTAAGGGTTTATCAATTACACCTGTTTCAAAGGGTTTAAAATAACCTACTTTAAAACCGTCATTTGCAAGTTTTAATAATATTTTCTCACACGCATATGTTTTACCCACATCTGTATTTGTTGCAGTAATGAATAAGCTTTTATATTTTTTTAAATTTATATCTTTAAACATTGTAATTACTTTTTTTGGTATAATTATAATATAGTAAAGTAAAAATAATATTGAATTTGACATAAAAGGTTATGATTTGGCGAATCAAAATGAATACGATCTAGAATTGGATGAAGAAGTAGAGTTAGAAGAACCTAAGAAATATAAGGTGTTTTTATTAAATGATGATTATTCAACTATGGATTTTGTAATAGACATATTATTAAAAATATTTAGAAAATCTTTAGAGGAATCTGAAATTATAATGTTAAATATACATAATAATGGAAAAGAAGTTTGTGGTGTGTATACTAATGAAATAGCTGCAACAAAAGTTGCGCAAGTAAAAACAATAGCAAGAGAAAAAGGTTTCCCTTTAAGAGCTATTATGGAAGAAGAATAATATGATTAGTAAAGAATTAAGAGAAGTCTTTGCACAAGCTGTTGGCTATGCTAAAACAAGTAGACATGAATACTTAACGATAGAACATATTTTTTTGATGCTATTAAATGCTCAAAGCATTCATACATTGCTGGTTGATTTGGGATTGGATACTAAGAAAATTTTTGAAGATACCAAAAATTATGTGGATGATAATACTCCAAAACTTCCCTCAAATGTTGAAGATGAGCCTATTGAGACATTAACTTTGTCGTCTGTTATTGAACACATGGTTGCACATACGCAAGCCAGTGGAAAAGGCAACGCAAGTATAGAAGATATGTTTGTGGCCATCATGAGAAATGATAAAACGTATGCAACCTATATGTTAAAATCTTTAGGAATTGAACGTGTGGATATTCTAGAAGAAATAAGTCATAAAGAAGAAGATATCACCGTTGATAATGAAGAAGATGAAGAGGAAGAAGAAACTGCAGAAATTGAAGATCCCAAAAAATTTGAGAATTTGAAAAAAAACAGTATAGAATTGGTTGAAGTAGCACGAAAAGGTGAAATTGACCCAGTTATTGGGAGAAGCGCAGAAATTAATAGAGTCATCGAAGTTTTAAGTAGAAGAAAGAAAAACAATCCTTTACTTGTGGGAGAACCAGGTGTGGGTAAAACTGCAATTGCAGAAGGATTGGCACTGGAAATTGCCAATAATAATGTACCAGAAGTATTAAAAAATGCAAGAATTTATTCTTTAGATATGGGATCACTATTAGCTGGAACAAAATACAGAGGGGATTTTGAAAAAAAATTAAAAGCAGTTTTAAAAGAAATCAGTACCATTAAAAATGCGATTTTATTTATTGATGAAATTCATACCATTGTAGGTGCTGGTAGTGTTGGAGGTTCAGCAATGGATGCCTCAAATATTTTAAAACCACTTTTAGCTAATGGAAAAATCAGATGTGTGGGAGCTACAACTTTTTCAGAGTTTAGAAATGATTTTTCTAAAGACAAAGCCTTAAGCAGAAGATTTGCTAAAGTAGATATTAGTGAACCTTCAATAGAAGATACCATTACAATTATTCAAGGGTTAAAAAATAAATATGAAGAATATCACGGTGTAAAATATAATGATGCTTCTATTAAAACTGCGGTTGAATTAAGTAAAAAATTTATCAATGACCGCTTTTTGCCTGACAGCGCAATTGATGTTATTGACGAAGTAGCTGCAACTAAAAAGTTAAAAGAGCTTACAAAATCTAAAAAAAGAAAATCCATTAATATCACGCAAAAAGATGTTGAAATCACTGTTTCAAAAATGGCAAATATTCCTCCAAAATCTGCAACCAAATCTGATTTGACGCTGTTGCGATCTTTGGAAAAAAACATGCAAAAAAGAGTTTATGGTCAAAATGAAGCCATAACAAGAATTGTTGAATCTATTAAAATCAATAGAGCAGGGCTTGGTGGTGATAAAAAACCTGTTGGAAGTTTCTTATTTACTGGACCCACTGGTGTTGGTAAAACTGAAGTAGCCAAAGAGTTATCTGCTCAATTGGCTGTACATTTTGAACGGTTTGATATGAGTGAATATATGGAAGCTCATACAATTTCAAGACTTATTGGAGCACCTGCAGGGTATGTTGGATTTGAAAAGGGTGGTTTATTAACTGAAGCCATTCGAAAACATCCTCATACGGTTTTATTATTGGATGAAATAGAAAAAGCCCATCCGGATTTAATGAGTCTGTTACTTCAAGTCATGGATAATGCTGAATTAACCGATAACAATGGAAATAAAGCAGATTTCCAAAATGTAATTTTAATTATGACATCAAACTTAGGTGCGATTGAAGCTAATGTTATGGGATTTGCTAAAGATGATACACTAAATGAAAACAAAGCAATTAAAAAATTCTTTGCTCCAGAGTTTAGAAATAGACTTGATGGTACCATTCACTTTTCTTCTTTAAGTATGCCTGCAGTTGTTAAAGTTGTTGGAAAATTTATTGCTGATTTAGAAAAACAAATCAGTGACAAAAATATTAAAATCATCATAACTGCACGAGCAAAAAAAGAACTTGCACGTCTTGGGTATGATAAAGAAATGGGAGCACGTCCTCTTGGCCGTGTGATTTCTGATAAAATTAAAAAGCCACTGACAGATGAAATTCTTTTTGGAGAATTAAAAAATGGTGGTGATGTAAAAATTGATTTTATAAAAGATGATTTTGTCTTTACATTTTAATTTTTAGGGTAATTACTTACCCTAAAAATACCATTTATTTAATCTCGATTTTTTTGCCAAAACTCTCTGCTTTTATTTTACCTATAATAACATCCTTACTTCATTTTCACCAGATACTAATATGTTATAACCTCATTAGTTTTAAAATAAATCTAATATTAAGATATGTATTATATAATTATAATAGTTATTAATTTCAAGTAAGGAGGTTAATATCAAGATATACACAAATGTTGCGGCATTAACCGCTTATGAACACTATAGAAAAAATAGTTCTCTTTTTCAAAAATCTCTTTTAAGATTAAGTACAGGCTTAAGAATTAATTCTGCCAGTGATGATCCCTCCGG